>Ga0180301_10005041_pt1 | contig 10146 bp, 7 predicted proteins | sample GuaBasSediGuay16_FD_121797 | JGI IMG/M metagenome (GOLD analysis project Ga0180301, IMG submission 121797) | Subseafloor sediment microbial communities from Guaymas Basin, Gulf of California, Mexico - Guay16, Core 4569-2, 12-15 cm | ecosystem: Environmental > Aquatic > Marine > Hydrothermal... | reverse complement strand
TCAAGCCTAATGGCTTATCCACGAGACGAAATATCTCTGGAAGACAAGAAGAAGATTACAGAAATTCTATTAAAGTCGGGAGCAACAATTAACGAAATAAATGCTGTCAGAAAGCATCTGTCAAAGTTTAAGGGCGGTCAGCTAGCAAGAAGCGCTTATCCAGCAACTCTCATTAGCTTATTACTTTCAGATGTTGTAGGTGATCTATTAGATGTCATAGCTTCCGGACCAACCATTCCAGATTCAACAACATTCAATGATGCAATAAATGTTCTAAAGAAATATGATATCTGGGATGAAACACCAGACTCTATTAAAAAACTTTTTTTAAGAGGAAAAAATGGTCTAATTCCGGAAACCCCAAAAAACGATGATCCATGCTTTAAGAAAGCTTATAGCTTTATAATAGGAAATAATAGAATTGCGTGTCTTTCGGCAGTGGAGGAATTAAAAAGAAGAGGATTAAATACCCTACTACTTACATCACTCATAGAGGGGGAAGCACGAAACATAGGGTTATTTATAAGTACCATAGCGAAGGAAATCATAATATCAAATAATCCGATCCCACGTCCAGCGGGCATAGTTATGGGAGGAGAAACCACAGTTACAGTGGTGGGTGAAGGCGTTGGAGGCAGAAATCAGGAAATAGCATTAGCTTCGGCGTTAGGCATATCTGGATTAAGGGGTGTAGTAGTTGCCTCAGTAAGCACGGATGGAGTTGATGGTCCTACAGATGCTGCGGGAGCAATAGTTGATGGAGATACTATAGATCGCTCAAAAATAAAAGGACTCAACCCAGAAGAATATTTGCGTAATAATGATTCCTATTCATTCTTTGCAAAAATTGAAGACCTTATTTTCACTGGACCAACAGGAACAAATGTAAATGACATAACAATATTGATAGCACTATGATTCTTTTACCTCTTCGAATAAAAGACTTATTTTTTCTTCCACCACTTCCTCCACTTGCCAATTAATCGTATAACCCCCCAAATAAGAACCACTAAGTGAAACAATAAATGGTATTGCAATGATTTTTGCCAAATTTAATAGAGATGCTGAAATTATTAAAGTCATATAACCTAGGAAATATTGTATAATAAGTACGAGTAGGAAACCAGTTATACTCGGAAACATCATTATTAATTTAAGTTTCTCCTTTATCTTGTATCCAGTATACAATCCTCCAAAAAATCCACTTGGCAAATAAATAGTTCCCAATCTAATTATATAATATGCATTTTGCGCTTCCTCATACGCTAATACCCCATATATGGCTGTAGTTCTGAAGATCCAATCCGCAACTAGCCGCACCAGCATCTCAAGAAAGAAAACACCAACTAGATATGTTAATCCACCTATAAGTATGTGAATTAGCTTCCAATAATCTATTTTGCTTAGATCCATAATCAATCACTTACTTCAAAAATTTTTATTGAGCTTAATATTCTCTTAAAATTATCTTGATTTTTTTCCCAAGAATTTTCCTCACCATAAAATATTATTTTAAACAACCTATGGTCCATCATTAAAGAAATGAAAAGCCCTGTTGTGTTATAGTAAATGTTACTTTCTTTGTAAGCATTTTTTATGTCTATAAGCAAATAATATATTTCATATCCATGTTTCTCTCCCCAATTTTTAACAAAATTCAATAATTCCGATTTTTCTCCAATAAGGTATAAAGTAGCATTTTCACTCTGACTTAATAACCAGTTGTATATTCGTTGCGCTTCAAAATCGGGTATTGATGATATATCCGTAAGGTTATTTTCTCTCATGAAATCCTGAGTTGCCCCTTCACTATAAAATTCTAAATGCGTGATTGTTTGAAAATCGTCACTAAATAGGTTAATTATATAAATGGTCTTGTTTTCTTCTCCAACACTCCCCTTATCCATGTACCATCCTCTTGGAAAATTCAATTCGCAGACATCTGTTTTTATATGCAACCAATTTCCATTCTCCACTAGATTGCTGGTCAAGGTTGAATATATCATTGAGGAGCCGACAGCTAAGAAAATTAAAACTGATAATACAAATATTGCTAAGGGTAGACGCATACCGAAAAGTTTAGTTATCATTACCTCACTCCACACCTCTTAGCATCTATGATTTTTAGCCCCGCCGTTATTATAAACTAATTTCTTAGTTGATGTGGCTAATATATATTTTTAAAGATTTTTAAGTGAATGGATGATCAGTTTCAATGATTGTTAAAAGTTGGAATGGAAGTAGTTTTCTCATATGTTGATGCTTTTGTATCCATTAAGTAGGCTACGCTAGAGTTTATTCAAATGTTTTGCACGCGCCCTACATAATCCATGATGAAAATGACAGCTAACACAAATCTTTCGACCGCATCTTCTACATATGTTTGTTGCGATTTTTCTACAAAGTTCACAAAAATTCATTCGATTATTTACTATAAACATTAGGTACATAAAAGTCGTCATCTTCGTTTGATGTTTATCTTGAGTTAATCTCTCAGATAAATTATAAATTAGTCAAAACTTGCTCTTTAACAGTTTTCACTAATTATAGCATGAATAGCGTTTCTTGAAATTTTTAACGTTATTTAATGTCTTTCATTATCTGTTTTATAACGCCTGCATTTAAGTGCTATTTCAGCGACCTTCCTTGCTAATTTTATAGGGTTTTCTCCTAAAAGAACTATCATGGGTTCTTTTCCAATATCTCCTTTATGATATATCACGTCTGGAACACTACCTATTTCAGTAACTGCTTGTTTAACTCCCCAAGGTATGGTCATGCCCTCAATATGCTTAATTTCCTCCGGTTCTTTCCGTCTATCATAAAATGATACTTTTAAATTCATTTCTTTAAGCAAATTAAGAATTGTTTCTGAGAATTTTATGTTAATGGCGGCTCTCTTTCTTTCATCATATTTTAATACTTCAAGCAAATATCGAGCGAGATGACTTGAAGCCCCAAACTCTGGACATGAATAAGACCTAACTCTATCAAAAACTCTAACTAATCTCCCTGGAATAGCTGCTACTTCACTGGTGTTTTCAGCATGAGGTAGCGCCATAGCAATGTTCATTCCGACTTCAGGCACTAAATCAGCAATAAAGGGTGAGGATTCAAGGATTCTTTTAGCCTCATCAATACTTCTGAGAATATGATACTTGGAGGTTTCCCGATATAGAGTAGCCATTGGATTAACTGGTCCAGCGCCCTTACCAATATTTAAACCAAACTTTATTGCCTGCGTAATAAAGGTTTTCGCATGCTTAATTGCTGAAGGTAGGTTCTCCCCCCTCGCTAGAAAAGCTGCTATAGCAGCCGAGAAACTACAGCCTGTTCCATGCGTTGTTTTCACTTTTAATCTTTGCGCTCTGAAAATTTTGTATTCACCCTTATAATAAAGCACATCAATAGATTCGTCCATAATGTTTAGATGTCCACCCTTAACTAAAACTGCTTTAGGTCCCATAGCACATATTTCTTCGGCAGCTTTTTTAACATCTTCAATGTTTGCGATTTTTCTTTCAATCAATTCTTCAGCTTCAAATATATTGGGAGTTACAACTGTTGCTAAAGGAAACAAATGCTTTTTCAGCGCCTCTCTAGCTTCGTTCTTCAGCAGTGGAGCCCCAGACTTAGCAGTCATTACTGGATCAATAACTAATGGGAATCCATATCGTGAGATTTCATCAGCGACGCTCTTTATGATCTCTTCAGTGTAGAGCATACCTGTTTTTCCAGCATCTATTCCCAGATCCTCAGCTACCCGCCTAATCTGCTCTCTAACAAATTCAGGTTTAAGGCACTCAATTGCTGTTACAGAATAAGTGTTTTGAGCAGTTATGCAAGTTATTGCTGTTGTGCCATGGACGCCTAGAGCTGCGAAGGTCTTTAAATCGGCTTGGATCCCGGCTCCCCCGCTGGAATCGCTTCCAGCTATAGTAATAGCTATAGGGATTTTCTCCTTAACATTCACAATTTCAAACATTTTTCATTTTAACCTCAATATATGTTGCGTAGTCTTCGTAAAATTAATTTAGAAGATAAATTTATCCTATAACAATTACAGTTTATAGACAATGAAGATTTAGAGCTTCCTTCAACATTTTTATGGCGCAGTATTCTGAACACATTGAGCAAGCTTCTGGGCTTTTAAGCTTTGTTCTTCCACGTATTTTTATAGCTTTATCTGGATCTATTGCATTTTCTATTTGCTGTTTCCAATTTAAGTTCGCTCTAGCCTTGGCCATTTTTAAATCTTTAGTCATAGCTTTAGATCCTAATCGCACTATGTCAGCTGCATGCGCAGCTATTTTGGTAGCTATAACGCCTTCCTTAACTTCCTCTAATGAAGGTAATCCAAGATGTTCAGCCGGTGTCAAGTAGCATAAGAAGTCTGCACCGGCTAATGCAGCTAACGCTCCTCCAATAGCGCCCACTATGTGATCGTATCCAGGCGCTATCTCAGTTACTATTGGACCAAGAACATAGAAAGGCGCTTCCTTGCAGATTGATTTTGCAAGTTTCACGTTTGCTTCGATATGATTTAGTGGTAGATGACCTGGCCCCTCAACCATTGCCTGCACACTGGCATTTCTGGCCCTCTCCACAAGTTCGCCTATCGTTAGCAGTTCTTGTATTTGGAAGTAATCTGTTGAATCAAATATGCATCCGGGTCTAAGTCCATCACCCAAGCTTAGAGCAAAATCATATTTTGCGGCTATTTCAAGCAGATAATCATAATTCTTGTAGAGTGGATTTTCTTCATCATTATGAAGCATCCATGCAGTTAGGAATGTTCCGCCCCTACTGACTATACCCATCAAACGCGGTTGTTTCGCAATCCTCCTAACGGTTTCCTTTCTTATTCCGCAATGTACCGTCATGAAGTCTACGCCATCTTTAGCATGCTTTTCTATAGTATTGAATATGTCGTCTTCTGTCATGTGTACTATTGATCCCTTCTTTTTAGCAGCTTCTATGGCAGTTTGATAAATAGGAACTGTTCCAACTGGAACATTAACTGCCCTCAAAATAGCTCTTCGAATTTCATCTAGGTTTCCGCCTGTGCTTAAATCCATTACTGTGTCGGCGCCGTACTTGATGGCGATTTTAGCCTTCTCGATCTCCATATTTAAGTCACATATGTCTGGGCTCGTACCGATGTTAGCATTAACCTTTATTCTTAAGCCTTTCCCAATGCCTATTGGATGGGTATTTTCACGTCTAATATTTCTAGTTATTATGACGGAGCCCTCAGCAACTCGTTTACGTATGGTTTGCGGTGACTCTCCTTCGCTCTCTGCAACTATACGCATCTCCTCGGTTTCGCGTCCCTCTCTTGCAGCTCTCATTTGAGTAGACACTCAGTACACCTCTTTCACCAAATTCCAATGATTTTAATCTTTGAGAGAATATTCTCTAAGCAACATATTTATCTTTCTAAAGGATATTTCTAAAAGTAAGAGAGAATTCAATCGTAAAATTCTTATTTACGTCTAACTTATAATCGTAAAATTCACGCGAGCTGAGGAAAATTGCCAGTGAAACTTCTTAAGATAGAGGACGCTAACTCTCTTACCTTAGAAAGAATAATGTACACTAAACGTTTTACATTAGTCCTCGACAGAAATAGGTGCATAGGCTGTGAATTATGTGAAGCTGCATGCCCAAAGGAGGCAATAAAGATAGTTAGACCATCGGAATTTCAAGATCTCGAAGAGCCTCCTGAAAGAGTAACCGTAACGGTTTTAGAGGATAAATGCAATTTCTGCGGTATATGTAGTGAAATCTGCATCTTTGGAGCGTTCAGGCAGAGTATAAATGGCAAAGATTTTATCCCAGTTTTAGAAAGCGAGAGCTTTCCAAGGATAATCCATGAGATTGAGATCGATGAAAATAAATGCCCTGTAGATTGTAAAGTTTGCGAGGAAGCATGTCCATTAAATTTAATTAAGGTCAGCGTTCATAATGGTAAAGTTAAAGTTGACGTGGATAAGGATCATTGTCCAGGTTGTCGAATATGCGAAGTTAAATGCCCCTACAATGCAATCCACACGAGGAAAATAATCTCTGGGTTGATAAGGATAAATAGTGATTTATGCCCCGAAGGCTGCCGTGAATGTGTTGATGCTTGTCCAATACCAAATGTCTTGTATATCTCTGAAAATGGAAAAGTTAGCGTTAACGATCTATTCTGTGTTTATTGCGGTGCATGCAGAAATGTTTGTCCGGTTGAGGGGGCTATAGAACTCAGGAGGATATCCATCCATCATTCACCAGTTAAGTCTGGCGCTTGGAATAAAGCCCTAGAAAAATTAACTTCAACCGAAGATATGGTTAAGGAACTTCGAAGCAAATCAATATCTAGGATTCGTGAATCCGTTAAAAGACTTCAAATGGGAGGTCGTGCTAAGAAATGAGTGTTGAGTCCAAACCTGAAGAAGTTAGAATTGGCGTATTCGTTTGTCATTGTGGCTTAAATATAGCTGGAGTGGTGGATGTTAAGGAAGTAACAGAATATGCGCGTACGCTGCCAAATGTTGTTTTTGCAATCGATAACAGATATACATGCTCAGATCCAGGACAGGAGGAGATCAAGAAAGCCATCAAAGAGCATAATCTTAACCGCGTTGTTGTTGCAGCCTGCTCTCCAAGAATGCATGAATTCACCTTCAGGAGATGCGTTGCTGAAGCCGGCTTAAATCCATATCTTTTTGAGATGGCTAACATCAGAGAGCAATGCTCTTGGTGCCATCCAAGCACGCCTAAAGAGGCAACTGAAAAAGCTAAGGAAATAATCAAGATGGCTGTTGCAAAGGCTAGGCTTCTCAGACCATTGGAGCCGATAGAAGTTTCAGTTACACCCCGCGCATTAGTAATAGGCGGCGGCATAGCCGGTATAAACGCAGCCCTAGATTTGGCGGAGATGGGCTTTAAAGTTTACTTACTTGAGAAGAAGGAAAGTATAGGCGGACACATGGCTCAGCTAGATAAAACCTTCCCAACTTTAGATTGTTCTATTTGTATCGAAGGACCAAAGATGGTTGATGTTGCCCGCCATCCAAATATTGAGATAATATCCTTCGCTGATTTGCTTAAGGTTGAAGGTTATATTGGTAATTTTAAAGTTAAAATTAGGAAGAATCCGCGTTATGTGATTGAAGAAAATTGCACTGGATGCGGTGAGTGTCAAGCCGTATGCCCCATCGAATATCCTAATGAATGGGATATGAATTTAGGTGTTAGAAAGGCTATATCTGTTCCATTCCCTCAGGCTGTCCCACTTGTTTATAGGATAAACCGCGACTACTGTATTGAGTGCTATAAATGTGTTGATGCTTGCGGTCCCCGCCAGGCAATAGATTTCGATCAGAAGCCGGAGGAGATAGAACTTGAAGTTGGTGCAATAATTGTTGCAACTGGATATGACATTTACTTACCTGAAGAGGGCAATCTTTACGGCTACGGAAAATACAGTAATGTCATAACTAGCCTAGAATTTGAGAGGCTTATTCTAGCAGCCGGCCCAACAGGAGGGCATGTTGTGCGAGCATCAGATGGCAAAAGACCTAATGTCGTCGCATTCATCCAATGCGTTGGCTCAAGAGACATTAACAAATATCCCTACTGCTCAAACTTCTGTTGCATGTACACGCTTAAACATGTAATCCAACTTAAAGAACATTATGGAGATGAAGTAGAGGTATACGTGTTTTATATGGATATACGTAGCAATTTCAAGGGTTACGAGGAATTCTATCAGAGAGCCAGAGAGATGGGCGTGAACTTCATTAGAGGGAGGGTATCAAAAGTAATTGAAGATCCGAAAACGAAGAATCTTATAATACATGCTGAGGATACGCTGCTCGGAGAGCCTATAGAGCTCGAGGCTGAAATGGTTGTTTTGGCAACAGCAGCCATACCAAATAAGGGCTCTGATGAGATTGCAAGAATTTTAAACATAACTAGAGGGGCGGACGGCTTCTTTATGGAGAGTCATCCAAAGCTTAAACCTTTAGACACCGCGGTTGACGGAATATTTCTGGCGGGATCCTGTCAGGGACCAAAAGATATTCCATACAGTGTTTCCCAGGGATGCGGGGCAGCTGCTAGGGCCGCAACAATATTGTCAAAGCCATCAGTTAAGATTGAGCCAATAATCTCCGTCGTTGATCCAGATAAATGTAGGAATACTAAAGTTAAATGTGGCATATGCGCATCTAAGTGCCCATATGGAGCTATAAAGGTTGAACCGGGTAAACCTGCGCAGGTCATATCAGCAATGTGTCATGGATGTGGAACATGCGTAGCTGAGTGTCCAGCTGACGCAATAACACAAATGCACTTTACTGACGCGCAGATAATGGCTCAGATAAGAGCAGCTTTAGAGAATAATCCCGAAGACAAGATACTAGGAATTTGCTGTAACTGGTGTGCCTATGCAGGCGCCGACTTGGCCGGAACAAGCCGGTTTGAGTATCCGCCAAACTTAAGAATTGTTAGGGTTATGTGCTCCGGTCGGGTTGACAGAGATTTTGTATTAGAAGCGTTCAGAAGGGGCGCCGGTATGGTTCTTATAGGTGCATGCCACCCCTACGACTGCCACTACATTGACGGAAATCTGAAAATGAAAAAGAGAATGGATGCGTTAGCCAAGGTTCTAGAAAAGATAGGCTTAACGCCAGATAGATTTAGGGTCGAATACGTATCAGCTGCCGAAGGCGTTAAGTTTGCACAAATAATTCGAGAAATGGCAGAGAAGCTTAAAGAATTGGGACCTGAAAGAATAAAAGCCGAGAACGAAAAGATGCGTCCATATCTAGAGCGCATGTTAAGTAGAAAAAGAAAGTAATTACCCTCTTGTTGATGCTTTTGTATCCATATTTGCGTTTCTTTTTCTCTTATTTTAATAGGTTAAATTTGTATCCCCTAACCTAAAGATCAAATTGGCGATTTGATTTTTCGCCAATCTCTTGGGCATTAAGAATGTCCAAGATGAAGAGAAAAAATCTTCTTTAATCCAAGATCGCCACAACCGCCAATTGCTAAATTAGGGAGGCCTCTTGAAGAATGAACTTTTCAGAAAATAGGTGAATTTTGTATCCAAAAATTTTGAATAGCAAAAAGACGTCAAAAGCTATTGGCTCTTGAAGATTTCCTCATATTGTGGCACAACGTCAGCCATGAAATTTCTCATTCCCTCCAGTGTCTTATAGTGTCTCACCATCTCCTTTATAACGTTGAATGGTAAAGTTGCTATGTGAGCCCCAACCTCAGCAACTTCCCTAACTTGTCTAGCATTTCTGATGCTTGAGGCAATTACCTGCGTTTTATATCCGTAATTTCTGAAAATTTTGACTATTTTAGCGACTAAATCTACTCCGCTTACTATCCCGTTATCTTGGCTCCCGTCTAGAATGCTCCGTATATTTGAACTTCTATATGCTTCAACTACAGAATTAAATTTCATTATGTTTTCGTTAAGTTTTAGCTCTCTTATTTTGCATAGCAGATTATAATCAAAGTAATCTCCCTTTTTGAAGTCGACGCCGATTTTCATGCCCATTTTCGTTCGGATATAATCATCAATTCTACCAGCAAAGGGACTTACATATGTGGCTCCAGCCTTAGCCGCTAAGATTGCTTGCTCCGGAGTCATTACCAATGTACAATTTACCGGTATGCCTTCTCTGCTTATCTGTCTTATAGCCTTTAATCCATCAAAGTCTAAGCCATCATTTCCTAAACTCGGATTCACCGGTATCTTAATCACAACTTCACCGTATGGACTGAACTTTTCGTATAGAAGTTTGGCTTGCTTAACCATCTTATCAGATTGTACCGCAATAACCTCCAAGCTAACAGGTCCAGGAACAACCTTTAAAATCTCCTTGATGTATTCTTCCATGGTAACCTTTCCTTCTCTTCTATCAACTGCTTTCTTTATCAATGATGGATTTGTTGTAGCGCCGTCAATTATGCCCCACTTGCAAGCCTGTTTTATCTCATCTATATCAGCTGAATCAATAAAGATCTTCAATTCACCGCTCCACTCCTCTTTAATTTATTAATGACTAATAACAACGGTTTAATTTATTGATTTGATTTTTAAAATATTTTTATTTTTAGCATTGGTTTAGACCTATC
>Ga0180301_10005040_pt1 | contig 10150 bp, 12 predicted proteins | sample GuaBasSediGuay16_FD_121797 | JGI IMG/M metagenome (GOLD analysis project Ga0180301, IMG submission 121797) | Subseafloor sediment microbial communities from Guaymas Basin, Gulf of California, Mexico - Guay16, Core 4569-2, 12-15 cm | ecosystem: Environmental > Aquatic > Marine > Hydrothermal... | reverse complement strand
GGATGCAAAGTATGGGAATAGAAAACGTAAGGCTTGGTTTGGAAACCATGGGAAAGCAATCGACCTTTGGAACTTTAGAGGAAATAATCGAAATTTGTAGAAGGGTTAGGGGTTGTGCTCCGGTCATAGATTTTGCCCACATATTTGCAAGACAGGCTGGAAGGATTGATTACGGAAAAATTTTCGATTCGGTCAGAGTTTTAAAGCTTAAACATTTGCATACTCACTTTACTTGCGTCGAATTCTCTCAAGTAGCCAAAGGAAAGGGGAATGAGAGGTATCATTTGGAATTAAAGACTAAAAAGCCTGATTTCAAACCCTTGGCAAAAGAAATCTTGAGGAGGAAGCTCGATATCACGATAATCTCAGAAAGTCCTGTTTTAGAGCAGGATAGCTTAAAGATGAAAAGAGTTTTTGAAGAGCTTGGGTATAAATTTTAAATTATGAAAGTCCTACCTAAAAAATTTTTCGAAAGAGACCCTGCACTAGTTGCAAAAGAATTGCTCGGGAAAATTTTGGTTAGAAAGTTGAACTCAAAAATTCTAGCTGGAAAGATAGTCGAAACCGAAGCCTACTACGGAAAGGAAGACCCTGCTTCTAGGGCATCCAGCGGAAGACCCAAATATTGTGTAAAATTATTGCATGATGACCCTGGAAAGATTTTGGTTTACATGGTTCATGGGAATTGGCTTTTTAACATAATAGCTCATGAAAAGAGAAAAGTAGGAGCAGTCTTGATAAGAGCTCTAGAACCTTTAAGGGGAATAGAAGAAATGAAGAAGAACAGGAAAGTTAAAAAGATTTTCGATTTAACGAACGGTCCAGGAAAGCTTACTAAAGCTTTGAAGATAGATAAAAGGTTTAATGGAATTTCGGTAACTGATAAAAATGGCGAGATACTGATAGTTGAAGGGAAGAAAGAAAAATTTGAAATAGCCTCTTCCCATAGGATTGGTGTGACTAAGGATTTGAAAAGGAAGCTAAGGTTTTACGTTAAAGGAAACAGGTTTGTTTCTAGATAGAGAAACTATCCTTTCAAAAGTTTCTTTTGAAATCGGAATTATTCCAGGAGAAGGTAATTCTAAACTTCTTTTCAACCCAACCTTCAACCTTACTTCTTCGTCCAGAAAAATCGGTTCTTCAAGCTTTCTGTAATCTTCGTAAAGAGCAAAAAATTCTTTTCTTCCATCTTTCTTTCTAACCAAGATCTTTCCGACTTTTGCTATCGCAAAAATCCAGTTATCTTCTTTCTGATAGCAAAGAACTCTAGCACCTTCCTTAACCTTTTCCCAGTTTGGAGAATTTTCGTCGAAATGGTAAAACTTTCCCTTTTTATCCTTATACCTAGACCTTTCCGCATGCTTAAAGATGAAGTACATATTTTAAATTCAGCTTCTTAAATTTGAAAAATATGAAGAACGACTTAAAATTACCCTTTAATCCAATCAAGAGAGCCGAAGAAGTTGAAAAGATGGTAATGCAAGGTTTGAAGAGAAAGTATTATCGCTTCAGGCATGCAAGGTACTATGGTGGAATAGCTACTTTAGATGCTGTAGGCTGCTGCTTGCTCTGTGCTTATTGCTGGAACTATTTCAGAAACTTGAATCCAGAGAAATATGGAAAATTTTATTCTGCTCGAGAAGCTTGCGAAAAAGCTTTGAGAATTGTGGAGAGAAAGGGGATTAATAAGGTTAGAGTTAGCGGAGCTGAACCAATCCTGGGCAAAAAATCTTTTAAGCATTTGGTTAACTTGATTGAATTAGTTCTCGATAAAAAACCAGAAATCACTTTTATTCTAGAGACCAATGGAATAATCCTAGGCTATCGAGAAAAGTTTTGCAAGAGATTAGCCAATTATCCAGTCCTAGTTAGAGTTTCTTTAAAAGGTTGGGACGAAAAAAGTTTTGAGCTTATTTCTGGAGCAGAAGGAAAATTTTTTGAATTTCCTTTGGTTGCGCTTAAAAACTTAAGGGATTATGGGGTTGAAGCATGGCCAGCCATCATGCACGAAATTTTTGGAAAAGAGGGTAGGGAAAAGATTAGGAAAAAGCTTGAGGAATTTGGGATTAAAGAAATTGAGGAAGAATATTTAGAAGCTTATCCTTTTGTCATTAAAAATTTGAAGGAAAGGAATGTTGAGGTAAAATATTAAAGGCAATTAGTTTAAATTTTCTTTTATGAAGGCAAGAGATTTTTGGAACTGGGTTTTTGAGTTAGGCCAGCTAAAGAGGATCGACCATGAAGGCTGGAAGTTACTGGGGATTAAAAATCCAGAAAGCGTGGCCGAGCATAACCTAAGAGTTGCTCAAATAGCTTTTGTTCTAGCCAAGCTTGAAAACTATCCAAATCCTTTCGAGGTTTGCACTCTAGCCCTATTCCATGAATTGGAAGAATGCAGGATTGGAGACATACATAAAGTTGCGAAGAGGTATGTGAAAAGCTATGACGAAGAGAAAGCTGTGAGAGAACAAGTTAAAAAACTTGGTAGGATTGGGAATGAAATTTTTGAGTTATGGAAAAAAGTTAAGAAGCTTGATTCTAAGGCTGCCCTGATTGCTAAAGATGCGGATTTGCTAGAGATGGCTGCTACTGCAAAGGAGCTAATGGAAAAAGGCTATGGCTATGCAAAGGACTGGATTAAAAATATTTCAAGAAAGCTTAGGACTAAGTCTGCAAAGAAATTATTAAAAAATTTAGGGAATGCTAATTCTAACGAATGGTGGCAAGGTTTAAAGAAAATAGATTAAAAAGTTTAAAGTTTATAAATCTTACTTCTTAAAAATTTATAGGGAAGAAAGAATGAAGTACTTAAACTTGGATAAAAATGAAATTGAGCTTGCCAGAATAATAGTAGAAGAAACTTTCAAAAAACCAGTTAATCTCATAAATCTTGACCCCAGAGAAAAGAAAGTAGAATTCTACACCTCTCCTGAATTTCCAGAAGAAATAGTAGGCTTAAGCGAAAGGGCCATAAAAAATATAGGAGAATCCCTTTCAACTACTTATGGGTCAAGGATTTTAGGAATAGAAAGAGAGGGGAACAGAATTAAAATAAAGACTGAAAAGGGAGAGATTGTTAAGAAAAATAAAGAATTCTTGGAAGATGTCTCTTTGGGAGCTTATCTTAAGAGTAGGTATTTGTGTAGAGTCTATGGAATAGAAACTGTTGGATTGGAAGAGGTATCGAATGCTTTACCTCTGGAAGCAATAGCCTTTCTTTCAAACCTAGAGGAAAGAGTAGAGACTTATAAGCCTGTAGAATATGGAGCAAAAGGAAAATTGAGGATTAAAAGAAATTCTAACGGAATACTAAGGACATATTTCAGACTCATTAAACTATGAAATGTATGGCAAATTCTTATCTTTTTTTCTTTTAATTTTGATAGAAAAATTCACCTTCGGTTCAAATATGGGCTTGATTACCCTCCTTTCTTGTAAAGTACTCCTATAGATCTCTGGCTTGGTTAGAAGTTGAACTTGCCTTGGATAACACATATAGTCTATCCAACTTTCTTTATACCTCTTTTCTAAATTGGTTAAGTAGCCTACGATCACGTTAATTCTTTTAACGCAAGTATTCCAAGCTATTGGATTTCCAGAATATATGACCTCATAATCATCAACCCCTAAACTAATCCTTTTTCCTCTATCATACAAATCTTTCAGAAGCTCATTCTCCATAACTCTCAAATAGCTCCAGGTAATCTCTGCTATTTTAAAAGGTTTTTTGGAAGGAATTCTTCCTTTTTTCAAGTGTTCATTCGTGGACTTAACGATTCTTAAAGCTTCTTCATAAAGTTCTTCTAAACCCAGACCTTCTTCTCTAGCCTTTTCTGCTTTGAGAATTCCCATAGCTTTGCTGTTTATCCCCATTAGAAAAAGATTTTGCTTTGCAAAGAACAATTTTTCCTGTTCTTTTGACAGAGGAGGGGAATCGTAAAACCAATATTTTTCTCTTTTTTCGATTCTCTCCAACACCTTAAGATTGCTTTTTATAAGTTTTGATATAGAACTCACATATTCCCTTTCTTTTTCGCGACAATTCTCGCTCAAACCCAAAGGCCAGCCAACTATTTTTTCTAACCCTTTTCTTAAACTCTCCAACCTTACCCTTAAATCATCCAAATTTTTTCTTTCTAGTTTAAGCGGCGGAGAATTAATGATAGCACAAGTTTCTATAACACTATCCGCCAACTCAGCTATTTGTAGTCTTGCATAATCCATACTCTCAGTGTTATAAATTTGAAAGGAGCATTTTTAAATTTTTTCTTCCTTCCTTTAAAATTTTAAAGGAAAAATCAAAAATTTTCTAGCCTTTTTTAACAACTATTCCTTTGCTTGTAATCTCAAATGGGTAAATGTCAGTTCCGTGCCTAGTTCTCCTCATCTTCCTTATTATCAAGCTTCTCGGTATTCCTCCTACCGCATACTCCAAGTAATGCAGCCTTATTATCCCATCAACGACGAATTCCTCAACTCCAAGCCTGCTTAGCTTATTCTCCCCTTCCGGAATCTCGCTTATTAAAATGCTCGTAACTTTCAAATCTTTCAAAGTTTTTGCCAGGTCAAATATAGCCCTTCTTATTATGGGTATCGACTCACTCTCCTTCCATCCCATGGTAGCTACGCTCAAGCTATCCAAGACAAACCTTTTCGCATCTATCCTTCTTACCAAATCCCTTATCACATCCTTTATCTCTTCCATGCTAGAAGGAAACAAAGATTCGACTATAAGCTTTTTTTCGGCGATATACTTCTTAAAATCCCATCCAAAATCCTGCGCGCACCTTATTATACTCTCCTTATCCTCCTCCAAGGTTATGTAAACTCCATTCTCCCCATTTTGCAAGCCATGCCATAGGAATTGACAGGAAAAAATGGTTTTTCCTGTCCCTGTACTTCCGCAAAGCAGAATAGTAGAGCCTTTTATAAACCCGCCTTCGATTAGCTTGTCCAAGCCAGGAATTCCTGTTTCTATCCTTTCCTTTTCCATAAAACTAATTTAGGATTTTTTATAATTATAGTTTATGAGTATAGCTATCGACAAGCTCCTTCTGATACTCTTAGGCCTAATAGTTTTAGTAGTTGCCCTAGTCCTTTACTCTGGCTACATAAGACCCGAAATGACCAATTGTGAGATTTGTAGGAACTTGCTCATGAGCTGGTGTGCAAAGTGTGCAGCGAACGAGTATTCCTCCGATATCTCCATTCCAGCAGATATATGCGAATGTTCTGTTAAATGCGGCCTAATTTCTAGCTGTACATCTTCAACAAATTGCAATGATTTAAAAGGCGAGTGCTCAACCTACATTTCATCTTAGCCTTGGTAGAATCATGAGTATTTCGGTTTTATCTCCTATTGCCAAATAATTTCCATCCGCATACATCTTTGCTACCAGAGCACAAGTAATAGCATCCAGCTCATCATCGCTTATCCCTTTTTTCCTTACATCGCCTTTTATTCCAAGCTTAATCAAACCCTTCCTCAATTTTTCTATTCCTTCTTGCTTCCTAGGAATTTTTAAAATATCCTGAGCTGCTCCTGGATAAGTTTCTATGACCTTAAAACCTTCTTTTTCCAGCTTTTTTCTCAGTCTAATCCCCCTTCGGGTTAACTTTCTCATAGGTCCTAGGGTTATGGGAAAAAGCTTAATTCCCATCTTTAGTAGCTCTCTATCGCATTCCCTCAAATGTCCAAGCTTCGAATACTTTTTTGCTAAGCTAGGCCTAGTTTTTGGTAAGGCTAGAGGGGCATCTATCGCAACAACTTCTGGCTTAACTTTCCTCACCTCTTCCAAAATTTCCCCATCCTTATACAAAACTTTCGTCCTTGCTATCAATCTCTCATCTAAAACGCAAAAACCTGTTTTTCTTCTTTCGCTTCCAGCTAAATCAATCCCTACAACCCTCAAGCTCTCACGCAAACTTTATGCATTCTGCCGGAGGGGAAAACATTAAGTCGCAGAACGCCTTAAAAATTTCATCTTCGGTACAATTCCTCAAAACTCTTCGCCCAAAGAAGCTTGAGATCGAAATTTTGTAAGAGCTTCTGTTCTCGATTATTTCCTGTAGAATTATTTGATCCTTAAACCTTCTTGCAAAATCTTCCAAATATGATTTTTTATCTGTACATTCACTACACTCATTTCCATAGAAAAACTTGACCAGAGTCTTTCCTTTTTGAATCGCTAGATTTTCTTGCTCGGGGGTAAGTTCATAGTCAATTATATTCTCTTTTGGTAACGCAACCAAGCCAGTAGGCCTAAAGGCTTGGAGCAAAAAATAAGTTATGCTCGAGCCTAGCATCAAGAATATTAAAAAGCCTGAAATTATTGCACTCCTTGCGATTTTAAGCTTCATCCCTTTTAACTTTAAGAATTTATTTTTATAAATTTTATTTGTGGTTCTTGAGAAGCTCATTTCAGTCAAGACTGCAGAAAAGAAGCCTTACCTGCTTTTTTTCTTCGGCATAGCCATTTCTTTAACCTGCTTGTTCATCTCCTTCATGGTTTTCGAAACCTCTATAGGAATGTTCACAACTTTTTTAATAACCATAGCAGTAACTCCTTTCATGATTAATTTGTTAAGATATGAGGAAGCGAGGGAAGAAGAGCTTTATCAGCATAGAAGAGATATAAGCTTGATCAAAAGGCATAGGAACATCTTGCTTATTTTTTCCATATTTTTCATTTCAATAGTCTTTTCCTATTCTTTGCTTTATTTGGTCTTGCCAGAAGAGCTAAGCCAAAAAATTTTTGAAGACCAGATAAACGAGATAAAAGCGATAAGGGGGAGCTTTGCATCTCCTGATACTTTCGTCAAAATAGTTTCGAACAACATAGGCGTTCTCTTCCTCTCCTTCCTCTTCTCTTTCCTCTTTGGAGCGGGCGCTATTTTTATCTTAACTTGGAATGCTTCTGTTCTAGCGGTAGCTATAGGAATGCTGGCCCAAAGCATAGGAGGGATTAAAGCTTTGCCTCTGGCTGCGATGGTTTTCTTCCCTCATGGTAGCTTGGAGATTCTAGCTTACTTCATAGGAGCGATTGCAGGCGGTCTAATCTCTGCAGCTCTAACTCGAAGAAAGCCTAAATGGTTCTGGTTCATCTTTAGGGATAGCGCAAAGCTTTTGGTTATTTCCATAATCTTACTTTTTATCGCGGGAATGGTTGAAGTAATAGCCATTGGCTTGGGATAAACTACTCTAAGTAAATCCCTGGCTTTCCATACTTGGCTTTACTCGCCTTATTCTGAGGATCGTACCTTTTCTTGTCGCTAGCCCTAAAAACAAAAATGTTTTCAAAACCTAAGATTCTCCTCAAAAATTCTTTTGCCTCGTTTAAATATTCAAACTCTTTTTTAGTTGATGTATACAAATAACAATTTTTCTTCTTCCCAGCAAGCTTGATAACATGTCTTATATCTTCAATCGAATTTCTCAAAATTTCCTCAAGCTCCAAAACTTTTTTGTTGAACTTCTCTCTATCAAACTCTGGCCACTTAGCCTTTGCTATAAAACCTTTTTTCTTCAATTTTTCCCAGAGTTCTTCGCAAGCATGCGGAACCAAAGGAGCTAAAAGTTTAGCTATAACTTCTAAACTTTCCTTCAAGACCTTTCGATTGCAATTCTCCATTCCATTATTCCTTTCAACATACCATTTAAGCTCTCTCACAGAATCGAACAAAGCATTCTTGGCTGCGCTCCTAAACTTTAGTTCCTCATAATTCTGGGTAGCCTCTTTGATTAAAGCTTGGAGCTTGCTTTGCAGATAAACATCTATGGCTTTTATTTCTTTTCTCTTAGCCTTTTTAAGCTGCTTGACTAATTCAAAGAGAAAATTGATTCTTGAAGCATAGGCTTGTATGCTTTCATCCCTCCAATCAGCATCGTTCAATCCTTCGCTGGAAGCTACTATGTTAATCCTAACCACATCAGCCCCGTACTTTTCTACCAAGTTTCTTAAAGGAATTACATTCCCCTTTGATTTGCTCATCTTGGCTCCATAAACGTTAACAAAGCCGTTTACACCAATAGCCCTAGGCCAATACTTTCTTGGCCAAATTGCAACATGATGGAAGATATAGAAGGTTAAATGGTTCGGAACCAGTTCTTTTGCCGAATTTCTCAAGTCGACCGGATAGAAGTATTCAAATTCCTTTCTCATCTCCTCCAAAACTTTTGGTTTTAATCCAACCTGCTTAGCAATCTTTTTAACATTCCCTTTTCCTAAAAATATAAAATCAAAAACTTCATTGGTCAATTTGCTTGCTGCTATCTTCTCCTTCTTTATTATCCTTGCGATAGTGTAGAAAGCCATGTAGATGGTTGAGTCGCTTAAAGTTTCAACTTTCCATTCTTTATCCCAGGGTAATTGCGTTCCCAAACCTGCTTTTCTTGCGCATGCTTTATCCTTAAGCCAATCTATGGTCGCTTCAAACTGAGCTCTTGCCTCTTCAGGATAAATTTTAATTTGTTTCAAACATTTTTTAGCGAGTTCTTTCCATCTTTTATCCGAATATTTCAAAAACCATTGTTTCTTAAGAATTTTAACATAGTTTTCTGTTCCGCATCTGCAAACAACCTTTCCAGAAGGCTCGTAGATTAAATCAGCTATCTTTTCCTTCAAGAATTCTTTAATGAGCTTCTCCTTAACTTCAGAAACTTTAAAGCCAGCATACTTGCCACAATTTTGCTTTAGTATGCCCAGATGAAATTCCTTCTTGTACAAAATTTCAGTAGCTTGGTCTAACTTTTCTTTTTCTGCTTGAGTTTTAATCTTAAGCTTTTCGCAAATTTCTTTGGCAGGAATTTCTCCAAATTCCTTAGTTTTAATCATCGATACTGGCTTAATTTCTTTTATTCGTTCAGGCTCCAATCCATACTTTTTAATTTCCTCTTCACTAGCCTGCAATTCTTTCAAAGCTATGTAATCCCAAGGAGCATGAGCGGGAACGCTCATCACTATTCCAGTAGCAACCTTTGGGTCGCAAAAGCTAGCCGGTAAGACGATCACCTTATTTTTTAAAACAGGGTTTTCGGCTATTTTCCCTACTAGCTCATAGCCGCTAACTTCTTCTACTATCAAAACTTTCTTTAATTGCTCCTTAAGCTTGAAAGCAGCTTCCTTGCTCAAAATCCAAACTTCATCGTCAACCCAGGCTTTCACGTAATCTACGCTTGGATTAACCCAAATGTTTGTTACACCATAGATTGTTTCAGGCCTTAGAGTGGCACAGGGTAAAATTTCTCCTGTTTCCAAGGGAAACTTTAAGATTATATATTCTAAAGGGCTTTCTCCCTCTCCTATCAGCCTATCATGATCTCCCGTAGGACTTTTGCAGTGCGGACAATAGATTACTGGATGCGTCCCCTTCTTCACATAACCTTTTTTCCTGAGCAAATTATACTGCCATTCGATGAACCTGTTAAAATGCTCGTCCAAAGCTGTAATGAAGGTTCTCCTCCAATCTATGGAGAAGCCTGCTCTTTTCATATCCTGAATGAACTTCTTCGCCCAAAATTTAGCTACGTAGGCAGCTCCGTATTTTTTAAAATTGTTCAAATCTCTTTCGCTAGCTCCATAAAGCTTGAAGGTTTCAGCTTGAATTTTATCACCTTTCTTCAACCTTTCTATAGCTCCAAGGATAGGTTCGCCAGTAGCATGAAAACCTTGGGGGAATAGAACGTTAAAACCTTGCATCCTCTTAAACCTTGCGTAAGAATCGCATCTTAGAGCGGTAAAGGCTGCACCTATGTGCATGCTTCCATTCAAGTAAGGGATTGGAAAGGTTATGAAAAACTTTGGTTTCTTGCTTGGGTTCGCTTCGAATATCCTAGCCTTTTCCCATCTTTTCTGCCATTTCCTTTCTATTCGCTTGAAATTTTTAAACATTTTCTCTTCTAATAAATTTGGTATACTTCCATTAAAAATTTTTGAGTTTCAGAAAGCTTGAAATCTTTTACCTCAAGCCCGTCTTAACAGCCGGTGCTCCAAAATAGCCGAACTCGAGAATGGGTGCAGGAATCTCCTTAACGAACCATACTTCTATGAATGGAATGATTATCAGGAATACTATATATGCTAGAAAGAAGGTAACTATCGCCCTATCCTGGCTCAGACCTTGGATTATTCCCAAAGAATAGCCATAGAGC
>Ga0180301_10005038_pt1 | contig 10152 bp, 15 predicted proteins | sample GuaBasSediGuay16_FD_121797 | JGI IMG/M metagenome (GOLD analysis project Ga0180301, IMG submission 121797) | Subseafloor sediment microbial communities from Guaymas Basin, Gulf of California, Mexico - Guay16, Core 4569-2, 12-15 cm | ecosystem: Environmental > Aquatic > Marine > Hydrothermal... | reverse complement strand
GAAATAAATAAATTTTGTGTTATGGGTTTAAATAATTGATTAACTCCGTTATAATCAATAAATCCTAAAGTTTTTGGAGTTTTAATGTTTTTGCTCTCTAATCTTTTATTTAATCTCTCAATTTCTTCTTTTAATTTTTCTATCTCGTCTCCGAAATAGTATTCATACTGCTTCTTTATGAAGTTCTTCCATATATTTTCTATTTTTTCTATCATTTTAACTATCTGTTATTACTACTGAATAACCATAAAATTTAGGTGTTTTAGATGTATCGGTTGTGGAAAGATTAAACTTTAATGCCAAATCTGAACCTGAAAGTGTGGTTGTATCTATAACTGAATAGAAAGAATTTGAGTCTGATATATAATTTACAGATTGATTTGTTATGTCCCAATTTAAACCACCATCATCACTTACATCAATGGTTATGTCTGTATCTGTTGGAATTTCCGCTTTCCCATAAACCACTATACTTTTTGGAGTTACATCATTAAGGATTGTGTTTGTTTCTACAACTGCAGATGTATCTGCATCGCCATATTCTAAAGTATAAACGCGAAGTGGTGGAAGGTTGTTTCCATTAAAAAAGGATACTCTAATTCCCTTACAAGTCTTGTTTATTGGAATGTATCTATCTACACTTATTCCTAAGTCTCCTGTTGCGTTTGTCCATGTAGAACCATCATATGTTTGGATTCTTATATGGGCAGCCGATGCTCCGCCAACTGATTCGGATTCTGCCTTTACCCTACAACCTACTATTGTTCTCGAACTTGAAAAAGTTTTCCCCAAATTTCCTTGATTGCTTGATTTGTTTGCATATGTTCCATCATCTCCATCAAAAGCATTCTCTGGATTTGAAAAACCATCTGGATTGTGTGTTGTATCTCCACTTGCTTCATCTGTAAAGGGCAAAAAGTAAAGGTTTGGAGAGTAAATTGCAGTTGTATTAGCAGTATCAATAGTATTCTTAACACCATTAGAATCTGTAAAAATATCTGCTCCAAGATAATTTTCATTAGTCCAATTAGTTGAATCGGTTGTTATTCCAAAATATGCTAACTGCCCTGCTGTGACTCCTATAGATTTGATTACATCACTTGCTTCTGTCGGTTGCCCGTTTTTTATTGTCATTCTACCTCCATTCGTTGTTCAAATTGAACTTCCACATTATTTGTTTTTTCTATTTCAGCAAAAGTATTTCTTACAAACATATCTCCTGACGTGGGATTTGTTGAATTAAATAAGCCAATTTCTCTTAAATAATTTCCTGTTGCTTGTGTTGTATCGAGGGTTGTTTCAAATGTCGCTATTTCATTGCTTTGTGTTGCCGATACTGAACTTCTTGTTATTTCGCCATATAAACTGCTGTCCGTTTCGCTTGGTGTTTGGCTTGATGTTCCAATTGCTATTGAATTTGGGTGATTTGGATTATTTCCTATTAACCATTCTACTATTTTTTGTTTTCCTGTATCTGTTACAACCATTCTTATACTTGTTTGATTTTATTTAAATAATTTTCTTCAATTTTATTTAAATATTAATTTCTATTTTAATTGAGCTTAATGTTGCATTACTGCCTGTTGCTCTCCAATAAAGAGTGCTTCCTGTAGATGAAAAGGTATGGATTGTTTCGTTTTCACATTCTTCATAATTTGTTCCGTCTGCACTCATTAAAAATCCGATTGTTCCAGAGCTTGTAGCAGTTAATTTTGCTGTTGTAATCGGTTCATTATTCATATAAACTATTGAACTTGATGCTGTCTGATTTGTCCCAAAAACTAAACCATCATCTGTTAAGGAAGCATTTGTAGAAGATGTATTTAACCAAAAATTGTCTTGGAATTTGTCTATATAGGTTTTATTTGGATGTATGGCTCTTATTATTTCCTTATCTAAAAAAGCATCTTCTCTTGTCCCCCATTTCCCTGAACCCCAATCATAATAGCCGTCTGCAGAACCAAATCCCCATAAACTTACTCCGCTTGTTGTATCATAGGCTTGTTTTTGAACTCTTAATCCCCTGTCTTTTAAGTTAATTTGGTCTGTAAAAAGTTCAAAAAATGCAATTGTATCGCCATATCCAAATTGGGTTTTAATGGTGTCTTGGTCAGACATATCCTTTCCAAGCATTTTTCCTAATTCTTTTATTTCTGACATTTTAAGACAATTCCTCCTTAAATCTTAATTGGCTGAACCATCCACCTTTATCAAAATTATGTTCAACTTCCATTAATCTTAATCTTTTTCTATTTGATTTGGTATATCCTGCGTGAGGCATAGAGATTTCATATAATTGTCCAGCAGAAAACCCTGTTGAGCCAGGAACTAAAATATCCATTTTGTCTGTTCCGTCAGAAAAACCCTTTAAAATTCTGTCTGCCCACGCTTTCGCAAATTCTTTAACAATATTTCTAAATTCTGAATTGCTTGTTATTTCTGGATGCATATTTTTTATAAATTCGCTTAAACTTTCTCTTACTTCATATTTAGTTCTCCAACCCATTTTTCCGATACTTGTTGGATTTACTGCGTAGGTGTGGATTGTGGCGTTATTTAAATCTTTTCCAGCGTTTATTATCATAAAATTAACAACCTCATCAGCATTTTTTGTTCTTTTAATTGAAATTGTGTTTGTTCCGTAATCTATTGTTCCATAAACTTCTGTCGGTCTTGGCTTCCAAACTAATGTATTATCTGATTGGTCTAAATAGAAAATATATTGCCCATCTTCTGTATATTCGTCTGAACTTAATTTTTCTATATGCTGAAAAACAGGAGCAAAAGTAGAATAATAGTTTTTTGTTGGGAAATCCGAGCCGTCTGATTTCTTTGTTGGATTTGAAGAGTTCCAAGTTATTCTTCTTTCAGTTGGCTGTCCATCACTTGCCCTTTGTAATAGGTTTTGTATCATATAAACAACATCCTTTTCTGTATAATCTGCAGGCGTCTGATGATTTAATAGAATTTCAAGAATGTTATTTCCCCTAATTTTTACTTTATTGGATTTTTCTGTTCCTTCATTCCTCACTTCTGTAATTAAACCATCCATTACTAAAACAGGAGATTCTCCCTCATAATATAAATAAATTTTTATTCTTCCATTCATTTGAAAATTGTAAGAATTATTTTTGTCTATGCAAGTAATTTCAAAAGTATCTTTTATAGCTTCAATTCCGTAAGTAGTTCTTATTGAGAGAATACCATCTATTTCTTCCCCGCTTTCATTTGGAGTTTCGGCATAAGTTACTTGGTATCTTGGGATTTTCATAGTGTTTCAACCAATTCTAATGAATAATCGTATTTTTTATTTTTGCTTGTAGCAACTCTTGGAATTGAAAAATTAACTATTGCCACTTTTGACCCTGTTGGAGCAAAAATATCATCAAATAAGTAAGTGTTTGTTGTTGCCATAGCAAATTTCTTTAACAATTCAAAGTTTATAGCGTTTGGAATGTCGTCGTTTTCATCTACTATTCCCCTTATGCTTATTTTTGGATTATTCCATCCCATAAATTGAACTTCTGTCTGTGCTGTTGATGTTGTATCAAATTTTGAGGGGACAGGGTCTGCTTCTACGAGGTTTTCCCACTTATAAGTAACTTCTGCTCCTAACAATCTTACTGCCGAACTTGTTACACTTGAATTTGAAAGTCTTGTATCTGCCATTTTAAGGTATGTTTCTTTTACTTCCTCCATAAAGTTGAGCATATTTTTGCAGTTCTTCCGCAAACCTTTCTGGATTGTCAGCACTTACATTAACATTTGAAATATTTATGTTGTTGGTTTCTCCACCCGTAGGTAAAATTTCTCCAACCAGGCCGATTGCCTTTTTAGCCCCAGATTTTAAGGCATCTACAATCGAAAACTCGGCAACAGATTTTTTAATATTTTCTATTGTTTTTTCTGAGACCATTCCCCAATCCCAGCCTGTTGTCCATAAATTTTTTGTTTCTTCTGTTACCTGCTTTATTTTATCTGCTAAACCAGATGTATCTACCATCATTCTTCTAAAAGTTACACGAGACAATCTTGGCAATTCTATACCAACTAATCCAAGCAATTTTCTAAGTGGTGCTAAAAGGGTATTAATAAAATCAATTACCAAATTTATTCCCCATTCAAAAACTTTGACTATGCCATTCCAAACTTTTGCTGCAACCCATTGCATTGAATAAAGGGCAAATTTCCAAGCCAAATACATGTGTTTTACTGCCTTTCCAATAAAAATAAAAAAATATCTTAATGTGTTATTCCATCCCCATTTAATAAGCCATCCAACAAACCATGCTACCTTTTCCCTAATTCCAAAAAGATTTTTCTCCCACATAATTGCCAATAAAACAACAGCCGCGATTATTAAACCGATTGGGCTTATTAAAAATTTTAAAAGCCCTCCAATCATCAAAAATATTTTCTTGGACGCTAAAAAAATTGTGGAAAGCCCTGTCCAAGCGAATTTAAGAGAAATAGCAAAAATAAGAAGACTGGTTAATGCTATTCCAACTAAAAGAATTGAAGCGACTAATTTCGGATGTTGGCTTATCCATCCAGAGATTGCATCAATAATATCTATAATTGATGGGATTAAAGGAAGCAGGGCGGTTGCTATTGCGTCTCCTATTGAAAATTTTAAGAACTGAAAAGAAGCAGATAACCTTGTCATACCTTGCGAAGCCATAGTTTGCCCTTCTGTCATCTTCATATAGAAACTTGTAGAAGTTATTGTAATTCTTTTGAATGTTCTGTTAATCTGCATAGCAAAGAATAATAAACCAAGATATTCAAATTTAAATCTTTTTGTTTGTTTGGCTGCCAACATAGTTGCTTTATTATAATCAACGAGTTTTCCAGAATATTTATCTATAAATCCAATACCTTTAACAAACCTAATTCCTAACTCATCAAGAGCAGAATTAAATTTTTTGACAGATGTTCCAGCAAATTTAGCGTATGTAGAAATATCAGTTAATCCTGCATTAAATTCTCTTGGAATTGCTTTTTCGACTAAACCCTTCTCTTTACTTGCTACTCTTGCAACAGATTTCATAACTCTTATATAATCGACTTGTCCCCCACTAAATTTATCTATAAACCCCATCCCCTTCACAAACTTAATATTCATATCTTCAAGAATTTCATTAAACCTTTCAGTTGAAATTCCAGCATATTTAGCGTATCTTCCAATATCAACCATTCCTGCATTAAATTTTGCAGTTGCCTGCGACGCCTTCTTTGTTCCTTTATGAACATGTAAAATAATCTTATCTACTTTATCGTCCAAAATCCCTTTCAATTTCTTGTCTATCTTTGGAAATTTTAAATTTTTTAAGGTCCCAATTACATTATTAATTGTTTGCGTCGCTTCATCTATTGCCTGAATTCTTATTGTTATCGTCTCTTGCATTTTTTCATTTCCTTTTCAATTTCTTTTTGTTCTTTATTCCAGAGTTTTATTAGTTCTATAACATCACAGAGGGGCATTTTTTTTATTGTTCTGTAATCTTGATTTAAGTCCCTCATTAAGACATACATTATATTGCTAACTATCTTTTTTGTTGATTTTTCTGATTGTTTCTTTAAAATTATTCTCTCAATTGGATGCATCTTCTTTCAAACCAGAGATTTCCACTATTGCTTCCATCAATTGTTTAAGGTTTCTTAATCCAAACTCTTTTATTTCTTCATCACTTGCGTCTGGCACTGCTTTTTTCAATATCTTAAAGACAAGGTTCTTTATGGCTTCGCCACGTTTCTCTTTTTCTTCTGGTGGCGCTTCTTCACTCATATCACCGAGCAACAAAAGAGTTGGAAGGTCGTCAATAGTCAAATAATTAGATTTCAATTCTATATCAACACCTTCAATTTTGAAAATCTTCGATTTTCCACATACACCCGAAAGTTTGCTCATTCTCCAAATGTTTTAAGGCGTGGTTTTTCCTCCTGCCTATTTAATTTATTTTGAATATCTTCTATTTGTGATTGAAGAGAGTGGAAGAGTGAGAGGATTTCATCATATTTCTTTTTTGTCTTCAAAAGTTCTGAAATTCCAACCCAATAAACATCTCCGTAATTCTCTTTGCATAGTTTTTTGAACTCTTTTAATATACCCACAGGTATCTTTGTGACTTTGAAATTTGTCGTTCTCAAATTTTCAATTTCTTCTACAAATTCTTCCACTCTTTATTCTCACCATTTAGTTGTTGAGCTGGTATAGGCATTCAGGGCAGATAATGTTCCTGATGTTGTATCTTTGGCCCAAACAGCCCAGTTGTTGTTTCCGTTTTCGTCTTCTGCAGTTGCTTTAAAGGTTAATGATACGGTTAAGTTATCTCCTGCATCCATGCTTCCTTCTAATGAAGTCAAATAAAGGTCTGCAAACCCTCTTCTGTATGCTTCATTGTTTCCTGTTATAGCCTGTGTTGCTGAAGTAACACCTGTTTGGTTTGTCCAAAGGAAAACTACTCTAAATTTCCTATTATCACTTGCAGAGCTTGTTATTGCCACTCCTCCTGAACTGAAAGTTGAACTTGCTGTTTGTCCCGCCATAATCCAATCAAAATCTGCGTGGCTTACTGGAACTCCATCAAGAGTTACTTCTATGTCTTCTTTTGAACCAAGCCTTGTTATCTTCCCTGCAAAGGTGTCTATGCCTTCAATATCTCCTAAACCACCGCTCCATCCTAAACTTGTTGTTTTTGCTCTTAATTCTACGTCATTTCCGCCTAAGGCGCTAATGCTAACAAATGCCTTGTTATACCAGACTTTTTCGCTCATTGCCATCTTGTTCCTCCATCAAAATTTACCTACCCTTTCAAATCATTTCAAAACAATATTAAGCATAACCTTTATTTTTTCTTTTGCCAAATTGAAGTAATAATTAACTAAACTTTCTATATATTCTCTTGATTCTTGCAGATTTTCAAAATATCCCCTTCCTTTATATGCAGACTCTTTTTCTAACTTTCTTAATACAACTCTTCCTGAAACACTACAAATTATTACGCCTTCTGCAATTATTGTGTAAGTCAAATTTGCAGGGTCTTGAATTGATGTAACTCTGCATTCTAATTCTTGTTTTAATTTATTTTCAACTTCTCTTCCAATCTCTACAACAATTGTCCAAAGTTCGTTTCTTATTCTTTCAGATACTTTTAATAAATGCTTTATTGTCCTTTCTACGCCTGTTATTTTTGTTATTATCATAGTTTCCTCCTGAATATAAACCACAAATCTCTATATAAGATTTTTTTTCCTTTTAAATCAAGAGTATAATTGATTGGGCTTGATAAAAGTTTTTTGCTCTTAAATTCTGTTAATTTTGTTTCGTCTTTAAAATTTGCTATGATTTTATTTGAAATGCTATCTAAATTTGCAGGGTCTTCGCAATAAATAGAAACTTGAACTCTGAATATTTTTTCTTCATTATCATCAAAAGTAGGGTTATCTTCCATTAAATCAACACGAAGAACTATAAAAGGATAACCATCAAATCCTTTAGAATTAATATTTGGCATACTTGAATGTATCCAATTTCCCCTATATCTTTTTCTTGGGTCTATGTCTAAATCATTTAGAAAGTCCTTTATGATTTGATAACTTTCTGAATATAGGTTGTTGGTTTGTAATGCCATTTTCCTTCGGAAATATATATTTTATATATCATATATATTAAATTTTGCTTATTTCTTGCTTCGCAAGTAGCCTAAACAATTCTTCAATCCTGTTTTCAATTTCTTCTAATCTTACAGGAGTGAAGTTATCATAACCCTTAAAAATTGATTTATAAACTGAAGAATTTGCTAATTGCCTTATTGTTAAAAGCTTTGATAATTCTTGAACTAATGCTGGTGGTGTGGTATATCCATAATCATATGTTACTTTTAATCTATCTTCACCTTCTAAAGGAGCATTATCAATAAACCTAATCCTCCCTATCCTTAAATCTTCATCATTTGCTATATAATCATTTCCTAATCCTGCTGTTGAGGTGCTCCAAGAAGGTGTATCAGTTACAAACGAGGAAGTATTCTGCTCTACTGAACTGATTGTTATTACTGGATAATTTTTCAGAAAGAAAACTTTTTGTCCTTTCTCCACAGATAAATACTCAACACAGCCTGTTTCGTGAGTGAATTTTCTTCCTGTTCTTTCTTCAATTAAAGCATCGCTTGAAGATATTAAAGATGATACTAAAGAGTCTGGAACATCAGAATAATCATAATCACAAGTTAAAACAACTCCGTTATTTGCAGTGTAGGTTATTACTCCTTCATCTAAATCAAGAGAATAATTTGCTGTTGGAACGCTCCCACCATTTGTATAAAGAGTAAAAGTTCCATCAATTATATTATTATTACTGGCTGTCCAAGTAGAAGTAGTTCCGTTGCCCGTTCCGAGCGTTTCATTTCTTACGGAAGTGTATGCGTCTTTTCCCAAATATTTCAACACTTCTTTTGTGGTTGTATATGCCATTTGCTTCCTTCGGAAGTCAAACTAAAAAAAATAAAAAAAGGGAAAAAATAATTTCCAAAATTTAGTTCAAAATACCCCTTATCAAACAATAGGATTCAGGGTATTTAACCGCAAAGGCTACACGTGCCGTTGTCTGCCACTTGTAATAGTCGTTGTCTATTACGTAGTCTGTTTTCCATACAAAGTTTCTTCTTATTCCATAGATACCGAATGCTTTGCTTCTTCCAACTAATGCATCACTGCATGCTTTTTGAGCTGATGTAGTTCCATAAGCAAGGTCTATAGGAACTTGGTTGCTCTGCTTAACGTTTGTTCCGTAGATTTTTCCGACAACCCCTTCTCTTACAAGAGGGCTACCGAAAGTTTCGTTGTTCAATACTGGTCTGCTTGTGCTGTCTGTTAATTGCATTAAACTGCCTACGGTTCTTGGATTAAAGTAACTGACATCTGGCTGTTCGTGGTTGTCTTTGAGAACCTCTACAACTGCCTGACTAATTGCCTTCAAAGTAATGTTTGAGGCAGTTACAGAAGAGCCTGTTCCCCAAGCACCAGTTTGATTGGTGTTTCCTGCCGCATCAACAGCATTGACATAACTTGCTGTGTGATACAATCCAGCAAATGGAGAATCTGTAGCTCCTGTGTTGTTAGCAGTTGTGCATCCACCCATCAAAATCTTGTAGTCAATTTGAAGACCCAAGTCCTTTGCCATTCTCTCAACGAGATAGTTGGCTAATTGGACGTTGTTGTCTTCTAAAACCTCAGAACTTGCTGGGACAAGAGATGCGATTTTCTTTGCTGTCAATGTTATCCTTCCAAAACCTGGCTGGCTCTCTGTTATACTTGCTGTTTCATCTACCCAATAAGCAGTTGTTCCAGATGTTACTTTTGGAAAATAAACAACGTTACTTTCCATCCTAACGGTTTCAAGGTCGTTCAATACCACTGCAGAAGATGTAACAATGTCATACATCTTCCTACTGAAAATTTCTGGCACGGTATATCCGCCTTCTGCGTCTGTAGCTTCATTTAAGGCTTTTGTTATGCTTACCATCTTACCTCCTGCTCATTTGGAGGGCGAGTTCGCCAAGACTTTTTTCTACTGCTTTATCTTCGCTGACTAATGCTCTCTTTGTTTCTGTTTCTTTAAGTCCCTCTTTAAGTCCTTCCTTAATTGCTTTCACTATAAGGTCGGAGAGCTTTTTTTCTGTTTCTCCGCTTTCTTCTGTCTCTTCTTCTGTCTTTTCTTCTGTTTTTTCTTCAGGTTCGGTTTCTTGTGTTTCTTGTGTAGTTTCTTGCTGTTCTTGTGGTTGCTCTTGTTCTTCTTGCGGTTTTTCTTCTTGCACTGTTTCTTGTTTTTCTACTTCCATTTGGCCTCCTCCAAAATTTAATTTAGTATCATCAAATTGTGAGAGATAATTTGAAAGCGATTTTGTTAGTGAAAAGTGTGCGTCTGGATATGCTGGAATTCCCACTACGCTTGTTTCATACAATTTTATCTTTCCATAAACTTTTATTTTCTTTTTTCTTTTCATTTTAACTCCTTATATTTTTCTTCAAATCCTGATGTATCTATTCCGTATTTTTTTGCTCTTGCAACAATTTTTCTAAATGCTTTTCTTTTTTCTTCTGCATTTCTGAAATGAGTTTGATTAAATCTTGCCATAGCATTTCTTACAT
>Ga0180301_10005037_pt1 | contig 10152 bp, 8 predicted proteins | sample GuaBasSediGuay16_FD_121797 | JGI IMG/M metagenome (GOLD analysis project Ga0180301, IMG submission 121797) | Subseafloor sediment microbial communities from Guaymas Basin, Gulf of California, Mexico - Guay16, Core 4569-2, 12-15 cm | ecosystem: Environmental > Aquatic > Marine > Hydrothermal... | reverse complement strand
GGTATCATGGGCATATAGATGGTAACCCTATCCCCTTTCCTAACTCCCAGCGCCTTGAGAGCGGCCGCGAACTTCTTAACCTCCTCGTATAGTTGTTTATAGGCGAAGATCTTGCTCTCGCCGAGCTCTCCACTCTCCCAGATCAACGCGGGCTTATCTCCCCTATTTAATAGTTCGACGTTCCTATCCAGACAGTTAAAGGAGACATTTGTCACACCTCCTACAAACCACTTGAAGAATGGATACTTCCACTCAAAGACCTTATCCCACTTCTTCAACCAATAGAGCTCTCCGGCAATATTACCCCAGAAGTTTTCAGGATCCTCAATCGCCTTAACCAAGATCTCCTTCAACTTCGGCGGGCATCTGATCTCCTTGATACTCCAACCAGACCCGACTTTATCTCGACTCATATCCACCTGCTCAACTCCATAGCATCCACGTTTATATAAGCATTTAAAGCTTCATAAGCAACCTTATTTACAAACTATCTAAAAATTATTCAAAAATCGCCTCATCACCCGGCTCAAGACATCTCTACCCTTAATCAGGTCGAGGATCATGGAAGACGCTACCAATATGCCAAGCGATAGATCTAGACCTGAGGTATGCCCGACCCTCGCCAAATCCATCAACGCGTCCAAGAATCCCACACGATCCCCAAGACTTTGAATCGTTTTAGAGACCCCTTCACCAACATATCCATATTGAGAGTAGTATAACAGCATTCCACTCGCCCAGCTCGTCGAGGAGAGTATCTCATCCCTCCTGAGGAAGAATTTCTTAAATCCATAGACCTTAGATAAAGCGTTTAAGGTTGCGAGGAAACCTGATAGAAAATCATCTCCAGCTGGGGTGAATCCTTGACCCAATCCCATGAGCTTCCTATACGGCTCAGGGTTTTGAATTGCGTTATCGACTCCCTTCGCAAATGCCTCACCAACGTCGGTTAAACAGTCACGGAATTGATCGGACTTATAGATGATCAGGACTTTCTCCTCCACTAGATCGTAGAGCCTTGAGAGGATGAAGGAGGCTTTGACCAACTCATCGTCAGAGACCCTTAATGAATCGAGGTTCAGCTCCACACATTCATAGGTTTTGACGCCCTTCAAATCGACAACGATGTTCCCGATCTTCAAGACCTCGCCACTAAATCGAATCTCCGAATCGGGTTGGATTATTCTTTGAAACGATTCTCCCCGATCTTGGCTGAGATTTATGTTCAGCGGAGACCTACCTTTCTTCCTAGTCACTATTATTGGGTTTCCATCAAATTCAACATAAAAAGTGTTGGGGAGTATTGTTCGAATTTTTCCAAACTTCCTCGGGCTATTCGTCAAAAAACTCTTAGCTAAACATCCGATATACCTCGCCTTAAGTATCATAGGCCGTATTTCTCGGCGAACGCCTTGAAAGCATCCTTGAACAACTTCATCGGAAAGCTTACTATCCCAGCCCCTATCTGACCAACTCCAGGCTCCTTGTGGGCTATTCCAGTGTTGATCGTTGGGACTATCCCGGTCTTCAAGATCTTTCTGATATCTATTCCGGTGGGAGTTCCCTGGAAGTTTAGATATGGTATCTGGAAGTACTTGTGCTTTGCGTAGGTGATCTCATACATCTTTTGGGTGGTCTCTATCGCGAGCTGGACGCTTCCACCAACCCATGAAACTATTGCCGGGGCGGCGGCCATAGCGAATCCCCCGAATCCAGCGGTCTCCGTGATGGAGCTATCTCCCAAGTCTCCGCTAGCATCCTTCTCGCTATATCCTGGGAACCAGACGCCCTTCGGTATTGGAGCCGGGGCGGTGAACCATCTATCACCCAATCCGCTCACCCAGATCCCGGTATCGGTGGCGTTCCTCGCCATGACGGTGACTATCGTACAGTATTCGATGTTGTGGGCCGCTAAGGTCATAACCTTCGCCGAGGCCATTCCTAGGTTAAGGGTTGTGAAGGGGTTTGCGGCCATGAACTTATAGGCCTCGATCAAGTCCTTCTTATCGATATTCGTTCTAAGCATGTATGGGGTTATCTCCTTCAGGAAGAGATAGGTCGTCGCATAGTACCTGTTATGGCAGTCGTCTCCCATCTGCAGCGCTTGAGCTATCAAGGGCTTGAACGGCAATCCCTCCTTCTCCGACCTAATCTCATCTATCGTCGCCTTCAAGACCGGGTATAAAACCTCCGACATCCACTTCAATCTATCCAAGACCTCCTTGCTATAGGCGCCATACCTCAACACCTTTCCAATTCCCTCATTCATGTTTGAGTAAGCCCTATTCCCCCACTTCTTATCATAGACCTCGTAGACCGGCATACTCGGCGAGATCACCCCAGCCATTGGGCCGACGGCATTATGATGGTGGGTCGGCTCGAACCTCACCTCACCTGACGCGAGCATCTTCTCAGCCTCTTCAGGAGTACTCGCCCACCCCTCATAGAGAACCGCTCCGATGAGCGCTCCCTTCATAGGTCCAGCCGCTCGCTCCCAAGTCACCGGTGGCCCGGCGTGGATGAGCATGTAGTCCTTCATTCCAGGTATCTTGTCCTTTGCTAGGCCCATGTCAACCCAGATAGGCTCTGATTCCATCATCCTCTCGACTGCTTCCTTATTCGCTTTCTCAACTTCTTCCTTAATAGCGGACAAGTTACATCACGGCGATAGATGTCCGTCAGCCGTATTTAAATCTTCTATTATGTAAGATTTGGAAAAAGTTATCTGTTAGAGATTTAATCTGATTCCGTGAAGAGCCTTGACCGTTGTTAAGAATCTTGTTAAGAAGAACTTCTTCAGAGACTCTCTTCAATTGATGAGGTTATCCGAGGAAGTCAAAAAGCTTCCAGGAATATTGGATGCAGCGGTTCTCATGGCCACCGACACGAATAAGGAGATCTTGCAGAAGTTAGGTCTCCTAACCTCAGATGGTGAAAAAGCGTTGAAAGATGACATGATATTGGCCGTCAAAGCCGAGGATGAATCTGCCGCTGATGAAGCATTGAGAAAGATCGAGGATATGTTGATGAAGGCGCCGGCGGCAGCCGCTCCAGAGGCTGAAAGGATCTATTATAGCGTGGATTCAGCTTTGGAGGCGATGCCCGACGCGAACTTCGCGGTAGTCTCGGTTCCAGGCGAGTATGCTAGGGATGTTGTTATGGATCTCCTCAAGCGAGATATCCACGTCCACGTCTTCAGCGACCACGTCCCGATCAAGGATGAGGTTGAGATGAAGAGGTATGCGAGTGAGAGAGGTTTGCTAGTTCTAGGACCTGGGGCTGGAACCTCGATAATCAATGGCAAGGCCATAGCCTTCGCGAACGTGGTTAGGAGGGGTAATGTGGGGATCGTGGCGGCCGCTGGAACAGGTCTCCAAGAGGTCAGCGTCCTACTCGATAGGATTGGGTTAGGAGTCTCTCAAGCGCTGGGAATAGGTGGAAACGATGTAAAGAAGGAGGTCGGTGGGATAATGGCGATAGACTGCATAAGGGCTTTAGAGGCTGATAGAAGGACGAAGCTCATCATGGTCGTCGCAAAGCCCCCTGACAGGGAGGTGATGAGAAGGATAACGAAGGTGATAGCCGAGGAGACCACGAAGCCATTCGTCATATGCTTCCAAAGCCTTAGAGAGTTTAAGCCCCCGAAGAAGCTTGCTAGAAGGGTTAAGGCGGTTAGAGGGCTTCATGCAGCCGTTATACAGGCCGTTAAGCTCTTGAAGCCGAAAGCCGTTCAAAAAGCTCATAAGAGAATCTCCATGAGGCCTAGAGAGCTTCGAGCATTGGCCATGAAGCTCGCCAAGAAGCTTAAGCCTGGGCAGAAATACATTAGAGCGCTCTATACAGGTGGAACCTTGATGTATGAAGCCATGCTTATCTATCGAGAGCTTATCGGAAACGTCTATAGCAACGCGCCCCTATCGAGCAAGTATAAGCTACCTGATCCGCATAAGAGCCTCAAGCACAGCGTGATAGATCTGGGCGAGGAGGAATTCACAGCCGGTCGACCCCACCCAATGATAGACCCAACGATTAGAAAGCTTAGGCTCATCGAGGAGGCTAAGGATCCATCCGTGGCCGTGATCTTGATGGACTTCATGCTCGGATATGGTTCACATGAAGATCCAGCTGGAGCCATGATAGACTCCATCGAGGAAGCCATGAGGATAGCTGAAGAAGATGATAGAAACCTGATAATATTGGGCCATGTATGTGGTACGAGGAAGGATCCGCAGAGCCTAGTCGAGCAGGAGAGGAAGTTGAAGAAGGTAGGAGTCCAATTGTTCCCATCGAACGCTTTGGCCGTAATCGCCTCCGCGCTGATAGTGAAGAGAGGTAAGGTGAGGGCTGATAGGCTGAGGAGGGTTTACAGGTCATTTGTCGGAATTTAGGAGGTGGGAAGATGTCCGAGAAGGTTTTGAAATTGTTTAAGTCCGAGCTAAGGGTGATCAACGTAGGACTCGACATATTCTACAAGGACTTAACGAGACAAGGGGTCAAGAGTATCCAAGTATCCTGGCAACCTCCACCCAAACTAGAGAAGAAGCTCGACGAAGCATTGAAGAAGCTACTCTAGCGAAAGATTAGAAGGGTAAAATCACTGCCCCTCATCATTTTTCTAAAACCCAGAGATCCACTTTTACTAAACGATATTGTTTTCTCCATTTCTGGTTATATGTTTAAATAGCGACCACGAAATCTCTACCTTGTCATGTCTCCTTATAAATATGTGGGAAAGCCCATACCGAGAGCTGACGTGGATAAGGTGTTCGGCGACGCCACCTTTCCCTTCGACGTGACCCTTCCCGGAATGCTTTACGCGAAACTCGTTGGAGCGACTCAAGCTCATGCGAGGATCAAGCGCATAGATTATTCCAAGGCCCTAAAGGCTCCGGGAGTCGTAGCCGTCTTCACTGGGGCGGAGTTCCCGCAGAAGATCGGAATCTATGCAGCCGATAGAGATGTGTTGGCGAGGGAGAAGGTTCTATATTATGGTCATCCCATCGCCGCGGTGGTCGCTGAGAGCCTCGAAGCCGCGGAGAACGCTGCGGAGCTTATTGAGGTGGAGTATGAGCCTCTCCCCGCGGTCTTCGATGTTGAGAAGGCGCTTAAGCCTGATGCGCCGATCTTGCATGAGAGGCTTGCAGAGTATAAGCACGCGTCATTCATCTATCCCGAGCCTGGAACGAATATAGCGACTCGCGTGAAGCTTAGGAAGGGTGATGTCGAGAAAGGGTTTGCGGAGGCCGATGTGATAGTTGAGAGCACGTATAGAGAGCCTCTCGTAAGCCAAGCATATCTGGAGAATTGGGTTGGAGTGGCTAGGGTGAAATCCGATGGAACGGTTGAGATATGGTCATCTCATCAATCTCCATTCGCGGTTAGAGAATTGCTGGCCACCTCGCTTGGATTACCCATAGGAAAGGTCGTCGTATATCACCTCTATACAGGAGGAGGCTTCGGGGGAAAGGCTGGAATCCTCCTAGAGCATATACCGGTATTGTTATCGATGAAGCTCGGCGGAAGACCTGTCAGGCTTGAGCTGAATAGGGAGGAGAACTTCCACTACATGGCCCAGAGAGCAGGCTACGTGCTTGAGATGAAGACGGCGGCGACGAAGGATGGCAAGCTAGTCGCCCATAAGGGTAGATACCTGCTAGACGCTGGAGCCTATGCAGACTACACGGTTAATGTCGCCAGATCTGTCACATTCATGGCCTTCGGACCATATGAGATCCCAAACATACATATCGACACATTCGCCGTCTACACCAATAAGATTCCAACGACCGCCTTCAGAGGATTCGGGCTGATGGAATTATTCTTTGCCTCCGAGCAGCAGATGGATCAGCTCGCGGAGAAGCTTGGGATGGATCCAGTCGATTTCAGGTTGAAGAATGCGCTGATACCTGGAAGATCCATAATCCCAACTCAAAGACGTTTACGTGAGGATGCTGGCGCACCAGCCGACACCATTAAGAGGACCGCCGAGCTGATAGGATGGGGGAAGCCCTTAGAGAGGCCGAAAGAGCCTTGGAAGCGTAGGGGCAGGGGTATCGCGGCGTTCTGGAAGGGGCCTGTCCAGCCTCCGAATGCCGCCGCCTCAGCTATCGTGAAGTTGAATGAGGATGGATCCGTCGACCTTCTGGTTGGGACCGGTGAGATGGGCCAAGGGACTATAAGCGCTCTAAGGCAGATCGTGGCCGAAGAGCTTGGCATCGAGCCTGAGAAGGTTAAGGTTTCGCCGATAAGATCCACAAACCTCGTCCCATACACTTGGCAGACGGTAGGCTCTAGAGGATTATACTCAGATGGACAAGCACTCATGCGAGCGCTAGATGACCTGAAGTCCCAGATCAGGAAGGTCGCGGCGCAGATCTTCAGAGTCTTCGAGGATGAGATAGAGATTAAGGATGGGAAGGCATATGTCAAGGGCAAGCCGTGGAACTCGGTAACCCTAGCCGAGATAGCCTTAGGCTATATGTTCCCGAATGGCGAGACGATCCACGGCCCATTGATTGGAAGAGGATCTCACGTACCGGTTCAGACAACCTTCTTAGATCCGGAGACAGGGGCTGGAGAGCCTAAGCCGTTCATAACCTTTGGAGCTGGAGCGGTCGAGGTTGAAGTCGATCTGTTAACCATGCAGGTTAAGGTGGTGAAGGCGGCCACGGTCTATGACACCCCAGTCATAAACCCCGGCCTAGCATATGGTCAGGTTTATGGAGGTTTGGTTATGGGGATGGGGTTGGCGCTCACCGAGCAACTAGTCTTCGACGACCATGGAAGGCTTCTCAACCCAAATCTCACAGACTATAAAGTGTTCAGGGCCGGGGATATTCCAAAGGAGATCAAGGTGGATTTCCTCGGAGTTGGTCAGAGAAACGCCCCATATGGGGCCAAGGGGATCGGAGAACTCACGATGCTGGCATGGCCCGCTGCTATAATCAACGCCATCTATGACGCGATAGGTGTGAGGATTAAGGAGCTACCGGCCACGCCCGACAGGCTGCTGAAGGAGATTAAGGAGCAGAAGCCGGAGCTTCTAGAGGAGGTGAGGAAGCAGCTTCTGGGGTGAGAACATGTCGACCCTAATCTTTAGAACAACCCTTCCAAGGTTTGAGTACCTGAAGCCTAAGAGCTTAGGAGAGGCTCTTGAGCTTAAGGCGAAGTATAGAGATGATGCAATGGTGCTTGCTGGCGGAACAGATCTCCTAGTTGACATTAGGATGAGGGCCAAGAAGCCGAAATACGTCATCGACATTAAGGGAATCGAAGAGCTCTCAGAGCTTAGGTATGTTGAGGGTAAGGGACTTGAGATAGGCTCAGCCGTAACCCTCTCAGAACTAGAAAGATCGAAGATCGTTAAGGAGAAATTCCATGTTCTATGGGATGCTGTGAGACAGCTCGCAGACTTCCTCCTGAGGACCAGAGCCACTCTCGCAGGAAACATAGCCAACGCCTCCCCAGCCAGCGATAGCGCTCCAGCCCTCCTAGTTCTCGGAGCAGAGGTCGAGCTCTCCTCCACTAGGGGGGCTAGGAGACTGCCCATCAAGAGGTTCTTCAAGTGGGTTAAGCAGACCTATATGGAACCCGATGAGATGATAACGAAGATATTTGTGCCCGAGCCTCCGAGAGACTCGAAGGGGATGTATCTAAAATTTACGAGAATCACTGTTGAGGACCTCTCGGTGGTGGGGATAGCGGGCTTGGCAGCAAATCTAGAGGAGCCTGAGAAGAGGATCGTTAGACTCGCCTACGCCTCCGTGGCCCCAACACCCATCCTAGTCGAGGAGGTTGAGGAGATCTTCAAACATGACAGGCCAGTGAAAGAGCTTATACGCGAGGCAGTGGAGGCCGTCAAGAAGAAGACCTCACCGATCACGGATGTTAGGGGGACAGCTGAGTATAGGATGCATTTGATAGAGTTTGGCACTGCGTATCTCTTAAACAGGTTGTTGGGGGTGATGGAGTGATGGAGAAGATCTCCATAACCCTAACCGTGAATGGGCGGAAGAAGGTATTGGAGGTGGCCCCGAATGAGAGGCTCATCGACATCCTCAGATACAAGCTTGATCTAAGAAGTGTGAAGGCTGGATGCTTGAAGGGAGAGTGTGGAACATGCCTAGTACTCATGAACGGGAGACCTGTGAAGTCATGTCTAGTCTTGGCCGCCGAAGCCGATGGATCGGAGATAGTAACGGTTGAGGGCCTAGGATCTCCGAATAAGCCCGCTTTAATCCAGAAGGCATTCATCGAGGCATTCGGCTATCAATGCGGCTTCTGCACAAGCGGCTTCATCCTGCTCGGACACTGGATACTGGAAAACATGCCCGATGCGAGTGAGGAGGAGATTAAGGAGATACTCAACGGCATCCTATGTAGATGCACGGGATATAAGCAGATAATCGAAGCTATAAAGCTGGCTCAAAGATGGAAGAGAGAGCATAGATAATCTGGAAACTCCCTCGATTTTTATCATAATTTTCAAAAATCCGATTCCTTGAGCCAGATTTGAATAAAGCAAACTATTTGTAGCGGCGTTGAGCATTTTATAGCATGCCATATGAAGTCGAGATTTTGGGTAAGAAGGTTAAGATGTATGATCTAAGCCAGCCGCTGGGAATCCACGCACCTTTCTGGCCATATTATCCACCGTTTGAGATGTATTACATCAAGAGGAAGCCGGAGCATGGAGTCAACGCGCAATACATTAAGTCCGCATTCCATATAGGCTGCCACCTAGATTGTCCAAGGCACTTCATGAGCAGTGGAAAGACCGTTGATCAATGGCCGATAGGATGGTGCGCTGGACCCGGGGTCATCGTGGATCTTAGCGATGAGATGGATGATTTAGCCGTCTACACTCCGAAGATGATCGAGGACAGGGTTGAGGTTCGTGAGGGAGACATCCTAATCCTACACACGGGCTGGTGGAGATATGCTTGGTGCGGCCCCGAGGCAGATGAGGAGAGGTATATCCACAGGCATCCCGGAGCACATCCAGATATGGTTGAGTGGCTGAAAAAGAAGAAGATCCACATCTGGGGAGTCGACTGCGTCTCAACCGATCATCCACTATGCCTCCCAATAGGTAGATGGCTCGGTAAAGGTGGGCTTGAGATCCATCAAAGGGTTAAGGATCTCTTCGAGAAGAAGTATGGGAAGGAGATGCTCGAGATGATGCTCTCACCGGAATACTATCAGCTCACCCACAATAAGCTATTCCCATATGACTGCGTCCACCTCGAGAACCTTGGAGGAGAGATCGGCGCACCAGAATTACAGAACAAGAGGGTGACTATCTTCTGCCTACCGATACTCATTGAGGGAGCGGAATCCGCCTGGACCAGAGTAGTGGCGCTTCTAGAATAACCACCTAAACATTTTTTCTAAATTTTTCATGTAAAGGGATCGCGTGATATCATGAAGAGAGAGCTCATAGTCGTGGCCTTGGGCGGAAACGCTCTCCTTAGGAGAGGTCAAAAGGGAACATTTGAAGAGCAATATCGGAACGTTAAGGAGACCGCCAAATTTCTAGCAGATCTAATTCAAAGGGGCTATAGATTGACGATAACCCATGGGAATGGTCCACAGGTTGGAGCAACTCTACTTAGACATGACGCCGGTGAGAGGCTCTATCAAGTCCCAGCGTTTCCAATGGATGTCTGCGGAGCTGAGACCCAGGGATTCATCGGATACATGATCCAGCAGGCGCTAAGGGATGAGCTTCGCCGAAGAGGAATAGATCGGGATGTCGTAACCATCGTGACGAGAGTCGTCGTTGATAAGGATGATCCAGCCTTCCAGAATCCGACGAAGCCCGTAGGCCCATTCTATACCCGTGAGCAGATGGAGGAGCTGAAGAAGATTCACCCAGAATATGTTTTTAGGGAGGATAAGGCGAGGGGAGGTTGGAGGAGGGTCGTCCCATCACCAGATCCAAGATATATCGCTGAATCTAATGCGATCAAGATCCTCGCAGAAAACGGCGTGATAGTCATAGCGAGTGGGGGTGGAGGAATACCGATCGTGGAAGAGGATGATGAGATGAGAGGGGTTGAAGCCGTCATAGATAAGGATCTAGCGGGTGAGAGGCTCGCCACATTCCTCAGAGCAGACAAATTCGTGATCCTGACCGATATAGATGGAGTC
>Ga0180301_10005036_pt1 | contig 10153 bp, 11 predicted proteins | sample GuaBasSediGuay16_FD_121797 | JGI IMG/M metagenome (GOLD analysis project Ga0180301, IMG submission 121797) | Subseafloor sediment microbial communities from Guaymas Basin, Gulf of California, Mexico - Guay16, Core 4569-2, 12-15 cm | ecosystem: Environmental > Aquatic > Marine > Hydrothermal... | reverse complement strand
TTCTTAAACTATCAGATTATCTGTATCCCTGGCGGTTTTAGCTACGGTGATGATTTGGGGGCGGGCAAGATATTCTCGTTGGAGTTAGATTTGTGGCTTAAGGATATGCTTAGTGCTTTTTTAGATAAGGGTGGGTTGATTCTTGGGATTTGTAATGGTTTTCAGGTCTTGGTAAAAACAGGAATTCTGCCTGATTTGGATTTTATTCAGAAAGTAACCTTGACAGACAATGATTCTTGGCGTTTTGAGGATAGGTGGGTATATCTTAATATACCTGAGAAGGCTTATCGCCAAGTGTGGCTTAAAGATTTACCGGATATTATACAGCTTCCTGTTGCTCACGGCGAAGGAAAATTCTATGCTCCTCGTAATATATTAGAGAAGATAGAGGAGAATAATCAGGTTGCCTTAAGGTATGTTGATAAAAAAGGGAATGTCGCAGGCTATCCCTATAATCCCAATGGTTCTTGTAATAATATTGCAGGTATCACAGACACAACGGGGCGAGTCTTAGGCCTTATGCCTCATCCCGAACGTTTCATTTTTGAGCATCATCATCCTTTCTGGCATAAGAAAGAAGTTTCTCCGTGGGGATTGAAAATTATCAAAAATGCTGTAGATTATTTATTGGTTAGTTAAATGAGAGAAGTAAAAGAGTTTTGTGGATTATTTGGTGTTTATAACAGTCAGGAAGCTTCCCTTTTGACATTTCTGGGTCTTTATTCTTTGCAACATAGAGGAGAGGAGTCTTGCGGTATCATCACTTTTGACGGGTCAAGTTTCCATCATTACCGTGGGATGGGACTGGTGGGAGAGGTATTTTCTGAGGAGAAAGTAAAGGAACTTAAAGGTTATCAGGCAATTGGGCATGTGCGTTATTCTACGACGGGCTCTACTGCTATAAGAAATATCCAGCCTCTTTTTGCTAATTCGCACCGTTTATCTTTGGCGCTTGCCCATAACGGCAATTTGGTAAACTCTGCCTATTTACGAAAAACTTTAGAGAATAAAGGTTCTATCTTTCAATCTAGTTCTGACTCTGAGATTATTCTTCATCTTATCATGCGCTCCAAGAAGAATAATCTTTTAGATAAGATTTTTGATGCTTTAGAGAAAGTCAGGGGGGCGTATTCTTTGGTTATGATGAACAGGGATTCTGTTATTGGTATAAGAGATCCTTTGGGTTTCAGGCCTCTTTGTATTGGTAAGAAAGAGGATACTTTTTTTATATCTTCCGAGAGCTGCGCTCTGGATTTATTAGGAGCTGAATTTATAAGAGAAGTAAAGCCTGCTGAGATTGTTATGATTGACAGAGACGGTATACATTCCTATACGATTCCTAAAGTGCCGCGTAAGTCAGCCTTCTGTTCATTTGAGCATGTATATTTTTCCCGTCCAGATTCTATCATTTTTGGAGAAACAGTGCATATGGTAAGAGAAAAGCTGGGAGAAAGATTAGCAAAAGAGCACCCTGTGGATGCTGATTGTGTAATAGGAGTTCCTGATTCAGGTACTTCTGCAGCATTGGGCTTTTCTAAAGCAAGTGGTATACCTCTTGAAGTAGGTATAATTCGTAACCATTATATAGGAAGAACCTTCATTCAGCCTTACCAGAATAAACGGGAGTTCGGGGTAAGGCTAAAATTTAATCTTTTAAAGGAGATAATTAAGGGAAAAAGAGTTGTTATTGTAGATGATTCCATTGTAAGAGGTACAACTTCAAGGATAAGGGTAAGAAACTTCCGCGCCATGGGAGCAAAAGAAGTGCATTTAAGAATTTCGTGTCCTCCTCATAGGTTTGGTTGCGTTTACGGTATAGATTTTCCCGATTCTAAGAAGCTTATTGCTCATAATATGAAGATAAAAGAAATTAAGGAGTTTCTTGAGGTTGATAGTTTGGGTTATTTAAGTTTAGAAGGGATGCTTAGTTGCTTTAAGAATCCCAGCACTTTTTATTGTACTGCCTGCTGGAGTGGAAAATATCCGCTTAAGTTTCATAACGTGCATAAATATGCTTTGGAGGAGTAGGATGGTTACTTATAGAAAAGCAGGGGTAGATGTAAGAAAAGCAGAGATTTTTGTAAAAAAGATTAAAGACAAATCAACGGCAAGCCCCTTTAGTAGCTTTGCTTCTCTTTTTGATGTGAGTTTCTTAAGGAAATATAGACATCCCCTTCTGATTTCTTCTTCTGACGGGGTGGGCACCAAGTTAAAAATCGCTCAAGCATTAGGCATACATAATACTGTTGGGGTTGATTTGGTAGCTATGAATGTAAATGATATCGTGTGTTTAGGGGCAAAGCCGCTTTTTTTTCTTGATTACATTGCTTGTGGCAGGATAAAGGTGAATGTTTTAAGTGAGGTAGTAAAAGGGATTAAAAAAGGCGTAAGGGAAGCAGATTGTGTTCTTATTGGCGGTGAAACTGCAGAGATGCCGGGAATGTATGATAAAGACGAGTATGATTTAGCGGGCTTTTGCGTAGGGATTGTAGATAAACATAAGCTTATTGATGGGAGTAAAATTAAAGAAGGTGATACTATAATTGGACTGGCTTCAAGCGGAATCCACTCTAATGGCTATTCACTGGTAAGGAAAGTATTAACAAACAGAGAAATAGCAAAGTATGGAAGGCAACTACTTAAACCTACACGTATTTATGTGAAATCCATTCTTTCTGTATTAGATACCATAACCAACAAACGAGGTACCATTAAAGGTATTGCTCATATTACAGGGGGAGCATTCTACAGTAAAGCTACAAAAATTTTGCCAAAAGGTTTAGGTATGGTAATTAGAAAGAAAAGCTGGTCTGTACCCAGTATATTTAGCATAATACAAAATAAAGGGAAAATTAAGGAGAAAGAGATGTATTCCGTGTTTAATATGGGGATAGGGATGATTGTTGTTGTTGGGCCAGATATAGCAGACAGCGTCTTAAGTCTGTTTTCTTCCTTTAAGATAAATGCCTACAACATAGGTTATATTGCGCGAAGCAATTCAAAGATAATTTTTGAAGATTAATCCAATGTTTAATAGGACTGTGCATTTAAGAATATATGAATTTTAATAGAGAAATCCCCCCTCTTATTTTTTTTCTTGTCGTTGCCCTATGTTTAATTATTGCCGGAGGGGTTGCTCTGTATCTGAGGCATTCTTCGGTTGTGTTCTCAAAGAATTATTTTACCTGCAGGAATCTTATAAATGAGGGGAAGTATAATGAGGCAGAAAGGTATTGTGAAGTTGCGGTAAAAATGAAGCCTCGTTATGCAGCAGCACGAATTAACCTTGGCGTGGTGTATTCTTATCAGGAAAGACTTAATGAAGCAGAGGAGCAGTTTCAAAAATCCTTAGAGGGCACATCCGTAAATTATATTTATAATAAAGCAGTTGCTTACTTTAACTTAGGAGCAATCTGCTTAAAGAAGGGAAATTATTCTTTTGCATGGCAGTATTATAATAAAGCCTATGAACTTATGCCAGCTATATTTAAGATAAACAAAGCTGATTATTTATTAGAGATGATTAAGAAAAAAGACAGAGATTCTTTTAATCAATTGACTGCTTCTTTAAAGAGACTTGCATTGATTGATTTTTCTATTAGAGAGGGTGCTGTAGAAATTAAAGGCGGTTCTGTGCTGGAAGAAAAAACTACAGGTTTTTATATGGAGCTATACCCTTATTTCAGGGCAGATTATACCTGCAGGAAGCCAAAGAAGTGTATTAGTATAGTATGGAAAGACAAATTTATGATTGTAGATGTTAATGCAGAAAACAAAAGAAATAAAGAAGCACTTCTTGAGAGGTTCTATACCTCTAATGATAAGCATCCTAAGGAATTGGGGAAGCTGATGGGTAAAGAGATTATTACACGCGATGGCCTTAAGATATATTCTAAGATTGCAGAAAAAGATAATCTTAGAATATGTAACAACCTTTTGTTTTTAGATGATAGAAACCTTTTGTTCACAATATTTTTTACTTACGGGATAGATAACGCTGGTAAAACTGAAAGAGAGATAAAGACAATGTTAGAAACCGTTACCTTTAGAGATACGGGTAAATAAGGGAGGATAAATGAAAGTTCTTGTTGTAGGGGCAGGAGGAAGAGAGCATTGTTTAGCATGGAAGATAGGACAGTCTTCATTGGTAAAAGAGTTATATTGCGCTCCAGGAAACGGAGGAACTTCTTTAATTGCCAGAAACGTTGATATTAAAGCTACAGACATAGACGGCCTTTTGGATTTTGCTCTAAAGAATAATATAGATTTGACTGTAGTGGGTCCGGAGGCACCGTTAGTTTCTGGCATTGTAGACAGGTTTGAAGAGAATAGACTTAAGATTTTCGGCCCTAAAAAAGATGCTTCGATTTTAGAAGGAAGTAAAGTGTTTGCAAAAAATATAATGAGAAAGTTTAATATTCCTACCGCTGATTTTGAAGTATTTGATGATGCTTCTCTGGCAAAAGATTATGTTAGAAAGAAGGGCACCCCTATTGTTATAAAAGCAGATGGCTTAGCGGCAGGTAAAGGAGTAATAGTGGCTAGGTCAGAGAAAGAGGCACAGGAGGCTATTGATTCAATAATGGTCCATAAGAAGTTTGGTGTTTCTGGGGAAAGAATAGTTATTGAGGATTGTCTTGTTGGCGAAGAGGCATCAATATTAGCATTTACCGATGGAGAATCAGTTTTACCGCTTGTTAGTTCTCAGGACCACAAGCCTGTTTTTGATAATGACGAAGGCCCTAACACAGGGGGAATGGGTGCTTATGCGCCTGCACCTGTAGTGAGCAGTGAAATATTCAAGAAAGTTAAAAAAGAGATATTTTATCCTCTTATAAGAGGATTGAAGAAAGAAGGCCGGGTTTATAAAGGAATTGTTTATGCGGGGCTTATGATTAAAGATAATCAACCCTATGTTTTAGAGTTCAATGTGCGTTTTGGCGATCCCGAGACACAAGCTATTCTGCCAAAACTAAAAACAGACTTGGTAGAGGTAATTCTTTCTGTTATCGATAATGGATTAGATAATATAGAGTTGGAGTGGGATGAGAGAGTGTGTATATGTGTGGTATTAGCATCAGGAGGTTACCCGGCTAGTTACCAGAAGGGAAAGGAAATACGGGGTTTAAAAGATATAGAACGTAATAAGAATATTTTTGTTTTTCATGCAGGGACGATGATTGAGAAGATAGATGGAAAAGAGGTTTTTCTTACCAATGGAGGAAGGGTGTTAAATGTTGTAGGTTTAGGCCCGCATATAAGGGAGGCTCAGAATACAGTTTACGAAGCCGTTAAAAAAATATATTTTGAAGGGATGCACTACCGTCATGATATTGGAAGGAGAGCATTGAAATTTTCTGCTTAGATTGTAAAATGTAAGGATGGTGAATGTGAAAAAGAAAATAGCTATTATTTTGGGTAGCAGTTCGGACAGGGATAAATTAAAGAGTGGATTCTCTATTCTTGAGGAGTTGAAGATACCTTATGATTTCTATGTTGTTTCTGCTCACAGAGACCCTGATAAGCTGCGCCGGCTGTGTAAGAAAATGGAAAAAAATGGTACACAGGCAGTAATTGCCTGTGCAGGGTTAGCTGCTGCTTTGGGAGGGTTTATTGCTTCATATGTGGACATTCCTGTAATAGGGGTTCCTCTTAAGGCAGGTGATTTTAACGGCTTAGACAGTTTGCTTTCTATTATACAGATACCTCGTGGGTTAGGACTCCTAAGCAGTGGTTTCGATGTAAGGGGTTTTATTAACGCGTTGATTTTTGCTTTAGAGATTGTTGCTTTAAGGGATAAGACATATAAAAGGAAGCTCAAACAACTTAAGAGGAAATTTAAAAAGTGAGAAAAGTCGTGGTGAACGAAGCCAATCCTGATATTTCTCTTCTTCAAGAAGCAGCAAGTATTCTTAAAGAGGGTGGAGTTGTTGCTTTGCCTACAGAAACGGTTTATGGTCTGGGGGCAGCCTCAGATAATAAAAAAGCAATAGAGAAACTTTTTAAGATAAAGAGAAGGCCTAAGGATAAACCATTCACCTTATGTTTTGCCGATGTAAATGATGTCTGGGAAATGTTTGGTGTTATGCCTCCTTTTGTGTATAGAATAATGGAAGCTTTCTGGCCAGGGCCTCTTACAATAATCTCTTACAATAAAAACTATGATAAGAAAATAGGGGTCAGGGTCTCCTCTAATGCTATACTGCAGGGGATTATTCGGGAGATTAATACTCCTTTATGTCTGCCTTCTGCTAATATAAGCGGAGAGAGAGAAGCCACGACAGCGGATGAGGTAGTAAAGATTTTTGGGAATAGTGTGGATTTGGTAATAGATGGCGGAGTATCTTATTTTTCTAAGCCTTCTACTATTATTGATGTTACCTATCACCCTTTTAAGATATTAAGAGAAGGGGTTATTCCGGCAAATGATTTAATGGAAGTTTTTTTTAAGAAGCGTATTGTCTTTGTATGTACAGGCAATACCTGCAGGTCTGCTATGGCAGAGTATATTTTAAAAAATATACTTTCAAAAAACAACCCTTTTGCTTACCAGCGTTATGAAATTATCTCTCGGGGTGTGGTCTTTCTGGATAATCAGCCTCCTGCAAAGGAGGTACTTAATTTGCTAAAGGAAAAAGAGAATGTGGATGCTACTGGTCATCGTTCTCATAGGATAAGCCGTAAGACTATTCTATCCAGCGACCTTATTATTGTTATGGAAGAGATGCACCGTGAGCATATTTTAAAGATAGAGCCTACAGCCGAGGCTCGTATTTTTCCTTTAAAGAAATTTCTTCCTCCTCATCTTGAGAAAGATATTCCTGATCCTATTGGGAAGCCATATGATTTTTATGAGGATGTTTACTATCTTTTAAGGACAGCTTTAGAGGAGTTAGCGGGATGGCTGTCTTAACAGAAAAAGAGGTATAAATGAAAATTGCTATAGCGAGTGACCATCGGGGATTTAAATTGAAGAACTTTCTTGGTGACTATCTTAGGAGTAAAGGTTATGAGGTAATTGATTTCGGTACATTTTCTTCTGATTCTTGTGATTATCCTGACTATGTGTATCCTGCTGTACTTTCTGTAAAGAATAGGAAAGCAAAGAGGGCAATTGTTATTTGTTATACCGGAATAGGAAGTTGTATAGCAGCAAACAAGATAAAGGGAATAAGAGCAGCATTGGCGTTCAATATAAAGACAGCTGTTTATTCACGTCGGCACAATAACAGTAATGTTTTAGTTTTAGCCGCTGGTTTTGTTAAACGTGACTATGCTAAAAGACTGGTTATAAGATGGTTAAACACAGAGTTTGAGGGAGGGCGGCACGAAAGACGGTTAAGGAAAATACAAAAAATAGAGGAGAAGAACTATGTTTGAAGAGTTAAGGAAAATTGATCCGGTAGTATATGAAAGTATTATGCGGGAGGTAAAAAGACAGAAAGAGCAGATTGAACTTATCGCCAGTGAGAATTTTGCTCCTCTTTCGGTAATGGAAGCGTGTGGTACCCCTTTGACTAACAAGTATGCAGAGGGGTATCCCAAAGCACGCTGGTATGGAGGATGTGAATTTGTTGATGAAGCAGAGAGTATTGCAAGGGCCCGTGTCAAAGATATTTTTAAAGCGGAACATGCCAATGTTCAGCCTCATTCTGGCACACAGGCGAATATGGCAGTTATGATGGCCGTTCTTAAAGCAGGAGACACAATTCTTGCTATGGATTTAGCCTGTGGAGGGCATCTTTCGCATGGACATCCCCTTAATTTTAGCGGTAAGTTCTATAATGTTGTAGCTTATGGAGTTAATCGCGATACTGAGTGTCTTGATTATAATGAGATAGAAGCCCTTGCTTTAAAGCATAAACCTAAACTTATTATTGCAGGAGCCAGTGCTTATCCACGGATTATTGACTTTAAGAAATTTCGAGAGATTGCCGATAAGGTAGGGGCTTATCTTTTGGTAGATATGGCCCATTTTGCAGGGCTTGTAGCTGCTGGTATATATCCTAATCCTTGCGAATACGCAGAGTTTGTAACTTCTACCACTCATAAGACCTTGCGTGGCCCCCGAGGAGGGTTTATTCTTTGCAGAAAAGAGTTTGCCAAGAAAATTGATACAGCGGTATTTCCTGGTACCCAGGGAGGGCCTCTTATGCATATTATTGCTGCAAAAGCAGTGGCATTCGGTTTAGTCCTTAGGCCAGAGTTTGTTGAATATTCAAAACGCATTGTGGAGAATGCTAGATATTTTTCTTTCTGTATGGAGAAGAAGGGCTATCGTATTGTAAGCGGAGGCACAGATACCCATCTTTTTCTTGTAGATTTAAGGCCGAAGGGGTTAACAGGCAAAAAAACAGCAATAATCTTAGAAGAGGTAAATATTACGGTTAATAAGAATCTTATTCCTTTTGACCCTAAGCCGCCCATTGTTACCAGCGGGATAAGAATTGGTACTCCTGCTGTAACTACGAGAGGGGTAGGCAGGGATGGAATAGCTAAAATTGCTGATTTTATTGATGAGGCCTTAAACAACAGAGATAATCCTGAGATTCTGGGTTCTTTAAGAAATAAAGTTGTGGATTTTGTCCAGGATTATCCCCTTTATCCAGAAATTAAAGTCTAATTTTTTATGAGTCCTTCAGAAAAAAAGCGTCCCAGTTGGGATGAGTACTTTCTTGAAGCAGCAAGGCTTGTTGCTAAACGCTCTACGTGTTTAAGAAGAAAGGTAGGAGCGGTTTTGGTTAAAGGTAAAAGAATTCTTGCTACAGGATACAATGGCGCCCCTAGTGGTATTAAGCACTGTGAAGTTACAGGATGCTTAAGAGAACAGTTAAAAGTGCCTTCCGGAGAAAGGCATGAATTATGTAGAGGTCTGCACGCAGAACAAAATGTTATTCTTCAGGCAGCATTGTATGGGGTATCTGTGGAAGGAAGCACTTTATATATTACTAACGCTCCTTGCAGTATTTGTGCTAAAATGGTTATAAATGCAGGGATAAAAGAAATTATTTATAGTGATAGTTATCCAGATAAGATGGCAGAAAATTTTCTTAGAGAGGCAAGGATTAAGATAAGAAAGGCGAGCAAGAAATGAAATGCCCTTACTGTAATCACAATGAAGATAAGGTTATCGATTCACGAGAGACAATGGATGGGGTCTCTATAAGAAGAAGGCGAGAATGTATTAATTGTGGCCGTCGTTTTACTACTTATGAGTATATAGAAAAGACTCCTCTTATGGTAGTTAAAAAAGATGGAAGGCGCGAGCCATTTAACCGAGAGAAAATTATTGCCGGTCTTCTTAAGGCATGTCAGAAGAGGAATATAAGCGTGGAGAGAATAGAAGGGTTGGTAGCAGATGTTGAGGCGGTTATTCAAAAAAAGTTTGACAGGGAGGTTGAGTCAAAATATATAGGGGAAATGGTCATAGAAAGACTTTCAAAAATTGATGATGTAGCTTATGTTCGTTTTGCCTCTGTGTATAGGCAGTTTAAAGATGTAAATCAATTTATGAAAGAACTCAAGGATGTCTTACAGAAGAAAGAAAAATGATAGAAGTAGAGCTATCAAGAATTATTATTGATGAGAAAAAACAGGAGCAGATAATTGTTCTTAGGGAAAAAAATGGCGAGAAGGTTCTCCCTATTGTGATTGGAATTGGCGAAGCAGCTGCCATCAGAATGCAGTTAAGCGGCTTTAAACCACCGCGGCCTCTTACTCATGATCTGATGAAGTCTTTAATAGAAACCTTTTCCTTAACTCTGGAAAGGGTTGTCATTGATAAATTGGTCGATAGTACATTTCATGCCAAACTGTATTTTAGAGCTTCTGATGGTACTACTAAAATTGTAGACGCACGGCCTTCTGATAGTATTGCTTTGGCAGTAAGGACAAAATCTCCTATCTTTGTCCAGGAGGAAGTATTTGAGAAGCTCCTTATGGGGGACCAATGATAGTTGGTATTGCCTCTGATACCCACGATAATATGCCTAAAATAAAGAAAATGGTGGAAATTCTTAATGAACGCAATGTTGATTTTTTCCTGCACGCTGGAGATTTTATTGCACCTTTTTCCTTATCTTCTTTTGATAACCTTAAGTGTGAGTGGGTAGGGGTTTTTGGCAATAATGATGGTGAGCGTGAAGGGTTATTG
>Ga0180301_10005035_pt1 | contig 10154 bp, 5 predicted proteins | sample GuaBasSediGuay16_FD_121797 | JGI IMG/M metagenome (GOLD analysis project Ga0180301, IMG submission 121797) | Subseafloor sediment microbial communities from Guaymas Basin, Gulf of California, Mexico - Guay16, Core 4569-2, 12-15 cm | ecosystem: Environmental > Aquatic > Marine > Hydrothermal... | reverse complement strand
CTCACAAGATTCTCACAGGCAGAAAGGAACAGTTTGCCGCCCTGCGGAAGCGGGACGGAATAAGCGGTTTTCCAAGTCCTGCTGAGAGCGAGTACGACCCGTTCCATGTCGGACACGCGGGAACATCAATCGCAACAGCCATCGGAATGGCATTGGGAGCACAGTATAATCAGACGGACGAAAAGATTGTCGTGCTTGTAGGTGATGCGAGCATTGTGAACGGCCTTTCCTTCGAGGCGCTGAACAATTTAGGCCTTGTCAAAAGGCAACTGCTCATCATCCTTAACGACAATTCAATGGCTATAGACGTTACCCAGGGCGCGATTGCAAAATTCCTCTCAAAGGTCAGACTCAGCCATACGTATGAAGATTTGCGTCGCACAACAAAGAACATTCTCGAACATCTGCCGGTCATCGGCAAGCGTGTGGAAGGAGCACTTGAAGAATTCAAGAAGACGCTGAGAATGGCGATTTCTCCAAGCAGGCTCTTTGAAAGCCTCAACATCCCGTACTTCGGTCCGGTGGACGGACACGATATTGGTTCGCTGATTCAACTGTTCGGGGCGATAAGTCATCTGGACCGTCCTGCAATTTTGCATGTATATACAAAAAAGGGCAAGGGTTTTACCCCCGCCGGCGATGACCCGTGTAAATTCCACTCGACCGGCCCTTTTGAGTTAAACGGCAAAGTTACCATATTCCCAAAGAAGGGCAGAACGTTCACGGAAGCATTTGCCGATGCGCTCGTGGCTCTTGCCGCCGGGGATGAGCGCATCGTGGCAATCACCGCCGCGATGCCCGATGGAACCGGTCTTGGGAAGTTTCGCAACAGGTTCGGCGACAGATATTATGACGTCGGCATTGCTGAAAGTGCTGCGGTTGACATCGCCGCCGGGCTTGCCAAACAGGGTCAAAGGCCTATCGTTTGTATATATTCGACTTTTCTGCAAAGAGGTTATGACCAGATTTTCCAGGAAGTTGCGTTGCAGAACCTGCCGGTGGTTTTCTGTATTGACCGAAGCGGGGTGGTAGGGGACGACGGCCCGACACATCATGGGATGATGGATATCGGTTTTCTGCGGATGCTGCCGAATATGGTCCTGGTCGCCCCGGCTAATGAGTCTGAGGTCAAGGCGGCACTGGATTTTGCCGCCGGCGGCGACAGACCCGTTGCGATTCGCTATCCGAGGGATGTTGTGCCGAATGGTGAAGATGAACTTGCCGGTTGCGAGTCGCCGTTTGAATTGGGTAAAAGTGTAATTGTACGTCAGGGTGGCGGCGATGTGGTAATTGTTGCTTTGGGCGGCATATTGGCTGAGGCGGTTAAGGCAGCCGACATCTTAGCTGCCGAGAACATTGATGTCAGTGTTGTAAATGCGCGTTTTGCCAAGCCGATTGACAGCGAGTTGGTTTCGCTGTTTTACGATAAGAAGAATATAATTACTGTTGAGGACCACAGCCTGGCGTGTGGATTCGGCTCGGCTTTGTTAGAGGCGGTTGCACAAAAGTTGCCGGACCACAAGCCGGGCATCGACGCAGCTAATATGGGAACAATAGTAACACTTGGTGGGCCTGACCGTTTTATACAAATCGGTTCCCGCAGGATTCAACTCGATGAAATGGGAGTTACTGCGGGACGAATTGTTGAGACGGCCCGTGCAGTTGTTAGTGAAACAGTACAGAGCAAATGATGTCGAAGCCGAGACTGATAATTTTTGGTGACCCGAAAAGGCGGTATGCCGCTGAGGCGGTTGACGAGTTTGTGCAGTTCGCTGTCGGCAGGGCCGAGATAATCGCCAACTGTTTTCGCAGTCCCGATAAATCCCGCGTCGATGTGCTTAAGGATGCCGATTTTGCGGTGGTCTTCGGCGGCGACGGGACTATCCTTTCGACTGCAAGGGAATTGAGCGAGGCTGATGTGCCTGTTATCGGAGTAAATGTCGGCAAACTGGGTTTTTTAGCTGAGTTCAGCGCCACTGAAGTCAGGCAACTGTTCGACCGCATAACCAGCGACAAATCACTGGTTGAAAAGCGGATGATACTGGCCTGCGGTATCGAGAGCAGTGGTGTTGAGCAATTCCGTTCCACAGCGATAAATGACGTGGTAATTGCGGCCGGTGCCCCGTTTAATATGATTGAGCTGAAGGTTGCCGTGCAGGGCCAGTCATTAGCCGGATGCACAAGCGATGGGATAATAATTTCGACACCGACAGGTTCGACGGCCTATAACCTTTCGGCAGGTGGGCCGATTTTATCGGTGGACCTTTCAGCAGTAGTTATCACCCCGCTTTGTCCACATTCGCTCAGCTTCAGGCCGATTGTAATAAATGCCGACAGCATCGTTGAAATCCAGCCTGTCAGGGTCAATAAGAGCACAACTATCAATCTTGATGGGCAGGTTTCGCACAAACTCCAGGCCGGGGACGTAGTAAAGGTACAGCGGCACCGGGGCTCTTTTCTGGTTGTAAATAATCCTGTTCGCACCCAGTGGGACACCTTGGCAAGTAAACTAAGCTGGGCTGAAAAGCCGAAGTATAATAAATAGAGCATAAGGCACAAAAGCGGCAGAAAATGGAAGATACAAAATCAAAGTGTCGATTTTTTGTATTCGTTGCAATAACCGCCTTTATGGTTTTTGCCCCGGCCGGTTCGGGAATAGAATCACCGATTGGTCCCACCCCTGGCTCACCTGTTAGTAATCCTGCTGTTCCGCAGACAAGCCTATCGAGGACCGGCAACGAGTTGATACCGACACCGCAGGTCAACTATGGTGCCGAAGGTAATCGAATTGTTAGCGGGAACGTGGGCGGCGGCAGGCACTTCAGACACGCAGACGGCATCGTTCCTTACCAATCCATGGAATACTTCCAATACTCGGATGCCGAGGCTGCCAACGACCTCGGATTGGGATTTTTGAACTCTTTTATAAGGCGGTCAGCAGGCTCAGGCTACCCTCAGCAAGGATTAAGTTTGAATGAGCCATATTATTTTCCCTCGCAGACGGTTACTTCTATGCAGCGCGGCACCAAATCGGGACTTGAACCTCCGAGGACGACTTTCCCGGGAGGCACGGATGCTTTTGCCCCGCAAATTCGGCCTATAACCGATAGCCAATACTTCTACGGTCAGCAAAGGCCGTTGTCCAGGAGTATGGAGGAATTAGAAGATGTGATTTCGCGGGAAATTGGATTTCAAAAAAAGCTCACAGAGGCGGAAGAGGGTTCTTTGGAAAAGGAACCCACCGAACTTGAGCAGGTTGAATCCTACCTGGCCCAACAGTTCAAAACAACAACGGACCAGAAAAAAGGGCTGTTTGAAGAGTTCTTCGAACCTGAAAAACCGGTTAAACCAGCCAAGCCCGATGAGCTGAAAACCGAACCTGATACCGCCGAGCAGGTTAAAGAGGAGCCTAAGGATTTCTCGGAGCAATTTCTCAAAGATGCTGCCGAAGCCGAAGCCCGGAACAGTGATACACCTGACACCACCCAGGCCGACAAGGCGCCGGAGGAACAGAAGGACAAGGGCAAATTCGAACCACCGGAGGTTGACCCTGCCGTCGCGGCGGCGATGCGGGGTCCTCATAAGACTTTCGAGGAATGGGCCAAGGCCAAGTTTGCCGAGTATATGAAGGTCGCCGAAGAGTTTCTAAGAAAAGGCAAGTACTATAAAGCAGCAGATGCATATACTCTGGCCGGTGTTTATCAGCGTGAAAACCCAATAGCTTATCTGGGCAAGGCCCTTGCACTTTTCGCGGCTGGAGAGTACATGAGCAGTTCGTATTATCTGGAAAGGGCCTTGACCATTTCGCCTGAATATGCAAAGCGAGAGGTTGACCTCGTTCAGTTACTGGTTGACAGAGACATGATTGAAAACCGCCTCATCGAGATAGCTACATGGCATCAGAAGACCAGGTCGCCTGAGTTGTCCTTTCTGATGGCGTACATATTCTACCAGAAGAAAGACATACCTACAGCCAAAGTGGCAATAAAGCTCGCATCGGAGACGGAGAAAATGGGCACAAATCCCGCCCTGCTGGCTTTGCAACAAGCGATTGGAGAAGCTGCCGGCGAGAAAGTAAGGTAAGGGGCGAAATTGATATCATTTGTCAATCACGACGGCCTGGATATAAAAGAGATTCTCGGTGCCGGCGGGCTTATCAGCGATGCTTTTCGGGGCTTCGAAGTAAGACCCCAGCAGTTAAAGATGGCCCGGTCCGTGCAGGAGGCCTTCGGGAGCCGCCGACATCTTGTGGTTGAGGCCGGCACAGGAGTGGGAAAAAGCTATGCCTACCTTGTCGCTGCAATCGACAAGGTGCGGCAAAAAAAGGTAAAGGTGCTGGTCAGTACCTTTACTATCACCCTGCAAGAGCAGCTTATCAACAAAGACATCCCGTTTCTTTCAGAGATTATGCCGGGCAGGTTCAGGGCCTGCCTGGCAAAGGGCAGAGGCAATTATCTTTGTCTGAGGCGACTGGCGTATGCCCTGCGCAAACAAAAGGGCCTGTTCGATGATGTGGGCGCCCAGCTTTCGCAGATTGACGACTGGGCGCGAAATACCGAAGACGGTTCGCTGAGCGATTTGCCTTTTGTACCCTCGGCCCGGGTCTGGGACGTCGTCAAGAGCGAACATGGAAATTGTCCCGGCAGGGGCTGTCAGCACTTTCGTGAATGCTTCTATCGGGGGGCAAGACGCGAGCTTGAGACGGCTGACATTATCGTTGCCAATCATGCACTTTTGTTTAGCGACCTTGTTCTCAAGGCCGAATCAGCCGGCATTCTGCCGGAGTATAATTTCGTGGTCATCGACGAGGCGCATAATATCGAACACGTCGCCGCCGAGCATTTCGGCATAAACATTACAAACTTCACAATCAGCTATCTTTTGCGCAGGCTTTATAACAGCCGCACTGGTAAGGGCCTGCTGGCATTAGCCAATGCCGACGATGCAATCAGACTGGTTACCCTATGCGGGCAGGCATCAAAGGCCTTCTTTGCGAAGGTGCGAAGCTGGTACGAACAAACTAAGGACGAAACGGCAGGCAGATGCCACGCGAATTTCGTGGACGACAGTATTACCAGCCCGATAAGACAGCTTCGCCTGGCTATATCCCGGCTTGTCAAAAAGACCGATGACGAGGACGAACGGCGTGAACTGACACGATATGCCGACAGGTGCAGAAGTCTTGAGACGGATTTGCAGAATTTCCTGACCCAGCCCAAAGAAGCGAACGTTTACTGGGTCGAGGCCGATGAAATAAAGGGCCGACGAACGTCGCTGCGCAGTGCGCCGGTGAATGTGGGCCCTGACGTGAAGCGATGTTTATTCGACGAATTCGACTCGGTCATTACGACAAGTGCGACACTGAGCTGCGACGGCGAAGACGAAAAAGAAGGCTTCTGGTTTTTTGCCTCACGCATAGGTCTTGAAGACTTTGAGGCTGTAAAACTCGGCTCGCCTTTCGACTATCAAAGGCAGGTAACGATGTATATCGAGGCCGATTTGCCCCAGCCCAATCACGTGGATTTTATCGGGGCCGCCGTCGAAGCGATAAAGAAGTATTTGCTGATGACGGACGGCAGGGCGTTCGTGCTTTTTACGAGCTATTCAATGTTGAAGGATATGGCCGGGCAACTTGCAGAGTGGCTGATGGAAAACAAAATGGAGCTTCTTTGTCAGGGCGCCGGCGTTGACAGGTCGGTACTTCTGGAGCGATTCAAGTCGGATGAGCGGAGCGTGCTTTTCGGTACGGACAGTTTCTGGCAGGGAGTTGATGTGCCGGGGGAAGCGCTTTCCAATGTGATTATCACAAGGTTGCCGTTCGCAGTTCCCAACCATCCGCTCATACAGGGACGGATTGAACAGATAAGGGCCGAAGGTGAGAATCCCTTTTATAAGTATCAACTTCCCGGCGCAATCCTGAAATTCAAGCAGGGCTTCGGCAGACTCATCCGTAACAAAACCGACAGTGGCATCATAGTCGTCTTAGACAGCAGAATCGTCCGCAAAAGCTACGGCAGACAATTCCTGGCGGCGATACCAAACTGCAGAACCGAAATCGTAACCGGGGCCGGCTAATCACAAGAACCAGAGGTGCGATGCATCGCACCCTGCGCCTGTGAATCTATTCGGCCGCTTGCGCGGCACGGCTTCTGTTCACGAACCACGAACCACTATACCCTTGAGGGTATAATTATCAATTGACACTCCGCGAGGACAAAGGTATACTTCAGAACCGATGAGTACGAATGCTGTCACGCAAATAAATGGAGAAGAAATATGAAAAAGGCAAAGATTGTTCAAACAATAAGGTTGTTTTGTTTGTTGGCTGTGATTTCGGGCTGTCAGACGGATAATGCAACAAGCCCCGGCACAACAGCTCTTGCGAAAGGTCTTACACCTGCATATCTTCGATGCGAACACCTTCTGAACCCTTTGGGCATTGATAAAACAAGGCCAAGGTTAAGCTGGATAGTCGAATCGGCCCAACGCGGCCGGAAACAGACGGCTTATCGTATCCTTGTTGCCGGCAGTGAGGAGAACATCAAGGCCGACAGGGGCGACCTTTGGGACTCAGGCAAAATCGAATCCGATGAAACAAAATATGTTTTCTACTCGGGGACGCCCTTAAATTCGCATACACAGTGCTACTGGAAGGTTATGGTGTGGGACAGGTATGACAGAGCTTCCGGGTGGAGCGAACCGGCCATGTGGACAATGGGACTTTTGAAACCCGGCGACTGGCGGGGACGATGGATAGGCTATAATACGAGGGACCTGAAGCCGGAAAAAGAAGCCGGGGAAGAAGACTCATCAGGCAAACCTGTTGTTGATTCCGGTAAAGGCGATAAGAATAAGCTGGTACTCCCCCGGCCTGCTTATATGCGTAAGGAGTTTACCCTTGAAAAACCGGTCAGGCGTGCCGTGCTGTATTCAACGGCGCTTGGTATATACGAGATGCATATCAACGGTCATCGTGTTGGAAAGGATTACTTTACGCCGGGCTGGACCGATTACGACAAAAGGATTTATTACAACACTTACGATGTTACCGGGATGCTTCGCAGGACGGATAATACAATAGGCGCCATTGTTGCGGACGGATGGTATTCGGGGTATATCGGCTGGGGCAAAAAGCGTGACCACTACGGCAAACAACCCAGGCTCCTTGCCCAGCTTTATCTGGAGTACACCGACGGTTCGACGGAAGTTATCACGACGGACGAATCGTGGAGAGCCTCTGTCGGCGGGCTTCTTGAAGCTGATTTTCTGATGGGCGAAACATGTGACGGGCGAAGGCGGATTGCAGGTTGGGATGAACCGGGTTTCGAGCAAGCCGGGTGGGAAGCTGTTTCTTGTTTTGAAAATACAAAAGCCAAACTACAGTCTTACCCCGGCCCAACGGTGCAGATCTTTTCCGAAATGCAGCCCGTAAAAATCACCGAGCCGAAAAAAGATGTTCACGTCTTTGATATGGGGACAAACTTTGCCGGATGGGCGCGTTTAAGGGTAAAAGGCGGCAAAGCGGGGGATAAAATCGTCCTTCGCTATGCCGAACGCCTCAATCCTGACGGAACAATTTATACGAAAAATCTTCGCGGCGCCCGTGCAACCGATACTTATATCTGCAACGGCGGCGGGGAGGAAATCTGGGAGCCGAGATTTACATACCATGGTTTTCAGTATGTCGAAGTTACCGGTTATCCCGGCAAACCTTCAACAGACGCAATTACGGGTATCCAGATTACTTCCGCAACGCCTCCTGCCGGTAGTTTCGAATGCTCGGATGAGATGATAAACAAACTTTACCGCAATATATGTCAGACGCAACGCGCCAATTTCATAGATATTCCAACGGATTGCCCACAACGGGATGAGCGCCTTGGCTGGACCGGCGATGCCCAGATTTATATACGCACCGCCTGCATGAATACCGACACCCACGCGTTTTTCACCAAGTGGCTTGCTGACCTTGCCGATGCCCAGCGGGCGGACGGACAGTTTCCGAAAGTTGCGCCGGTCAAGACGGCAGGCAATGACGGGGGACCGGCCTGGGCGGACGCCGGCATTATTTGTCCGTGGACTATTTACGAGGTTTATGGCGATAAACAGATTTTGCAAAAATATTACGAGGGAATGGCGCGTTTCATAGACTTTTGCAAAGACAGAAGTACCGAAGAGCTTTTGCCGCCCAGGAAGTATCACTGCTATGGTGACTGGCTGAATATCGAGGCGGACACACCCAAAGATGTAATCTATACCTGTTATTTTGCCCATAGCACAAGATTGATGAGCCGTATTGCCCAGGCCCTGGGAAAAGATGCCGACTTCCAAAAATACTCCCGGCTTTTTGAACGGATAAAAAAGGCCTTCAACAAGGCCTATGTGGATGATGAGGGCAGGATTAAGGGCGATACGCAATGTTGTTATGTTATGGCTATTTGCTTCGACCTTCTTGACCCCGACAGGCAAGACCTTGCCGCCGGGCATCTTATAGATGACATCAAGAGTCGTAACTGGCATCTTTCGACCGGCTTTGTGGGTACAAAGGACCTTATGCTTGCCCTTGCTAAAATCGGTCGTAATGACGTGGCGTACCGGCTGCTACACAACGACACATTTCCTTCCTGGGGTTTTTCCATCAGGCACGGCGCAACGAGTATCTGGGAAAGATGGGACGGCTGGACGCCTGAAAAGGGGTTTCACAAGCCCGGCATGAACTCCTTTGCACACTATTCCTTTGGAGCCGTTGGAGACTGGATGTTTAGAACAATCGGCGGAATCGATACCGATGGGCCTGGTTTTAAGAAGATTATTATACGTCCACAGCCCGGGGGCAGACTCCACTGGGCAAAGACGAGCTACAATTCCATCAACGGGAAAATCGCCACCGCATGGAAAATCCACGACGGTACACTATCGCTGAATGTTACTATCCCGGCGAACACCACTGCAACAGTCTATGTGCCGGCAGTATCCGCCGAAGATGTTACGGAAAGCGGCAGGCCGGCCGCGAAATCCAGATACGTAAAATTTATCCGAATGGAAGACAAGGCAGCCGTTTATGAAATAGGTTCAGGGGATTATACGTTTATTTCCAGGGACTTTGCCGGCTCATCTATAAAACAGTGAGTAAAGCAAGAGGAAGAAAATAATGACGCTTTACGTTAACGGGGAAACGATTGATACGAAGGATATTCAGGCGGAAGTGGAAAAGCTTCGGCCTGATTATGAGCGGGTATTCGCGGACCAACCCGAAGCCGAGCGCCAAAAGCAGTTGTACGAGTGGTCGCGTGAGAATGTAATCGAGGCGGCTTTGCTGCGCCAGGCAGCAAACAGGGACGAAAAAGGTGTCCGGCCCGAAGACATTGATAAGGCATACGAGCAATTCGTCAAGCAAAACGGTGATAGAAGCGGAAATGAAAAACAGGTCAGGGCTGAGATTGCACAGCAGTTGCGCCTCGAAAGCCTGATTAAGAAGGTAACCGCCGGCGCAAAAGAGCCTTCGGAAAAAGACATTCGAAGATACTACGCCAAGAATGCAGACAGATTCACTATCAGCGAGTCGGTAAGGGTCTCACACATTGTCAAGCATCATAAGCCGGATGCTGACGCCGATGACATGAAGAGCCAAATGCAGGAGATTCTTAAAGAATTACACAACGAAGCGGATTTCAGCGAGATGGCGAGCAAACACTCGGACTGTCCCGACAACGGCGGCGACCTTGGATACTTCGGCCGGGGCAGGATGGTCCCCGAATTTGAGGACGTTGTCTTTGCAATGGAACCCGGACAAATCAGCGATGTTTTCGAGACCGGGTTCGGATATCACATAGCTATGGTTACCGACAAAAAGCCCGCGATACTTTGTCCACTTGAGGATGTCCGCGAAGCCATTGTACAGGAGTTGAGGACCCGGGCCGGGCAAAAAGCCCTTGAAAAATTCATCGATGCGCAGAAGGTAAAGGCCGTGATTGAGGAAAAATAAAACTCGGATACATCCGGAACTTTTCTTCCAAAAACGGGTCTCTCCCCATTACGAAGCCAATCGGCTAAACCTCCGCTCGCCGTCTCTTTTCGGGCGACCGGCAGGTTGTTACAGCAAGGCGGTACTGAAGTAGCGCTCGGCCCGGTCGGGAAGAACGGTGGCAATTTTG
>Ga0180301_10005034_pt1 | contig 10155 bp, 17 predicted proteins | sample GuaBasSediGuay16_FD_121797 | JGI IMG/M metagenome (GOLD analysis project Ga0180301, IMG submission 121797) | Subseafloor sediment microbial communities from Guaymas Basin, Gulf of California, Mexico - Guay16, Core 4569-2, 12-15 cm | ecosystem: Environmental > Aquatic > Marine > Hydrothermal... | reverse complement strand
TCCATAGATTAAATGAGGTATTATATAAAACATATCCCCCAAAGAGGATTGTCCTTATATATCACCCAGTTCTCCTCATGGATTTTGAAGTAAGATGATTATCGGGGTTGGATGGATTCTAAGGGGATGGTAAGGACTGTCATAAAGGAAGGTGAAAGAAGAGAAAATGCTGTTGATAACGACTGCATTTATGTTAAAGGGGGTGAAGAAGACATGATGGTGAGGCGATAACTGATGAAAGTTAGTTGCAATTACCAACCTCTGATGACAATATTTGAAGTGTTTAGGGTCTAAGTATTGTAGAATGAGTATTAACAAGATAGTTGATAGGATGGCAATCGCTAGAAGTATGAACCTAATAACTTTGAGATGTACACGTAAAACCTATACCTATTTAATAATCCATCGCATATAATTATAAATGCTTGAAGGAATCAAGCTTTGGTGCTGAGAGACCAAATCGGTGCTTGGCTTAGAAGTTGCGAGAAAGTTGCTATATTGGGAGTAGGGAACCCTATGCGAGGGGATGATGCCGTAGGCGTGGAGATAGTTAAGTTGCTTAAAGGAAGAGTTCCAAGAAATGTGAAGCTCTTGGAATGCCAAACTGTTCCGGAAAATTTCATGAGAGAGATAAGGTGGTTTAACCCTACACATGTGTTAATAATTGATGCAGCACAGCTTGGAGCGGAACCTGGGGAAGCGAGGCTTGTTGCACCTGATGAAATACTGGGGATGGCCTTATCTACCCACCAAATACCGCTTTCCATCCTAGCTGAAGTTATCGAGAACATCGTAAACGCAAAAGTCATGATCCTGGGCGTACAGCCCAAAAGTATAGAATTTAGAGAAGAACTAACGCCAGAACTCCAAGAGGCGTCAGAAAGAATTGCAAACATTCTCGTAGATATCTTAGACAAACTCGTTAGGTAGATATTTCACTTTAAAGGTGAACCATTACTCGCGCTTGATCCCAAGAGGAAACCGATGATTTGTGGAAAGAAACCCGCGTGAGTTCCATGTCCGAAATCTACTTTGCCACGTTGCCCTTAATCTCGATGACTCTATTTTCTGTGGCCAAGCCCATTTCTAAATTCAGCCTCTAAAGCCTAAATCCTTCACTCCTTAGTAAATTTTAATATAGTGTCTTCCTGGGTGTAGCAGGCTAACTCGTACTCTTGGGTAAGCTTGATGGCTTTTTTTGGGCAGACCTCCTCACACTGGGCACAGAACACGCATCTGCCCAAGTAAAATGTGATACCCTTAACGTCCTTGCCCCTGCCGTCGAGTTCTATAGCGAATGCCGGGCAAACCCGGGCGCAGAGACCGCACCCTATGCACCTGTCAGCGTACCACATATGTTTTGCTCTGAGCCCCTCAACCGGGGGGAACTTCTCGAAGGGATAAACGAGTGTAGCAGGTTTCTTCGTCAAGTTTTTCAAGAGTTCAGGTTCCATAGCCATTCTACATCAACACCGCCATCAATTCAATAGCAAGTATGTATAGGAGGGAGAGGGGAACCAAATTCTTCCACATCCAGTTGATCATCTGGTCTATCCTATATCTCGCGAACAGGGCTCTGAGGTTGGATATTATCATGACACATAATATCGTTTTCAATAGGAACCAAAGGGCAGGTGGGATTGGCCAAGGCCCTAGAGGTCCGCCTAGGAATAGCGAGGTCATCAGGGCGGAAGCCGCGACGAGTTTGATGTCCCCCCCAAGCCTTAATAGGGCAAGTTTCTTACCGCTATACTCTACCTGCCATCCCCCAACTATCTCAGTCTCGGCCTCGGGTATATCAAAGGGCACCTTTTCTAGTTCTGCAAGCATACAGATGGTGAATATTCCAAAGCCCAAAGCCAATACGGAGGCCTTCGCGATCCCAAGCGCCAATGAGAACTCAGTCGGGTTCTCTAGAAAGAGACTCATACTCCTGCCCTGCCACGCAACTATCCCGCTTAGGGATAGACTCTTAGCGAGTATTGCAGGTCCAACAGCTGCAACCCCCATGGGGATCTCATAAGATAACATCTGGAGAGACGTTCTTAACCCGCCGACGGTACCGAATCTGTTGAGGGAACCCCAGCCAGCCATGAAGACCGATAGGACAGTTAGGGTGAAAAGGAATAAAATAACAATTAAGTCACCCTCGAAACTTATGTACGCCTTCGGTCCTATTATAGGAACCATAAACATGACTGTTAGAGGGATCGCAAATAAGATAATCGGCACAGTAGCGAACACCACGCTGTCAGCAGCCTCTGGTGTTATATCCTCTTTTGCCAGCAGCTTTATCAAGTCCGCCAAGGGCTGTAGGATCCCCTTCCAACCTGTATGCAGTGGTCCTATTCTATTCTGAAGTCGCGCGAAGAATTTTCTATCCACCCATTCGGCGAATAAAGCATAAAAGATTAGGAATAGGAATCCCGGGAAGACCAGGATCTGACCTATTTTTATTATGAGTTCTGTTGATACCATTTCACTCCATACCTCCTAAGTTGCTCATCAGTCCATACCCACCGCTTGTCTGTATTTACATCAACAAAAGCTATTCGATCAGCACAGCAGAGGCAGGGGTCTATCCCCGCTATGACTATGGGGACATCTGCTATGTACCCCCCCTTAAGCATCTCACAGACGGCCAGTATGTTTCCAAGAGTCGGGGCCCGTACCTTGTGCCTGTAGGGCTTCATCCCCCCATTAGACCTAGTGTAGTGTATAAGTTCACCTCTCGGAGCCTCGACTAGGCTCACGACTTCGGCCTCAGGGACTCTCATTAACGGGGAGACCACCTTCCTTATTGGGCCGTCAGGCATATGATCTAAGCAGTATCGGACTATATTTATGCTCTCCAGAACCTCGTCAACACGGACTAGAATCCTGCTTGTAACATCACATCCATCGTAGGTTATAACGTTAAAGGGTATCTCATCGTAGACGAGGTAGGGGTCGTCCGCTCTTACATCGGTATTTATGCCACTCGCCCTCGCTACTGGTCCAACAGTACACAGGGCTACGGCCTCCTTCGGCGTTAGGACTCCAACCCCATCTCCCCTATTATGAATGGTCTTTTCGTTTAAAATTAGCTCCTTATAGTATTTGGTTCTCTTCTCAAGCACATTGCACCCTTTCTTGATCTCATTCACCTTCTCAGGGGGTATGTCCCTTCTAACCCCGCCGATGGTTGGCATAGCATAGTGCACCCTGTTACCCGAGATCAACTCAAGCAGATCCATTACAACTTCTCTGTCCCGCCATATATAGAAGAAGAGTGTGTCGAAACCCACTTCGTGAGCCGCTATGCCGAGCCAGAGGAGATGGCTGTGAATCCTCTCAAGTTCGGCCGTGATGACCCTTATGTACTTGGCTCGCTCAGGGATCTCCAAGCCCATGGCTTCCTCTATACACTGGGTATAGCAGGTCGTGTGAGCACACGAGCATATACCACATATACGCTCGACTAGGTAGAGACCCTGAAGATACGTTCGGCTTTCCATGGCTTTCTCTATGCCTCTGTGATTATAGCCCATCCTAACATCCGCGTCTACAACATACTCCCCGTCAACCTTAATCAAGAATTTCTCAGGCTCCTTGAGGGCTGGATGCTGTGGTCCTACGGGTATTATGAACTCAGTCTCCTTCATTCTCAGCCAACCTCTTCCTAATCTCTTCAACTTTCCACTTCTTTAGAAGCGGACGAATATCCTCAGGCCAATTGTCGGGGATGACAAGAGGCGCGAGGTTGGGATGTTCTTTGAAGTTAACCCCTAAGAGGTCGTGGACCTCCCTCTCGTATATTGAGGCCCCTGGAATTATACCCGATATAGTCGGGAGGGAGGAGTTCTCCATATCTGTCTTCACCTTAAGGGAAAGCGTAATACTCTCCCTGCCTCGCCTCGTGAGGTGATATACCACCTCAATTCCGTCTCCAACATCGACCCCGCTTATCGTCGTAACATGCCCGAAGCCGTTCTCGGCCAGATGCTTAACCGCATCTATTAGTTTATCCGCCTTAACCGTAACGAAGATCCTTCTAGCCCTTGGAATCTTCCAGTTAATCACATTTTCGTCCCCAATGTCTAACTTGAGGGCCTCGACGATTTTAACATGGTCTTCGCGTTCCATATCTCCACTTCACCTTTTAGTAACCCAGTTTCTTCAGCAACTTTACAATACCATCTATTATTGCTTCAGGCTTGGGCGGACATCCTGGGATATAGGCGTCTACTGGGAGGGCATTATCAACCCCTGTGACGTTGTAGCACCCTTGGAATACGCCTCCGCTTATCGCACATGAGCCTATAGCAACGACGAACTTGGGCTCTGGCATCTGCTCATAGATTCTAATGAGCCTATCCCTAACCTGTCTAGTGACAGCACCCGTCACCAATAGAACATCCGCGTGCCTAGGACTTCCCTTAAGGAGCGCGCCGAACCGCTCTATATCGAACCTCGGGGTTAATGCGGCAACAAGCTCTATGTCACACCCGTTACATCCTCCGGTTGAGAAGTGTATCACCCAAGGAGACCTTGTCCTAGCCCAGTTAACTATTCCCAAATTCACCACCTCGCGAGGGGGAGGACAAGCATGACGGAGGCGAAGACTATAAGGGCGTAGAGGGCGGGCAGTATCCCAGGTCTAGCCAGAGATGTCGCTAATACGACAGCCAGAATGTCGAATACCATGAAGAAAATCGTGTAGAGGAAGAACCTTTCCATGTTTACCTGCAACCTAACGGGTGGGAAGTCTTCCCCACAGGCGTAGGGGGCAAGCTTTCCAGGAGTCTTCGTGCCCTTCGGGGCAATTCTAGCACCTATCCAGTAAAATATTAGTCCGATTAAAAGTGATAAAGTGAATATAAACGGAATGGAAGTCAACACCCTCTCCCACATCTCTACTCCCTCAGCCCAGTTCTCTTATAGGAAGAGATTATTGTTGTTAAATATTTTTCCCCAACCTATGTGTAGCGGATTTGGTGGGGCAAAAGAATAAATATTAAGTAGAGAGAAGTTGAAGGATAAAATTAAAAGGGAGGCATGGGATTGCTCTTAGAAGACCTGGCTCATCTCGTCCTCCTAGCCTTGGCCATTGTTATGGGCGTGCTGACAGTCGAGGCTGAAGAACTCCTCTATGCGGCCATGAGCTTTTTGGGCATGTGCGTGGCTCTTGGAATCCTCTACTGGCTCTTACACGCTCCCTACGTAGCCGTCTTTCAGTTGGCAATATACGCCGGAGCCCTTGTCGTTCTGTTTGTTTCCGTCATAATGTTGACCAGGAGGGAATGAGAAATGAGTAAGTATTATAAGGCTATGGGTGCGGCACTCACGGTCTTTATGATAATAATCATCGCCTACACTACGGCGCTATATGGCGCAATTTTCCCAGAGCCCGTAATGAGTGAAGAGCAACTTGTAATCACAACTGGGGAGGGTGAGATTATCCACTCAATGAGCGGATTCCTCTGGGATTATAGGAGCCTAGATCTGCTCATGCAGCCTTTCGTCCTGTTCGCGGCGGCCAGTGGTTGCGCAGCCATGTTACGGGTTATCAGGAGGAGAAGTTAATGCTCGCTATCCATGTCTACCTAACTGCGGTCCTCTTCCTCTCCCTTATAGGGCTGTACAGCATGGCCTTCAAGAGGAACATGATCCGCATCCTGCTTGGTCTAGAGATTATCCTAAACGCCGCCAACCTGAGCTTCATAGCCTTCTCCGCTAGATTCACTGGTCAAGTTGATCTGCTTGGTCAATCCATAGTTGTTATGTCCATAGTCCTTGGTGGATGTGTCGTAGCGATTGGGCTCTCCATGGTCTTGAACGCCTATAAGCATTACAAGACACTGGACGTTAGGGAGCTCAGGAGGCTGAAGTGGTGATGGTGTTGTCTGAGTTTCTCCCATACCCGCTTATCTCCCTACTCGCAGGTGCTATGGTAGTCCTATTTGCAGGGGTTCTTGAGGAGCGCCTAGGACAGGGCAGGACTAAAGAGGCCCTCTCGGTGATCTTCATAGCCTTGGCTCTCATTGGCTGCCTAATCCTATACAAGGATGTCACCTCACAACCTCTGGGAGTTATGGTACTATCAATAGGTGCAGAGCCTCCACTAGGCGCCTGTTTTGAGATAGACCTGCTGAGCGTCTTCATGACCTTCTCAGTCGTCTTCCTTGGACTATTCGCGGTTGTCTACTCCTTCAGGTACATGGAGCACGACACTAGGCTTGCCGAGTACTACTCTTTGCTCCTGCTCATGATGGCTGGCATGGTCGGCGTAGCCTTGGCCGGAGACTTCTTCACTTTCTTCATCTTCTGGGAACTCATGTGCATAAGCTCCTATGTCCTAGTTGCCTTCAGGAGGGAGCTTTGGGGTCCCATAGAGGCTGGGTTCAAGTACCTCACCATGAGCGCCTTGGGTGGCGTCCTGATCTTCCTCGGGATGTCCCTGTTGTACGGAATGGCTGGGAACGTGAACTTTGCGTACATGAGCGTAGGGATAGACTGGGGGACAGCCGGCGTCTGGGCATATCTCGCCTTCATCTTACTCTTCCTAGGGTTCGGAATCAAGGCAGCTATTGTGCCGATGCACACGTGGCTTCCAGACGCCCATCCAGAAGCTCCGAGCCCCATAAGCGCCATGCTATCAGGCATTGTTATAGAGACAGGCCTATATGGTCTCGTGAGGATTCTCTTCGTTGTTTTCCTACCAAATGCGGTCCTTCTACCCAGAGGTCCAGAGACATTCAAGTACGTAGTTGCCGTCTTCTCCGTCCTTACAATGACTATAGGCAACATAATGGCACTACTTCAGAAAGACATTAAACGCCTTCTGGCATATTCGAGCATCGCCCAAGTGGGGTATATGCTCGTGGGAGTGGCCAGTGGGACTACCTACGGGCTCTTAGGATGCTTCCTGCACGTGTTCAACCACTCCCTGATGAAGGGGCTCGCATTCCTTGCCTCAGGAGCCATGGTGTATAGGATTGGAACCAGGAATCTTGATGAAATGAAGGGCCTCGGACACTATATGCCTGTAACGACAATGGCCCTTGCCATATCTCTATTGGGACTTGGCGGAGTCCCCTCCACGAATGGCTTCGTGAGTAAGTTCATCCTTTTCGGCTCTGCACTGGCACCAGGGGTCAACATGTGGTGGCTCACCCTCATAGGCGTTCTCAACAGCGCCTTCTCCATGGCATATTACTTGCCAATCATAATAAGGCTTATAACAAAGCCGGCAGAGAAATCCTCGGAGCTAAAGGAGGCACCCATCTTAATGCTCATACCGATGTGCATCATGGCCATCCTGATCATAGTCTTCGGGATCTATCCTCGCCCCGTTCTCCAGCTTGCTGACAGCGCATCTAAGGCGTTGATCGAGGGGTTGCAGGGCTACATCAGTAAGGTCATCCCATAGGGGATACCTGATTTTTTTAATTATTGTTTATAGAATCTCATTTACGAGGTACATTTCCTAAGGAAATCATGTGAGGAAGACGGAGTACGTTATATCCATTTGTTAGATGTATCAAGAAAAATAGAGGAAAGCACTAGTTATTCCCGCTTTACCTTTGTTATCTTGAAGGTGACTAAATTAGTTCGGTCTGGGCACTTGAAGATGAATTCGTCCTGACTTTTATACCGGGTTATCCTACCGCCCATGACTAGTGTCTTCAGGGTGGGAAGAGCTGATAATCGCTGTAAGCACAGATTCCATTTGTCTTATTGTATTTATCTCAAAGGTGCCTCCCACCTTCATAACCCGCGCCACAGGACCTCTTCTCACTAACGACCTTGGTGATGGGAGATCGGCTTCATCCAAGCATAATAACCACCAAGGAGATTCAACAAGCTTTGAAATAAGATAAATATCGTGCACCCTCATGGAAAGGATTATGAGAATTCCATCCCACAGTTAGAGGGGTAACATGATCGGGACTCTCATCTTAGCCGGTGGTAGTGGAGATAGGATCGGGAAGAAGAAACCCCTCCTAAACCTTGGGAACAGAAGCCTCATATCCTATGTCATCGAGGTAGCCCTGGAATTCTCCGATGAGATCTACGTGGTCATAAATAGAGGAGATGATATCGAGGGCTTCCGAGACAGACTTCCAAGCCGAGTGGAGGTCGTTAGGGATATCACCCGCGGGAAGGGGCCCCTAGTTGGCATCTACTCAGGCCTCAGGCATCTCCGTTCAGGTTACTCGGCTGTCCTCCCCTGTGATTCACCCTTTGTTAAAGTGGATGTGATGAGGCTCCTTATGGAGAAGGCAGAGGGGTTTGATGCGGCTATTCCCCTCTGGCCTAACGGCTATATTGAACCCCTTCACAGCGTCTACAGAGTCGAGGCAGCCCTGAGGGCGGCGGAAGAGGCAATTGGAGAGGGGGAGTTACGGGTGCAGAACATGGTGGAGAGGCTGGGGAGGGTGGCGTATATCCCGGTGGAGGAGTTCAAAAGGTTCGACCCTGGGCTCCTCACCTTTTTCAACATAAATACCCCTGCTGATCTGAGGAACGCCGAGAAACTCTTGTCCACCTCGTCACCTTCAGGGTGACAAGACCTCGCTCTGGACAGCTGGCTCAGGGGCGATTCGCTCAGATCCATAATAAGGGCGAGCCCGCCCCGGACAAGGAGATCGAGGAGTTCTATGCCTCCTTTGAGAGATGGAAGGGCTTAGTGCTGTGGCTCGACATGACGGGGGAGTCCCTGATGAAAACCAGGGGGTCTCTTAATGCAGGGCTGCTAAAAGGGGTTCGATCTGAGCAGATGGTTCGGGGAGACGTGATGAACCTACGCCTCTTCTCACCCCAATCTCTGAAGGAGAGGGATAGAGAGGAGTTTACCCTCTCTCTCCTCAGGTTTCTCTCGGCGACTGCTGGCGTAGCCTAGTAGGAGGGAGGAGATCATGGAGAGGAGGGTGGGGTCCTCAGAGAAGAGGGCCACATCGCTCTCAGACTCCACCTCGAGGCTATTTGGGATCATCTTCATGAGCATGAATCGAGAGTGGTCGATGCCTACGTACAACAGAGGAAGCCTGAAGTCGACGCTCTCGACATCACAGATGTAGCTGAGCTCCCTGGCAAGGAGCTGCTTCTCCGGGTCCAAGGGGGATAGGAAGTTGACCTTAACGCCCTCCTCCTTCAATTTATCGAGAATCTTGTTCGCCACCTTGAAGAAGAGCACCCCGCCGTTCTCGTTCGTCATGATCTCCACGGACCTCCTCGCATCCAGGAGAAGCCTCCTCATCCTCTCCAGTATCCTCCTCCGCCCCCGAATGGTCCAGACATCCACCTTCCTCGGGACCACCCGTTCCCTCCTACGCCTATAGGCCTCGGTCAAGGTCCTCAGGAGGGACTCGAACTCCTCGGCCCGCTTCTTGACGAGGAGGAAGATGGGTTTGAGGGAGACGTCGGGCGCCACGGCCATGAAGCTCTTAGGCCTGCCCGGCACCTCCATAACGAGCCCCTGTTCTATGAGCTTCTTCAGGGTGTTGTAGACCTTGGATCTCGGCACCTCGCATGTCAGGCTTAACTTCCTTGCCCCCGCGACCCCAAGGTCGATGAGGGCGAGGTAGACCTTCGCCTCATACTCGGAGAGGCCGGTATACTCAGCGACCTTCGACCAAGATGAGAGCGTGGTCTCCAATTCAAACACCTCCAGATAGAGGAGTTAATACCACCATCGGAGCAAGGAACATAGTGCAAGATCTATCCTCAACTCGATGTATCGAAAATCTGTATTTAAACATTTTTATTTGTAATATCGAGCATAAATGAGACAGAGGGCTTATATCCTCCCTTGAGGGAGAATTTCTAAAACTCCTCGCCAAGGACCTCCGCGACGCGGTCTAAAAGCTCGTAGAGCGTCGGCCTGACCCCCACCTCTATATCTCCCGCCTCCTCCAATAAGGCCAAGGCCTCCTCCCTCTCCAACCTTATGATGATAGAGGCCCCAGCAACCGAGACCTCCACCCCGTTCACCTAATAGTAATTATCCTATTTCTCCTAGATATCCTTAAAAATTTAAAGAGGTCCAACTATAGCAAGTGTTTAAATTGGACTCGGAGAAGATTTTGAATAAAGGGAGAAGGGTTCTGGCGAGTTCTGTGATCACGAGGAATTATCAGATCACCATGCCGAGGCGTGTACGTGCCCTCTTCC
>Ga0180301_10005032_pt1 | contig 10169 bp, 7 predicted proteins | sample GuaBasSediGuay16_FD_121797 | JGI IMG/M metagenome (GOLD analysis project Ga0180301, IMG submission 121797) | Subseafloor sediment microbial communities from Guaymas Basin, Gulf of California, Mexico - Guay16, Core 4569-2, 12-15 cm | ecosystem: Environmental > Aquatic > Marine > Hydrothermal... | reverse complement strand
CTTCCATCCAATTTAAAGCCATCAAAATGTTTTCCCAATGACTCTTTAAAAATTTTTTATTCCTGGTTTTTTTAAAATAAAAAGAGAACAAAATTAAATAAAGAGGGGTGGAATCAACCGAACCATAATAAGGAAAGGGGAAACAACCTTCAGGATGCCAATTTTTTTTCATATCAGTCTCGTGAAGAATTTTTCCCGGTTCTTCCTCTCTTTCTTCATTAATCACTTTTCCTTGAAGTTGGGATAAAATTTCCAAGGTAGCCTGGGCTATCCCAGGATTTTTTTCTAAGAACTGCCAGGCAGAAATTAAAGCATCTCTGCCAAAGAGTCGGTCATATTTTGGCAGACCGGCTTTCAAAAATCCTTTTCTGTCTTTCAGTTCTTTAACTTCTTGAAGTAATTTCTTTTTTAAGTTTTTCATTCTTGCTGAAATAAAAGATGTAAATGATTTCCAAAATGGCTAAGGTATTCAGCAAAAACAAAACAACGAATTTCTAACATAATCAATTATTATTTTATTTCTGCTTTTCCCAAGAACCCCGGGGCCAAATTGACATTTGAGGAAAAGGAATTTCAATTCCTTCCTTATCGAAAGCAATTTTTAATCTTCGTCTAAACTCTTTGAGAGTATCCCATTGTTTAAGAGGTTTAGTTTCTCCCAATACCTTAATTTCGATTCCTGAATCGCCAAATTTATCGGGACCAGGACCTAAAACCTGAATAGGTTTAATGATGTACTCTTTCCAAGGAGAAACTTCAGCCATTTCTTTCCCAACCTTATTTATTAAAGCCATTACCTTGTCTAAATCTTCTTTGTAAGCTACAGAAATATTCATATGAGCACGGGAATAACCTTTGGTTAAGTTAGCGGCCATTTTAAAGGAACCGTTGGGAATGTGATAAACTTTGCCGTCTAAATCCCTTAGAATCGTTTTTCTTAAAGTTATTTCTTCTACTCCCCCGCAAGTATCATCCAAACAAACCACATCTCCCACCCTGTATTGATTTTCCAAAATTATAAAAAGACCAGCTAAAAAATCTTTTATCATCCACTGGGCACCAAAACCCAAAGCTACTCCTAAAATACCTGCCCCAGCTAAAATTGGCCCAACATTTATTCCGAATTCCGGCAGAACCATCATTATAGCTACTAACCAGATTATTATTCTAAGAGCACCAGTAAAAATCCCAATTAAAGTCTTTTGTCTTTTTTCTGTTGCCTCTTTAGTACCATCTTTAATTCCTTTTCTAATAGCTCTCTCGATAATCTTTCTCACTATCCGATTAATTAAAACTGCGGCAATTAGAATTAAAATTATTTTAATTCCATTTGATAATAACCAAGGTAATAAATTTTGAAAAATATTTTGAATATTCATAATTTTAAAGGATTAATAATGATTAATTACCAACGGTATGTTTTGATTAAAATCCGCCTATTTTAGAGAAAATCCGGAAGACTTCTGATTCGCTGGCTCGCCTGCGGCGAGCCAGCGAATCCCGCCTTCGGCGGGATTCGGCCACTATTTCAGTCCGCCTTCGACGGACAGCCAAAATTCGCAAAAAACATTTAAAGAACGGGACGACGGAAAAATTTTTAAAAAGGTATATTTTGCGTTCTTTGTTATTTCGGAACCTTACCGTTTTTCATCTTATCAAAATTTCTCCGATCTTCCAAGCCCACCATTTCTCCATCTTGGAATGGTAATTTTTCTTTCATTTTCTGGTCATCTATTTCGAGAATAAATTTCCTATCGAAAATTAGGAAACTTCCCTATTTTTTCTATTTTTTTCTTTTATAGAAAATACTAAAAATAATAATTAAACCGGCAGAAATTCCCAAAAAAGAGGCTATAACGCTGGTTAAATATTGCTGTGGAGAAGCACCAAAAACAAAGTTTATTAAACCCATTAACATTAATATCATCAAACCACCAATTATAATGAAAGCTCTTCTTCTTATATATTTATCTTCAGATTTAATGCCTTGAAGAAAGAAAAAAATCATCACTAGTAAAATTCCTAGACCAAAGAAGCCACCAATAATCGTATTCAAAATTACTCCCCGCGTATCTTCCCAATAGACAAAAGGGTCCTGGGAATAAAAAACGGCTGGCTTCCAATTAATAATGCTAAAAACAGTAATCAAAACACCAATTATAATTATTCCCCAAAAAAATATTTTTTGAATTTTCAGCCAGCTTAAAATTTTTAAAGGAATAATGCCGAGGTAAGCAAATCCTAAAAAAACGAAAAAGGGATAAAAAGCGAATATCAATCCAATTATTTTCAAGTTAGTAAAAACTAATCCTGGCGTAGCTAATAGAAGCAGTGACAAGGTTAAAAATAAGAAAGCTAGAAAAAAATCTCTTATCTTTTCATCTTTAGTTTTGCGATAAGAAAAATAAAGTTTTAGAGAGACAATACCAAAAATTAATCCCGAAATTAAATTAGAAATAGAAACGATAGGCATATAATGGTAAAATGGGTGGTAAAATAGAGACGTTTCCGAATTTCTTACTTCCTTGATGGTCTTTTAGTTTCACCAATATTCCGGAAGATTCCATTATATAAATCTCCTATCGGAAATTCGGAAACGTTCCTATTTTGGCTATTTTGTCACTATTTTTCTATTTTTCTCTATTTTTTTTCCTCGTTTTTCCTCGTATAATACAGAAAATGGTATTCTTTAGAGCTGATCAATAAACTTAAAAGTCGACAGCAGGTGTAACTATTTCTCCTGGTATTTTGATCTCGGGTACTTTAACTTCTGTCTCCGTGATTCACCACTGCCAACCTAGAATTCCTCCCCCAGCAAGGAAAGCCAAAATCACCACAATCAAAATGTATTTCCAGTTAGTTAAGTCTGGATAATAGATTCATAGTAGCTCTACTTTCTTTATAGCTAATAGTAGAAATTTGATAAAGCTTCTGCTGTGGATAAGTCGAGATAAGGGAGACTCCCTGTAAGAAAGCATTTTTCTGGTTGGAAGAACAATTAGATATCCCGGATCACTCTCAGAATGTTACCCAGCTTCTGAGGAAACTCCTCGGAACAACAGGTAATGATTCCGTCCTCTCCGAACATATCAACCACATAATCTTTGGTATATTCATCCAAGTCAAGCAAAACTCCTATAACCTCAACCCCGCCTCTTAACCCAAGACAAACCTTCTTTCCCAGCTCAGCGTCGTTGCAGGCACCGTCGGTCAGGCAGAGAACGAACTTTACATCTTGCGATGCCTCCACCATCGACACAGCGTAGGTCTTTATCGCCAGTCCCATCTCTTCATATCCGCAGAGAGCAAGAACTAAGCCGGCAATGAAAGTCTTTCCTCTCTCACCGGACTCAAGGTCGGCTATCTTTATCGTTTGAGGAATAACCAGCACTTCATGAAGAATTTCCAGCTCCAAGCATACTAGATGAACGGTCATCACTGTCTCGGCGATAGACTCCATTTTTGGTTTGCTGGAGCTAGTATAGAAACTAGTATAGAAAGTTGTTGAAATTGATGACGCCGAGATAGAGAAAGCTATGCCCTTCCAGTTACATAGGAAACAACCCCTAAAAGCGATAATCGGTTCGAACCTGCCATCAAATTCATAAATTCCCTTAAACAAAGCGAAATTGCCGCTTTGCAAGAAAATCGCGAGCGAAGTCGCGATTTTCTAAAAAAGATTGGTTCGATACCTTCAAATTCTGGAGCGAAAATTGTTTTTCAATTTCAAAAATCCCTATAAAATCGTGGCTTTTGCCGAGCCCGAGCCCCGCACCAGAACAAGTTCGGGGCGGGATAAACTCCGCGAGGACGAGGTAAGAACCTTCAAAAACACAGAAATTGAATATTGGCGGAGGAGGTGGGATTTGAACCCACGAGACCCGTTAAGGTCTACGGCTTCTCCAGAGCCGCGCACTAGGCCACTATGCGACTCCTCCGTTTTAAATTCTCATTTCTCTTAAAGCCCTTATTCTTTCTTCAACTGGCGGGTGGGTCATAAATAATTTGGAAATATTTTGACCACGAAGAGGATTGGAAATATAAAGGTGAGCAGTGGCTTCTTGGGCAGTTTTCATTGGGGTTTTGTCAGCAGCAATTTTTTCTAAAGCTGAAGCTAAACCCTCGGGATTTTCAGTTAAAGTGGCTCCTGCCGCATCAGCCAAAAATTCTCTTTTCCGAGAAATAGCAAATTGGATTAAGGTAGCAGCAATCGGAGCTAAAATAGCGGCCACTAACCCTAAAATTGCTAAAATTCCACTACTGTTTTGATTTCTCCTCCCTCCAAAAAATGAAGACCATAAAAACATTCTCGATAAAATAGCCACAAAACCAACCAAAACAACAATCATTGTTTGAAGTAACATATCTTTGTTTCCAATATGAGATAATTCATGACTAATCACCCCTTCAATTTCTTCTCGATTTAACTTTTCCATTAATCCTCGGGTGATTGCCACCACCGCTTTCTTTTCATTTCGACCGGTAGCAAAAGCGTTAGGTTGAGCCTCTTCAATTAAATAAATTTTAGGTAGAGGTAATTTGGCTTTTAGAGAAAGATTTTTAACAATCTCATAAATTTCTGGATAATTCTCTCGAGAAATCGGTTTAGCTTTGGCCATTTTTAAAACAATTTTGTCAGAATACCAATAACTAATAAAACTCATTAAAACACTAAAAATTACAGCGAAATACAAAATTTGAGAACTGCCAAAGAGATAACTGAAAAGGTAACCGATCCCAATTACAAAAATAAAAAATCCTAAGAGTAAAAACCAAGTTTTTTGTCTACTGTTCATAGCTTGATTATATAACAAAACCCTTGCGTTAAACAAGGGTTTTGTATCTTTTAATTAAGTATTAATTTATCAATACTCTTCTCCCATCGAAGAGAAACCGCCTTTCTCTTTCTTTTCTTCCGGAACTTCACTAACCACAACTTCAGTAGTTAAAAACATTGAAGCTGCCGAAGATGCATTTTGGAGAGCGCCTCTTACTACTTTGGTCGGGTCAACAATTCCTGACTGCATTAAATCTTGATATTCCATTGTTTGAGCGTTAAAACCGAAACCCTCTTTTCCTTCTTTCACTTTTTGAACAACCACTGCTCCGTCAATACCGGCATTTTGGGAAATTTGACGAATTGGGGCTTCCAAAGCTCTTTTTAATATATTCATCCCGGTTAATTCATCTCCCTCTAGTTTTAGTTCTTCTAGGGCCTGGATTGCTCTTAATAAAGCTACTCCTCCACCAGGAACAATTCCTTCTTCCACAGCAGCTTTAGTAGCGGAAAGAGCATCTTCGGTTTTGTGCTGCTTTGCTTTTTGTTCAACTTCAGTAGCTGCTCCCACTTTAATTACTGCCACTCCACCGACTAATTTTGCTAATCTTTCCTGTAGTTTTTCTTTGTCGAACTCCGACTCCGTAGCTTCTAATTCTTTCTTAATTTGTTTAATTCTGGCATCAATTTTTTCTTTCTCACCCTTCCCCTCTACAATTGTTGTATTCTCTTTGGTAGAAACAACTCTTCTTGCTGAACCTAATTGTTTTAATTCAACATTTTCCAACTTTAATCCTAATTCTTCAGAAATTACTTCTGCTCCGGTAACTACAGCTATATCTTGAAGCATTTCTTTTCTTCTGTCGCCAAATCCCGGAGCTTTAACTGCTAAAGTATTAAAGATTCCCCTTAACTTATTCACAACTAACGTAGCTAAAGCATCACCTTCAACCTCATCGGCAATAATTACTAATTCTTTTTTACCAGTTTTAGCTATTGTCTCTAAAACCGGCAGAATCTCTTGAAGAGAGGAAATTTTTCGATCAGTGACTAATATGTAAGAATCTTCAAAAACAGCTTCCATTCTTTCGGTGTCGGTAATCATATAAGGAGAAATATAACCTCGATCAAATTGAAGCCCTTTAACGATTTCTTTTTGAATGCCAAAGGTTTTCGATTCTTCTACAGTAATCACTCCGTCTTTCCCTACTTCTTGCATTACTTCAGCAATTAAATTGCCAATTTCTTTATCTTCGGCGGAAATGGTAGCTACTTGAGCCATTTCCTCTTTAGTTGTGACTTTTTTTGAAATCTTTTTTAAACCGTCGGTGATTTTTTCTACTCCTTTTTCAATTCCTCTTCGTAAAGCAAGAGGATTAGCTCCAGCTGCTACATTCTTCAGACCTTCAGCAATTATTGATTGAGCTAAAACAACGGCGGTCGTGGTCCCATCACCAGCCACATCATTGGTTTTTTCTGCTACTTCCTTAACAATTTCTGCTCCTAAATTCTCAATTTTATCTTCTAATTCAATTTCTTTGGCGATAGTAACCCCATCATTAGTAATAGTCGGTGCGCCAAAACCTTTATCCAAAACTACATTTCTTCCTTTAGGTCCCAAAGTAACCTTTACCGCGTCTGCTAATTTATCGGCACCAATTTTTAATTTTTTTCGAGCAGTTTCTTGGTAGGAAATTTGTTTTGCCATAGTGGTTATTCTAAAATAGCTAAGATATCTTCTTCTTTAGCAATTAAATATTCTTTATCTTCGACCTTGATTTCGTTTGGACCGTATTTAGTAAATAAAACTTTGTCTCCCGGTTTTACTTCCAAGGGAATAAATTTCCCACTTTTATCTTTTTTGCCCGGTCCCACAGCAATAACTTTTCCCTGTTCGGGCCTTTCTTTTTCGGCGGTATCTGGAAGTAAAATTCCGGTTTTAGTTTTTTCCTCCTCTTTAATGGGTTCAATTAGAATATAATCTGCAAGTGGACGAATTTTCATATTTTTTTCTTTTTAAGAAAGTTTAGCAAACTCGACCTTTGATTGCTAATTCTAAAATATAACCAAGTAAGAAAATTTTGTCAAGAGGTAAAAGAAGGGTATCAAAAAACAATCTTTCTGATACCCTTCTTTTATGAATTATATTCTCTCCTTATCTAAGAACCACTTAGAAATCGCTCTCCGAGTTCTTTCTCTGGCTTTATTTTTATCTTCTCCGGGCCAGACCGCAATCAAACAGATGCCTTGTTCTCTAAGTTTTTTCTCAATCTCCCGCGTCCACCAATTCTTCACTTGGATTGGAAGAATTTCGCTGTCTGGTTGGAATTTTACCTCGAACTTCACAATAATGTCTTTTCCTTCTCGGTCATCCTGACTGAAATGAACCGTAGAAGTGAACTCTTTTATTATTCTCCCTCCCGGAAACTCCGTCTTTTTTCTCTGATGATATGCTAAACTTTGAAAAACTTTCTGTTCAGCCTCAAAGCCTCGCCATTCTTTAACTGAAGTGGGAACCTCTAATATCCATAATGTTCTTTTAATACTGACTCGGGTCTTCTTACTTAATCTCTTTTTTGCTTTTCTTCTCAAGGTTACTCACCTCCTTCCATATTTCTTTCCATATTTAATTGTCCGTGAACTTTAAATTATCTTAATATCTTTTTAAATATTTTCCAGTGTAGCTTTTCTTATTTTTCATAATATCAAAGGGAGAACCCTGAGCCACAACATATCCACCTTTTTCTCCTCCCTCAGGACCTAAATCAATTATCCAATCAGCGTTTTTAATTACATCTAAATTATGTTCGATGATTAAAACGGTGTTTCCTTTATCAACTAAACTTTTTAAAACAAAAATTAATTTTTTGATATCATCTGGATGGAGGCCAGTGGTTGGTTCGTCTAAGATATATAAGCTTTTATTTGTTGCCTTGCGAGATAATTCGGTAGCTAATTTTATTCTCTGAGCCTCTCCTCCGGAAAGAGAGGGAGCCGGCTGTCCTAATTGAATATAACCTAAACCAACTTCATTTAAGGTTTTTAATTTTTCATAAAGACCAGGAATTGCTTTAAAAAATTCTAAAGCCTCTTCCACCGTCATTTCTAAAACCTGGGAAATATTTTTACCCCTATACTCGATAGATAAGGTTTCTTTATTAAATCTTTTCCCTTTACATTCTGAACATTGAACATAAACATCAGGCAAAAAATACATTTCAATTTTCTTCACTCCCTGACCTTCACAAGCTTCACATCTTCCGCCCTTAACATTAAAACTAAATCGCCCCGGTTGATATCCTCGAATCCTGGCTTCTTTTGTTTTAGTAAACAAATCTCTAATATAAGAAAAAGTACCGGTATAGGTTGCTGGATTTGACCTCGGTGTTCTACCAATTGGTGATTGATCTACTAAAACTATTTTGTTTAAAAATTCCGTACCCAAAATTTCTTGATATTCTCCGGGTTCTTCTTTTGCTCTATAAAATTTTTTTATTAGGGCTTTAGCTAAAATATCATTCATTAAACTGCTTTTCCCGGAACCGGAAACTCCGGTAATACAAACAAATTTTTCCAAAGGAATTTTTACATTGATATTTTTTAAATTATGCTCTTTAGCTCCCTTTATTATGAGATAATTTTGACTTTTGACTTGTAATTTTGAATTTTGCATTTTGGCTTTTAAATTTTCAATTTCAACTCTCTTTCTCCCTGATAAATAGTCTCCGGTAAGAGTCCTGGATTTTAGTAACTGTTTGGGTGTTCCTTCAAAAACTACTTTCCCTCCATATTTCCCAGCTTTGGGTCCAATATCGATTACCCAATCGGCATTTAAAATTGTCTGAGGATCGTGTTCAACTACTACCACTGTATTACCTAAATCTCTCAATTTTTTCAAAGTTTCAATTAATCTCCCTTGGTCTCTGGGATGAAGACCAATTGAAGGTTCGTCTAAAATATACAAAACTCCGGTTAATTTTGAACCGATTTGAGTAGCCAATCTAATTCTTTGTTCTTCTCCACCAGCTAAAGTATCAGCTTTTCTATCTAAAGTCAGATAATCAAGTCCAACATCTATAAGAAACTGAAGGCGGTTTAAAATTTCTTTAATAATTGGCAAACTAATTTTAAATTTTGAATTCCCGTTTTGAATGGTATTTTTTGGTTTTTGAAATTTTTGAAAAAAACTTTGCACCTGACTGATACTCATTGAAACAATCTCATCGATTGATTTCCCGGCAACTTTTACTGCCAAAGTTTCGGGTTTCAATCTTTTTCCTTTACAAGCTTCGCATTTTCTCTCTACCATATATTGCTCAATTTCCTGACGTGTATATTCTGAATCGGTTTCGTGATATCTTCGTTCTAAACTAGGAATAACCCCTTCAAACTCTTCATTACCATATAAAATTAAATCAACGGTTTTCTTGGGGAGATTTTTTATTGGAGTATTTAAAGAAAAATTATATTTTTCAGCTAAATCCTGAAGTTGCCACCAAAAATACCCCTGCCTACCTATTTTATGGGAGGCATGAGCCCAAGGAAAAATTGCCCCTTCAGCAATAGTTAAATTTGGATTAGGAATTACTAATGATGGCGCAACTTCTAATTTCTCTCCTAAACCTTGACAAGCAGGACAGGCTCCGTAAGGTGAATTAAAAGAAAAAAGTCGAGGTTCTAATTCCGGTAAAGAAATTCCACACTCTTCGCAAGCAAAATGTTCTGAAAAAGTTAAATTGTTTGCTTTTTGCTTCTTGTTTTTTGCTTTTTGCTCTATTATTACTATTCCCTTCCCCAACTTTAAAGCGGTTTCTAAAGAATCAACTAATCGCGATTTATCTAAATCCTTGTCTAAAATCAATCTGTCCACCACTACTTCAATATTGTGTTTTTTCTTTCGGTCTAAATTTTTCTCTAAAGCTTCCTCAATTCGGTAAACAATCCCATCAATCCTTAATCTGACAAATCCTCCCCTCTGAATTTCTTCGAGTATTCCTTGATGTTCTCCTTTTTTTCCGCGAATTACCGGTCCCAAAATGGTAATTTCTGATTTTTTCGGCAATTGTAAAACTTGCTCTGTTATTTGGTCAATTGTCTGACGAGAAATTAATTTTCCACATTTAGGACAATGAGGAACACCAATTCTCGCAAATAAAAGACGGAGATAATCATATATCTCCGTGATGGTCCCCACGGTAGAACGTGGGTTGTGAGCTGCTTTCCTTTGGTCAATAGAAATAGCTGGAGAAATTCCCTCAATTTTATCTACATCTGGCTTGTCCATCACCCCTAAAAACTGACGAGCATAGGCTGACAAACTCTCAATGTATCTTCTTTGACCCTCAGCGTACAAAGTATCAAAAGCCAGAGAAGATTTCCCCGAACCTGAAAT
>Ga0180301_10005031_pt1 | contig 10172 bp, 10 predicted proteins | sample GuaBasSediGuay16_FD_121797 | JGI IMG/M metagenome (GOLD analysis project Ga0180301, IMG submission 121797) | Subseafloor sediment microbial communities from Guaymas Basin, Gulf of California, Mexico - Guay16, Core 4569-2, 12-15 cm | ecosystem: Environmental > Aquatic > Marine > Hydrothermal... | reverse complement strand
TGGTTAAAGGTTCAATATAAAGCTCTTTAAGTTGACTCATTATATCACCCTCCTTTTCAACCTATGAAGAACAGCGTATATCTTACCCTTTATATCCCCAAAAGTTTCTGAAACAAAGATTCCTGGCGGTGCCTTCTTAAAGAATGGTGAAAATGGTGGGTCTGGAAATTCAGGTTCCGTACATCCGATACAGATCGCACCTATAGTTGGACAGCCTCCCACACCTTCAACAAAACCTCTTCTGGGAACATCACAGTGAACTATTGGTCCCTTACAACCAAGTAAACCCATACAATAGGGTTCTCCAAATTTTTTTGAGTATTTCCCTTCGGCAAAAGTTCCAGCTCTTGGACAATTTTCATGAACAGTTCTTCCGAATATAAATTTTGGTCTGTTATATTCATCAAGTTCTGGAACTGGAAGAAGACCCCTTGCGGTTAACACAAGATGAGCTAAGACTTCTGCTATATGTTCCCCTTGTGCAGGACATCCTGGAACACAGATAACCGGAAGACCTAACTTACTCTTCCAGTTTTTACCCAAAAATTCAAAGGCTCCCTTTGCATTGGTAGGGTTTGGTGTACCATGAGGAATTCCACCATAACAAGCACAAGTTCCTACAGCAACGACCGCTACAGCCTTTGGTGAAAGTTTATTTACCCAATCACTAAACATCATAGGTTTACCTTCATCTTCACCAACCATACACCAGAAACCACCAGTTTTTCTTGCTAACCCTTCGTCTGGTATGGCACCTTCAAGAGCAAGCACAAAGGGGTCTAATTCTCCTTTTAATGCAGACCTTAAAACATCTATGGCTTCTTTACCATGAGGAAGCATAATTGTTGGATGAAAAACTAGGTTAACATTTGCGGCTTGTGGAATGTAACCAGTTAACAGGTCTGCAAGACTTGGATGAGTGGCACCAGTAAGAGAAACAGTGCAACCAGTACAACCTTGACCTTGTAACCAGATAACATTAATTTTTTCTGCAGCCATTTTTTTCACCAAATCGGTTTGTTTATCGTTTTGTCTAGAAGTGATTTAAATCTTTCCAGATAATTTGCAAATGCTAAAAATCAGTTTATAATTATAGAGACACATACATAATTTAGGTTAAGGGAAGATAAATTCAGAGTAACTCCAAACAGGATAAAGTTGTGATTTATATGATTTTTAACATTTCTTCAGCAAAAACCATTCCAAACTAACCGAATGGTTTAATTTAGTGGGAAAGAAGAAAATTTGAAGTACACCGGGTAACCTGATTTGCACGCAAAAATAGTTGTTACAGGTATTGTTCAAGGGGTAGGATTTAGACCATTTATTTATAGAACTGCAGTAAAAAACAAGCTAAGAGGTTTTGTTCGTAACCGTGGAGATGCTGTAGTAGAGATAGTTGTTGAAGGTGAAGAAGAAAACATTAAACAGTTTGTTAAAACAGTACAAGAAAAACATCCCCCCTTAGCCAAAATTTACGATTTAAAAGTTAACTTCAGTAAAATTGAAAAAAGATTCACAGACTTTAAGATTCAGGAAAGTTTTAAAGAAAAAGTTTTTTCTGGTTCAATTATCCCCCCAGATGTCTCTATCTGTGATGAGTGTTTAAGAGAGCTTAGGGACCTAAAAAACCCACGATACGATTACTTTTTTATAACATGTACAGATTGTGGTCCAAGATACACGATTATAGAGAAGCTTCCCTATGATAGACCAAACACAACTATGAACGAGTTTACTATGTGTCCTTTTTGTGAGAAAGAGTATAGGAATCCTTTAAATCGTAGATTTCATGCTCAAACAATAGCATGTCCAGTTTGTGGTCCTAAAGTCTTCTTAACCACAAATAAGGGAGAAAATGTAACAGTTAAAGACCCTATCCGGGAAACCGGTAAAATTCTTGAAGAAGGGCACATTGTTGCAATTAAGGGTAACGGTGGTTTTCATATTGCAACTTCAACTTTAAACTCTGACCCTATAATTAGACTGAGGAAAGTTAAACATAGAATGCAAAAACCTTTTGCAATTATGGCTAAAAGTTTGGAAATAACTAAAACCTTTGCTAAAGTTAGTGAAGAAGAAGCTAAACTTTTAACTTCCTATGTTCGACCCATAGTTTTGCTTGAGAAAAGTGAAGATTATTATCTTTCAGACCAAATTTCACCAGGTCTTCATAATGTTGGTGTTATGTTACCATACACAGGTTTACATTACATGCTTTTTGACCGGACAAAGGAACCAGCCTTTGTCATGACCAGTGCAAATCCACCGAATGAACCAATAATCATCGATAATGAAGAAGCTTTAAGAAAGCTTAGTTCAACTGTTGATTACTTCTTATTCCATAATAGAAGAATTGCTCAGAGATGTGATGATTCTGTTGTCAGATTTAACAACGGAAACCAATGTATCATCCGTAGGTCTAGAGGTTATGCTCCAACCCCGGTTCAGTTAAAGTTTAAGGCTAAAAAAAATATTTTAGGTGTGGGAGCTGAAGAAAACGTAACAGGATGTATCCTAACAAATAATAAAGCTTTCATGACCCAGTTTATCGGTGATGTAGAAAAAGTTGAAACTTTAAATTATCTTAAAGAAGCCATCAATCATCTTAAAAATCTAACAAACACAGAGTTTGAAGTTGTAGCTTACGACTTTCATCCCAGATTTGCCACAACAAAGTTGGCTTTAGATTGGTCTGAAAAGTTTAACTATGAAGCCTTACCCATCCAGCATCACTATGCACATCTAGCTGCACTTATGGGTGAAAACAAATTTGAAGAGATGGTTGGGATAGTATGTGATGGTTTTGGATACGGGTTAGATGGAAAAGCATGGGGTGGAGAAATTCTTTGGTGGAGCGGTGAAACATTTGAACGTTTAGGTCATCTTCAGGAACAACCGTTGGTCGGGGGCGACAAAGCAGTTCTGTATCCACTTAGGATGGTTACCGGGATTCTATGCAAAATTGATGGTTTTGAAGATTGGGTTTACAGTAGGACGGAATGTTTTCCGTATGGTGAAGAAGAAGTTGAAGTTATTTTAAAACAGCTTAAAACCGGGAGAGTACCCTATACGACAAGTTGTGGTAGAATTTTGGATGCTGTTTCAGCTTTGTTGGGGATATGTTATGAAAGAACTTATGAAGGAGAACCAGCCATAAAACTTGAATCTAGAGCGTTGAAAGGAAAGGATAACTTAAAACTTAAACCAAGAATTGAAGGTAACACTGTCAACACAACCTATCTTCTTACGGAAATATTTGAAAATCTGAACAAACAACCAGTTGAAAATCTTGCTTTTTCAGCTCAAAATTATTTAGCGGAAGGTTTAGCTTTACTTGCTATGGAAAAAGCTGAAGATTTGGATGTTAAAAGTATAGGTTTTACTGGTGGGGTAGCCTACAACAAACAAATAACCCAAACAATTAGAGAAATTGTTGAAAAAAATGGTTTTAGGTTTATTGTACATAACCAAGTTCCTCCGGGTGATGGGGGAATATCGTTTGGTCAGGTTGTTGCTGCAGGGTTAATTTTAAAAATTTTTATTTAAGTTCAAACTTCTCCACTCAAAGAAGCCTATTTTGGTTTTGGTGGCTCAGATGTGTTTAGCTGTACCAGCAAAAGTTTTGGAAATAAAAGGAAACCATGCTGTAGTGGATTTTGGTGGAGGTATAGTTAAGGAGATAAATGTTTCTCTTGTTGATGTTAAGGTTGGAGAATACGTTATCGTTCATGCTGGTTTTGCAATTCAGGTTATGGATGAAAAAAGTGCAGAAGAATCTCTTCAGGTTTGGAAAGAAATTTTGGAAACGGAAAGGTAGGAGTTGTAAAAGTTGAAGGAAATTATCAAACTGGAAAAAACTGAAACGATAGAAACTGAGAAGGATATTCTTGAAGTAAACAAGAAGATAGCTGAAGAAAACAGGGAAATTTTTGAAAGTTATGGTATAAGGGCTTTTGATGTTATGGGTTCTGTTGGAGCAGGTAAAACTTCTCTGATAGAGAAGCTTGTCGGAAGGTTAAAGGGAAAATATTCTATTGCTGTTATAAACGGAGACCTAACAACAACGATTGATGCTGATATCATAGGGAAACACAATGTTAGGGTTGTTCAAATAAATACTGGAAGAGAGTGTCATCTTGAAGCTCACATGATTAAAAAAGCCCTAGAAAAAATCGACCTTAAAAAGACAAACCTACTGTTTATAGAAAACGTTGGAAATCTAATTTGTCCGTCAGATTTTAGGCTTGGAACAGAAAAAAGGGTTGTGGTTATAAGTGTAACTGAAGGACAATACGTTGTGGTTAAACATCCTTTAACCTTTCTTGATGCTGACATCGTTGTTATCAACAAGATAGACCTAGCAGAAGTTATGGGTGTAAACTTGGATAAACTTGAAGATGAGATTAAAAACATAAATCCAAATATCAAGACCGTAAGAACAAACTGTAGAAACGGTACCGGGATTGAAGACCTTATCCGATTGTTAAACCTATAAAACTATCTTTGTCATCTTGAGATTTTACGGAGGAACTTTACAGGTTGCATGAATACCTGACAACAAAGCAGATAGTTGATTTTGTGCTTAATGAAGCGGAAAAACATAAAGCCAAAAAAGTTTTAGAAGTCCAGTTGGTTATTGGAAAATTAACTGTTTTAGGTGTTGAACAAGTTAAATTTTACTACGAACTGTTGACGAAGGAAACCGTTATGGAAAACTCTAAACTTACAATTGAAGAAGAAGAACCTTTAGTTAAATGTGAAAATTGTGGTTATAATGGTGGTATCAACCTTAAATGTGAAGATGTTTACCATTTTTTTATTCCCGTTTTAAGTTGTCCTAAGTGTGGTAAACCAGTAAAGATCGTTAAGGGAAAAGAAGTCTTAGTTAAGTCTATTAGGGTAGCTGTGTAGGAAGAAAAGATGTTTAGGTTTAGAGATAGAATTCTAGCAGAAAAAATCATTAAAAAACTAAAGGATATGAAGCTTAACATCAGGATAATGCATGTTTGTGGAACCCATCAGGATACTATCGTTCGATATGGTTTGGATGAACTTCTTAGACAATGTGGTGTTGAAGTTAGACAAGGTCCAGGATGCCCTGTATGTATTACCACGGCAAAAGAATTTTGTGAAGCCATAACTTTAGCCAGAAACGGTAAGGTTGTAGTTACTTATGGAGACGTTGCAAAAGCTCCAAGTAAGATAGGTTCCTTGCTAGACCAGCGTGCTGAAGGATGTGACGTAAGGATAGTTTACAGTGTTGAAGATGCTGTAAGAATAGCTAAAGAAACAAGTTATGATGTTGTGTTTATGGCTGTTGGTTTTGAAACTACAGCACCAAGTACAGCAGAAGTTTTACTGGAAGAACCACCAGAAAACTTTTTTGTTCTAAGTTGTCATCGGTACATTCCACCAGCTCTTCATGCTTTGTTAAAGATGGGTGAATTAAAGCTTGATGGACTTATTGAACCTGGACATGTAAGCACCATAATTGGAGTTAAACCCTATGAAGAAATTTCAAGGATTTACGGGATTCCACAGGTAATAGCTGGTTTTGAACCTTTGGATTTATTGATGGCTGTTTATATGCTTGCACATCAAATTAAACATGGTGAAGTAAAGGTTGAAAATGAGTATACACGTTCAGTAAAATATGAAGGAAATCTTAAAGCATTAAAAATTCTGGAAGAAGTTTTTGAACCATTTGATGCGGCTTGGCGCGGTTTTCCGGTTATTTCAAAATCTGGGATGAAAATTAGAAAAAAATTTGAAGAACATGATGCAAGAAAAAGTTTTCAAGATATCTTGGAGAAAATGGATGAGAAATTTTTTGAAGAACCTGAAGGTTGTAGATGTGGTGAAATTTTACGTGGACTTGTAAACCCTGAAGATTGTCCGTTGTTTGGCAATGTTTGTACACCTAACAGACCAGTAGGACCTTGTATGGTTTCTGTTGAAGGAGCATGCAACATCCAATTTAAGTATGGAAAGGGAAAGTTTTCAGGGTAACATTAAAGACAAATGTTAGGATCCTCATATTCTCTATTCCAACCATAGACCTTGTAAGATTTTTAGCAGATTCTTGGGACAGGATCGCCTATAGGTGGAGAAAGAATTCTTTTACCACCAACAGTGGTTTCAACAACAACTTCGTTAAACTCTGTAGTTGCTTCACCAATTATTTGAGCGTTTCTTCCTTCATTTGTTTCTCTTAAAACTTCAAGAACTTCTTCAGCTTTTTCAGGAACAACTCCTAAAACTATTTTTCCTTCATTTCCAACTTCTAATGGGTCTATTCCAAGCATTTCACATGCAACACGAACATCTTCACGTATCGGAATTTGGTCTTCATAGACAAGGATTCCAACCCTAGATTTTTCACACCACTCATTAAGAGTGTTGGAAAGACCACCCCTTGTTGGGTCTTTCATACATACAACTCCACCAACTTCCAAAACCTTTTTGATAACCTTGTTAAGTGGTGTTACATCTGAAACTATCCGGTTACCAAACCTGTAGCCTTCCCTAAACGACAGAAGAGCTAACCCATGGTCACCAATCGTTCCACTCACTATAATTTTGTCTCCACTTCTAAGGTTTGAATCCAAAAGCCAACATGAATTTATTGGACGATACTTTTTAACAACATCAAAATTTTTATCCAAAAACCTACTTCTTCTTCCAATTCCAGAAGTGTTTATGATGAGTTTATCAATTTTACCTTTTTCCAAAACCTTTGTGTCACCAGTAACAAGCATAATTTCTGCTTTTTCACATGTTTCCTTCATACTTTTCAAAATTTTCTCAAGGTCATTTAAAGGAAAACCTTCTTCAATTATAAAACCAGCTGAAAGAGCTACAGGTTCAGCCCCCATAACAGCAAGGTCATTAACCGTTCCAGATACAGCCAACTTACCGATGTCACCACCAGGAAAGAAAATCGGGTTAACTGTGTATGAATCTGTTGTAAAAACAATTCCATCAACTACGGCTGCATCATCTAAGGCTTCTAAGGGAACTTCCACATTCCATCCTCCAAAATAGGTGAGGATGTATTTTTTGATAAACTTCCCCATGATACTTCCACCAGCACCATGTGCAAGAACAACTCTGTCCATTTAACAATCCTCCACTATCATCTTTAGGAAACGTAATAATAACCTTACTGGTAATATGGCTAAACCTAGAAAACCTTAGGAAAAACATAAACCTAAAAATTTACCAAGAAATCTTCTTGGTCTTGATGTTAAGGATTTTTTACTTGGAAAATTTTTTTCATTAAAAGGGTAAGCTTATTTAACGTGTCTTTTAGTTCAGGAGTTAATTTAGAGCCAAAATCGATGTTTTTAGGTTGAATTGCAAGTAAAACTATTTTTGCTTTTGAAACTTCTTTAAGATACCTGATTAAAAAGGTTAATGGTAAAGTATGAGTTGAAAAAGCTATACCTCCAATTTTGGTTGGAGAAACAAGTTTTACTGTTCCTGGTTTTTCGTTTAGTTGTGCCGAATCAACTAAGATAACATGGGTTGGTTTAAATTTTTTTATTAAACGGGTAAAATTTTCTGGTACAATTTCACAGTTAAACAGTTTAACGTTTTTGGGCAAGTCATACTGACCTAATTCTTGAATAAGTAATGAACCTACCCCATCATCACTTCTAAGAGGATTTCCTATAACCAAAACAGCTTCTTTTTTTGCATCTTCTAACCATTCTTGAAGCTTTTTTTCCAATGTTAGTAAAGAATTTTCTTCCAAAGTTTCAACCATACAAAAATCTTAATACCAAAAAATAAATAATCATTAATAACTGTCTCGTTAGTAGGTGATATGGAGGGTTATCTAATGGTTGTAATTGAAGGTTATAATCTTCCAGATGACCTTTACTATGTACCGGAAGATGGTGTTGGAAATTCTTGGGCTAGGGTTGAACCAGACGGAACCGTAACGATAGGAATCGATGATTTCTTCCAAAAACAAGCAAAGACGATTAGATACGTGGACCTACCCTTTGAAGGAGATACTGTTGAGCAGATGAAGGCTTTCGCAACTTTAGAATCGGAAAAATGGGTTGGAAAGGTAAGTTCTCCTGTTTCTGGTGAAGTAATTGCTGTTAACAGTGAACTGATGGATAATCCAAAATTCATAAACGAAGACCCCTATGGAAAAGGTTGGTTGATAAAAGTTAAACCAACAAATCTTGAAGAAGAATTAAAAAAGCTTGTTCATGGCCCTGACCAAATCAAGGAACTTATCAGTAAAAGCATTCAGAAATATTTAAAAAAGTAGGTTAAACAAATACCAAAACCAGAAAAATTCTTTTTTTAAACCTTAAAAATTTAGGAGAGTATTGTTAGGTTTTTAGGAAGTTTTGTGGAATTTGTGCGATGTTTCTTTTGATTGCTTCAACACTTTCCATGAAGCCTTTTTTCTCCTCTTCGTTAAGCGGAACTTCGATGATTTTTTCTACCCCATTTACACCTAAAACTACGGGAACATTCGCAACCGTATCTTTAACTCCGTATTCTCCGGTTAGGTACACACTTGCAAGGAAAACTTTTTTTAGGTTTTTCTTTATGGACTCCGCCATTACCGTTAAACCTGCTCCAGGTGCATGGTCACTACTAAATCCCCTTAGTTTTGTTACCACAGCTCCGGCTTGAATTGTTTCTTTAACTATTTCTTCAATTTCTTTCTCACTCAAAAGTTCTGTTAACGGCTTTCCATAAACCGTGCTTAATCTAGGAACCGGAAACATATTTTCTCCATGTTGACCTAAAACCACCGCTAAGATTCCATCGGTGCTTATTCCAAGTTTTTTAGCTGCATAGTATCTTAGTCTACCAGCATCCAATACCCCACTAAAACCTATCACTTTTTCACGTGGAAAACCAAGTTTTTTGTACATTAAATATGCCATTGCATCAAGAGGATTCGTGGTTAAAATCACGATGGAATCTGGAGCATATTTACGGATTTTATCTGCTATGTCAACTACGATATGTGCATTTTTTTCAACAAGTTCTTCACGAGTCATACCTGGTTTTCTGGGAAAACCAGCTGTAACAAGTACTAGGTCGCTTCCTTTCATGTCTTCATAGTTGTTACTACCCTTAATGTTTACGTTTAAACCCAGTATGCTTGCCATATGGGATAAATCCAATGCATTACCTTGGGGTAGATTCTCAACTATATCAAGCAAAAGAATGTCATCCAATTCTTTGATGGCTAAGTAGGAAGCAGTACTAACACCAACCCTTCCAGAACCTATGATGGTTATCAATTCTACCACCCGATATTTTTAAGGAAGTATAACAAGCAAAATATAAAAAAATTACATTCAAAAAGTAAAACTCTAACAGAATGTTCGTTTAAAGGTTTAGCTTTGCAACGGAAGCTTTTTCTTTTAAGGTTTCTTCTATTCGGATCAACTCATTTAGTTTTGAAGTTCTTTCTCCACCTAAAACTCCAGTTTTGATTATTGGGCAACCAAATGCAACAGCAAGATGGGCAAGATGAACATCTGTGGTTTCACCAGACCTATGGGACAAGACTGGAATGTAATTTAGAGATTTAGCGGTTATGACTGTTTCATAGGCATCATATACAGTTCCAACTTGGTTTGGTTTGATTATAAGGGCATTTGCAGCTTTAAGCTTAGCTCCCAAGTTTAATTTGTTTTTGTTAGTAACGAAAAGGTCGTCGCCACAAATTAGACAGTTTTTAACTTTTTTTGTGAGTTCAGCAAATCCTTCAAAATCATCTTCATGGAATGGGTCTTCAACGTAGACAAGTTTAAACTTCTCAATTAAACCTAGTATGTATTCTAACTGTTCACCTTTATCTTTGTGTTTACCTTCATTCACATATTCATAACGGTTAAGTTTAGGATTCCACAGAGAAGATGCAGCAACATCTAAACCAACTCCAACCTTAATACCAGTTTCACTTGAAATTTCTTCCGCAACTTTAACAACAAACTCTAAAGCATCTTCGTTTTTTATGGGTGGAGCCCAAGCACCTTCATCTCCTCTACCACCAGTAAATGTAGGAATTTTTTCTTCCAAAAGTTTTCCAAGTTTTTTATGAACATTTATGTTTACAGCAAACGCTTGAAGAAAAGATTTACTTTCAAGTGGTAAAACTAGATATTCTTGGATGTCTGGTGTTC
>Ga0180301_10005030_pt1 | contig 10176 bp, 5 predicted proteins | sample GuaBasSediGuay16_FD_121797 | JGI IMG/M metagenome (GOLD analysis project Ga0180301, IMG submission 121797) | Subseafloor sediment microbial communities from Guaymas Basin, Gulf of California, Mexico - Guay16, Core 4569-2, 12-15 cm | ecosystem: Environmental > Aquatic > Marine > Hydrothermal... | reverse complement strand
TTAGAATATTCCTCCGTTACGATTAAGCTCGTAACGAAACGTTAATTAACGACACAACTATTCCAGTATAGTGTTATTACCTCAAAGAGGTCTCGTTGAGATGAGGATTTCGACGTGTCGGGAAACGAAGTAATCTACCTGGCTTTTGCTGTAACCCCTGTAGATTGCTTCTCCAGATGAATCGGGGTCGCCCCGGAGGGGTCTCAATGATGACAATGACTTCCCCTCTTTCTGTCATTACACTTTTCAGTTCAGGTATGAGCTTACTCACACCAGAGTATTAGAATATTCCTCCGTTACGATTAAGCTCGTAACGAAACGTTAATCAACAATACAACTATTCTAATATAATGTCATTTCCGCAAAGAGTTCTAATTGAGATGATGATTTTGACGAGTCAGAATATTAAGTAATCGATGTGGCTTTTACGACAATTCTTGTAGATTGTTGCTTAGCCTGCCCTGGATGAATCTCAATGATTACAATGAAAAACGCCATCAAAAAGATGGCGCTAAAAAATCCTAACCAAAGATGATATTACTACCGCATTAACATCATCTTCTTAGAAATAGACCTATCCCCTGTTTCCAGCCTGTAAATATATACCCCAGAAGCAACATCCACTCCTCGATCATTCTTTGCATTCCAGGTAACGCTATAATATCCCGGATTATATATTCCGGTCATCAAACTTCTAATAAGTTCACCTCGCAAATTGTAGATATTTAGAGATACAACGTCCCGAAATGGTACTTCATAACGTATCTCTGTAGTTGGATTAAACGGATTCGGATAGTTTTGAGATAGATAAAATGTTCTTGCAGTTGTAAGATCATTTGGAGAAATATCTGTCAGCATAGGATAATCTCTTCCAACTATCCATGTAATTTCTTCACCTGTAGCAATACAGCTGTCTGGAAATTGTCCTGTAGCTATATCAGAAAATACTAATCCACCCAATCCAAGTTTTACTATTTTACCAACATCAGAATAATTACTTAGCTGTAAATAGATTAATGTATCATTCATTGGGTTTATGTACGTTGTCCCAAAAACAAAAGCGATTATTGTTCCAGTTTGATTAAAAGATACCTGCCATTCATCAGACATCTGTTCGCCCTTATTAAAACCAACTACTTCAAATGAAGTACAAGAGCTATCATCTTCGAGTAAATTAAATTGGAGACCTGAAATTGCTTCCATACTGTTAAGATATATAGCGACAACTGAGGTATCTGAATTTAGACTATCCAAATTTTCAATTGACAGCGTAAATTTGATTTCTGCAAATGAAAAATTGGCTATTAACATTAAACACGCCAATAAACCGATAGAAAAAACTTTTTTCATAAAACAATCTCCTACAAAATTAGGGAGGGAATTATAATCCCCTCCCTATAATCATCAAAATTTACTTTATAAGAAACATTTTCCTTTTAGCAGAAAATTTATTTGCTTTCATCTGGTAAATATAAATTCCAGCTGCAACATCAAGTCCATTCGCATCTTTTCCATTCCATCTTACCATATGCATACCCGCTTTTTGATTTGCACTAACGAGATCAACAACTTTCTGTCCGAGAACATTATAAACAGAAATGCTAACGTGAGTATTTTCTGGAATATTGTATACTATCTCTGTCGTCGGATTGAATGGATTTGGATAGTTTTGCGAAAGTGCAAATTCATTTACTACTGCAACATTAACAGGAACTTCAGAACCGGTTCTATCAGCCGCAATTATTTCTCCTGTGATTTCAGCGGGATGATTCAATGTAAGTATAGGACAATCATTGGGCAAAGCATCTTTCATAGTATATACTACAACAGTTGTATAATCACCTCTCTGCCTATATGCCAATTCAACTCCCGGAGCTGCTCCTATTACGAGATCCGGGCTTGATTTCAACACAAATTGCACTCCACCAATATCTCCATCCGACTTAAGATTTATTTCATTACCGGTTAACGAAATTGAAGCATGAGAGGCTGGATCTACTTTACCGATACCAAGAATTTTATTTACCATCCAGACAATATCTGCAACATTTATATCCCCATCATTGTTGCAATCGGCAGCACAGAGTTCCCAGTCATTAGGAGTCCAATGCTCAAGAATAATAGCCACTGTTCTGACAATATCGGTAACATTTATCAAACCATCATGGGTAACATCACCCTTCATACATCCAGCACCCAAATAGAGAAGCGAGTTCTCCAATAATGTTTGAAACTCAGTAATATCCGCCGCTAATGCAACAGGAAATGCAAATGTTACAGTTTTGAAACCTGCCCCTTCTTTCCTAACCGCCATACCATTATTAGAGGATTTACCTTTAAAAATGCTTACAGCACCACCTGCAGGTTCTATAAAATCACCCCAATTAGCCCAGGATGGATCCGGTAATTCATAATCAATTGGACCATAGTAAGTTGGCGCCACAAAATCGCCTGTAATTGGGTCATTGGCAATACCAGCCATTTCAAGGTCTGCATCACTTACGCCTCCGGTATTAGGATCATTTTCATAATCACCAATTCCAAGATAGTCATAAGCAAAATCACCTGCAACAAAAGTACCTGTAGCAGGCATACCCCATGTAAATAGATAATCCATATCTGCAAGCATCAGGTTGCCACCGCCATCAAGAAAACCTCGCATATCATATTCATCTTCAGTTGTATCGTCTGTAATGGGAACAATTGATGTACCCCAACCAAAAACAGCAATTGCATTAAAATCAGGATAATGTATAACCGATTTGTCTATGCCTTTATGCTCTTTCATATTCCAATAGTAGTAATCTATACCGAGATTTTCCAATGCCAGAAAGTAGAGTGAATCCACATCTCTTCCACCATCATTAACCAATAAAAACGGAATATTAATTGGTGGTTCTAATCTGGCAAAATGGTAAACACGTGAATTATTACTCAATCCACCAACGTCTTCTTCAGCCTTTACATAGTAATAAATCGTATCACCTACATTTGCGGATAAAGCAGCTTCATAAATATCACCATCAACCGATGTCATTGTAACACTTGTGTACGTCCCATTAATGCCAACCTTTGTAAATAATTCTGCAGTGAAAGCATCTCCCTCCAAATCAATAATCTTTGCCTTAACAATCTTATTTTCTTCAAAAGTGTCTGAAAAATTACTAACATCTGAAATAATAGGCGGCAGCGCTTCATATTCAACCTCTATCTGCATCATATGTGCGACCCAGAGTTTATCATCAGCGCTTGAAATTATCCTGTACCAGCATCCATATTCAGGGCAAATGGAATGCAAAGTGGAAAAACTTCTACATGAGCCTTCAATTTCACTGTCATGAAAAGTACCATCCTGCCATGTAGTTGGTCCGCCTGTCGCATCCATTGAATAACCAAACCAGAAATCGAGGCTGTCATTTACTCCATCAATATATATTCCAGCTCCAAATGTCCCAACTAAATCAAGAACATTCCAGGTAGGAGTCCATTCGCCACCGGTGAATTGATCTTCCGGGACTTGAGCATTACATGTAAGAGGAACACCAAAAGGTAGCAGCTGATCAATATCCGGATCATCCGGAAACATATAATACCATCTACCACTGTCAGGATTAAAATAGGAAGCAGGTTCCCATAAATAACAGGTTGCCGATCCTGCTCTTTCATTTTGCATAAAAAATTTGTTAACAGTTCCCGGCGCCAATAGTGTAAACCAGTTTACACAGGTATCAGCGGGATCATCACCTGTTCCCTGATAACCAGCCAGAAAGTCATCATACGCTTCCGGAGCTTCCGGAGGTTTGTAATAGTACAGAGTATCTATTACCGATTTTGAACCGTCTTTCGCTTCTTTTACAGCAAGACTGTGATACAAAGAACCGACTTTAATCAATGCAGATTTTCCAGTACACGAAATAACTTCCGTCTCATCAGTTTGATTCAATTCTCTTGCCATCAAAAATGATGCAGAGAACAAAAACACAAAAACCAGAAAAAGAACTAATAATTTTTTTCCCATAACTCTCTCCTTTTTTTAATTAGCGTTATTTTAAAGTTTTTTATTTAAAAAGACAACTCTAATCCGACTCTATGAATAGCTTTTAGATATTTATGGTCTTCCCATGAATATTCTACCCAGAAGGGGTTTCCCGTAAATCTCCCAAAATTTATACCACCACCAAAAGTAAATCCTCTCATATTACCACCAAGGTCTTCATCAGAAACATTAGATTGAAAAAGAGCGCCCATATTTGCATTACCCATTGCAACATAAATAAAATCGGGAATCTGCCATTCGAGTGCAGTTACTATTGACTCTTTCTGGTCTATAGAGTTTGTAGCATCAAAATTCAGAAGTATTTTAGATGAATTACTTACTTTAAAATCCATCACAGCACCAATATGAAAACTCATCGGAAGAGAATATTGCTCGGATACAAGTTTGTATTTCACATCCTCTTCAGCTCCCACAACATCTGATCTTTCTATAAGACCTTCCAATCCCTCACCACTATATTGCAAATCAGGCCCAAAATTCCTGACACTAAAACCAATTCTGAGATTCGCAAACAAACCTGTTTTATACAAAGCACCAATATCGAAAGCCCAACCTGTTGCACTAACTTTCGCTAAATTCTGATTAATCAATTTTAACGTTACTCCTGCATCAAACTTATTCGTCATAGCACGAGCAAAACTGATACCTGCCGCATAATCGTTTGCTGTAAAAGTATCCCCAGTTCCTTCATCTTCTTCTACAGTTGTTTCATCAATATCACCACTCAATAAGCCAATCGCATGTATCCCAATAGTAGCGTTACCAACCGGAATTGCAATAGCTACATTCTCGTAATTGATACCGGCAAAATATTCCGCATGTGTGATATTAACACTTGTGTGCATCACCTCCCGAATACCGGCAGGATTCCAGAACAGTGATTGAACGCTTCCTTGGTAAGCGGTAAAAGCACCTGATAAGGCAGAAGCATGCGTACCACCAAATATTTGAAGAAATTGAGCACCAGCGCTGCCCTGTCCTGCATTAATTTGGGTAAATCCAAAAAACAAAATTGTCATAAAAAAAAGTACTAATTTTTTCATTTTCCCAGCCTAACCTTAACTTTGCGAAAATCATCAACATCAGCTCTATGATAATTAAACAAATTATTATCTCTTATCAAAATGAACTTTCGCAAAGTTTCCTAAATTAAGGTCCGAGAATAATCGCTATTTTACCAGTATGTGTCTCTGTTTTGCCATTGATTTTTGCTTCTATCTGGTAAATATATAATCCACTTGCTACTTTCAATCCCTCATAATTTCTTATATCCCACGAGAGAGTACCATATTCATCCAGAACCTCGTTTTTCTCAACAATGCCGTTTTTCTTTAAATGAGCTATAAGATAACCGGCAACATTAAAAATACGAATATGAACCGGATTCGCTATAGTTCCCGATGGTAAATGTCTGAAGTCTATATGCTGAGTATAACGGTTCTTATCCCATGCCGCTTTGACATAATATGGATTTGGAACGACTTTTATTTTGTCCATATCAATTTTTTCTACGGGAGTATTCATATTGATTGTCTTAAAAGTAAAAATATCTTTCTGAGTAATTGGTCGAGAAATAAAAATAAATAAGGTATCATCTTCGGTTGGCGGATCTAAATAATCCGCAGTAGCAAGATTCGTATCTATAGGAGTAAATTCCAGTGTAAAACAGTTTGGAGTAAGTGCATTATTTCCCCTTGTATCCTCAGACAATATTGTAGCTGTATTTTTATTCAAACTGTCATACGGTGCTTCCGCATCAACTATCCAGTCAACATATTCATTCTTTAAAAAGACATAAGTATTAAATGTTCTGGTTTGAATATTCAAGGATGTATTCCATACTTTCCATGGCATTCTTTGATGAGGAACCGGACTGTTAGGCATCTCTGCTGCCGCAGAAATACTCCCTTTAAGCGAATCAGGCAGACTAGTTCCTGCACCAGGAAAAGTTATGACATAATCATAGGGCTCAATTTTATTAACTGATCTAATTTCAGCTCTGAATATATCAGCTGTCTCTGTTCCAATTCCCCAGGTAACTGAATCAATTTCGAGCTTTGGAGAATATATTTTGAATAAAAATCCATGTTCTGTAATTGTTGAATCGCTACGCAATTCCTTCACGGAATATATTTTATTCTTAGCAGCTGTACCGGTTAGTGTATCCGGTCCCCAGTGCATCAGACGTAAAGTTGAATATTTATATTCTGCTATTATATTTTTAGAAGAAGTAAATAGATTTTGATCACGAGTCAAACTAAATTCGCCTTTACCGTAATGAATTACTCCGGTTACCGTATCTTCACTAATTACACCAAATAATCTTCCAAGACTATCATCTGCAACAATTCCTGGTTCATCATCTATTTTAAACCTGACTGTACCAGGGAAAATATCCATCTCAGATAATCTCCCATTAAAAACAGTGGAATCGTTTCCCGCACCGACAATTTCATTTGATATCTCAATCGGTGTGAGATTTTTATCAAACATAATACCGTAAACAGGAGCATCATATTCCGGATTATCCGGATCATTCTTAAAGAATTTAACTTCATATTCATGTCCCTTTAAATCTCTGTGGTCTAGAATACCTCTTAGGATTCGCCCTGTTGACTCACCAATGTGCTCTACATCAGTAAATCCTGGCTCACCGACTATTTCTAGAGGTTGATGCTGTGGTATAACCGATTGAATATTTTGATAATAACTGCTTTCAAGCGGTGGAATATTCAAATCCGGGTAACCCCGATCATAAGAGGTTACTGCATAATAGTAAGTCATTCCATCAGTTAAACCTTCATCTATATAAGTAAATTCAAGGTCAGTTTGATCTCCAATATCTTTTGCGAGATAAGATTTTATTGTGAAAATATCCCCAGCAGCCGGTTTTAAAGCTTGCTGATCTTTTTCTTCTTCTTCGACATCAACGAATGGCTCATCTTCATCATATGCACCATTGCCATTCAAGTCTGTAAATGCTTCACCCGAATCCCAGATACCATTTCCCTGACCATCCTGATCGGTATCAATATAGTACCCATTTTTTATCTGTATATACATCCCATTAAAATAGATGTAATATCCGGAACGATACATATCACCATAATCCAAATCTGATACTTTACCTGAGGCTTTATTCCCATTAAAATGCTGGAAAATACAAAAACCAAAACCATCACTTTGAGCTGCAATATTTAAAGGAACTAATTGCCTCTGTGTTACGTCATAAATCACAACTTTTGTAGTATCGTAATAGTGCACATAATCAGGAGTATAACTAACTTTGGCAAATTCTATCGTATATTCAGATTCCTTAAACCTTTCATAAAACAATTCCTGACGCTCTTCATCATTCTTAGGTTTATCCGGAAGTCCATTTAAATCCCCCACTCCCATTACTCCGGCAAAAACAGCAGTTGCATTTGAACTTCCCCTTGTATATTCCGCAGTTGCTGTATTTTTTGTGCTGTCATCAGCAACATCATACTCATCCAGAAGTACCCAATCATCCTGAAGCCCGGAAGAACTTCTATATACACGAAATCCTTCGAAATCTTGCTCCCCCGTATATGGGTCAATATCATCAAGAGGATCTTTAGTCCAGGACAAATAGGCTTTACCATGTCCAGGTATTACTGTTAAAGACGGGGAAGATGGTGGTTCCGGCCCAATAAACCCGGAATTATATTTATCAATTGCAGCCTGTGTATTTGTTTTCAATTCCGCAAGGGAAGCTCCAGCAACAATAGCAATTGTTACACTGATCTCATCTCCGGGTTCTAACCTCTTTACCGGTCCTGAACACGTCAGTTGCCTGACATCTTGAGGCTCCTCAAACACCTCAAAACTATCCACAAATGCCATCTCAGCGTATTTCAGATGATCCATACCGCTATCATCAACATCACCGCCATAAAAACCCTCACTATCGCCTAAATCGGAACGAATCCACGTTTGAAATCCGGTTAAACCAATCTGTTTTAATTCTCCATCAATTGTATCCTCCGGAGTTTCGACAAATATTGATCCAATATAACCGGCGGAAGTCTGCCACCCTGCTTCCATCAGATCATAATCATAAGAATATCCGAGATTGAGTTTCTTGTCAAAACCGATAAGGTCGTCATCCGCATAACCAATGTCATTATCCATAAAGTATCCAATAAAGACGGAATCCAGGGGAAAATCATTCATATTCTTTATTTTATAATTGATATAAATATAATCGTCTATATTCCATGAATATGTTCTCTGCACGACGCGAACACCCAATGGGCGAAGGTCATAACCGGTTGTCCATAAAAAAGAGGCATAACGTTCTTTAATAAAATCACCGAATACCGTATAAGTATCTTCATCCGAGATGATATCACCAACCACATTACCGTTTTGATCTTTTCTAAATGGATCGAGTAGAATAAGATCCGGGTCCAGGCTCGAATTTTCCTCAAGAACTTTTTGTCTTTTCTTATTTATTTCTTTATAATCAAGGCGGTAGATAGTATCTTCCTCAGTCATTCCATAATAATCACCTTTACCCGGTATAAAATATGCCCATATATCCTGATAATCTTCAATATTCTTATTTTTCTGCCCAAATAAGTAATTCCCCTCCAGTTTGGGGTCTTTACCATCAATCTGACCATTAATCGTCTGGTTTGACTGCCAGAGTCGCGATACAGTACCACAATCTGAATAATACGCAGTAGCGGCAACACGAACATTAGAAAATGTGTAATCTGTCCCTTTAGGTTTTATTGTCTTATCATCAGCAGTATTAAAATTAGGAGATTTTCCACCTATCCACAGACCGGCTCCCCAAACATAATACTGATTTGTTCCTCTTGGAAATTCCCCGGTTCTTCCATTATACATACCAAAGCCAGTGGGCCACATTCCATTGTAGCCTTTCCACCCAGGCGGTGGTTCGAAGACACCACTCTGCCCGGTGTTGCTAATAGTATATTTGGTAAGATAGCCGGCACCTATCCAGGAAAGCATAATATCCGGAGGAAACTCAGCTGCAGTTTTGGATAAGCCAAAATTGTTAAATTTTTGTATCTTTGCACTGGACTTCATCCTTCCAAATGCAGAAATTGATAAAACACCAAACAATATGATTATTACCTTCAGAATAGCGATATTTCTTTTTAACAGAATCATATTTACTACACCTATAATTTAATGTATTTTAATTTCTAATTTCAAAGATTGCCAGGATTTCAAAAATTTTAAAAAAATCATCAAAGTTTAGGAATTTTTCTTGGAAGTGGTGTATGATGATGTAAAAATAGCAAGTAGTTCACTACATTCTTCATACACAGGCTTTACACGTTTCTGCAAAAGCATCTTAGCTTCGACAATAACCTCAAGCCAATATTCAGTTTCACCTGCTTCTTTCACGCAAATTCCAATTTTGTTTCTGAAATCCGGCTTAGATACGGACCGATTCGCTTTTCAAGCTCTTTTCCTTTTTCTTTCCTATTCATATAAAATAATCTTTGAAATTTAGGCAATCATGGCAATTTTTGAAATTAACACAATGAGCAATTTTTCAACTTTAATAAGCTCTTAATTAAAATATTAACGAGACGCCTAGTCTAATAATTCTTGGCATACCATAATTATAAGGATTATTATAGAATTGTTTACGAAGCCTCTTGTGCGCTTCATACGCTTCTTCAGGAGTATTAATCCTACGGCCAGTAGTAGGGTCAGTTTTACCAACATATTGATAATATCTTGATCTTTCGAATACAAGGGGTACACCGTTATCATCAGGTTCTCCACTATAAGGATATACCCAGGCAATATTTTGGGAGTTAAAAACATTCCTCATATCAGCAAAAATGCTAAACATCGTTTTTTTATAAATCGGAATATATTTTTCAATACGCAGATCAAATCTTGAAGTTCCGGGCATTCTTTTTGACCCAAGTTCTTGTGGTTTATCATATCTATCCGTAGGTGTATATGGTGCTCCGGAATTATAACAAACTGAAGATTAGTATTAAAATTTTGTAACGGGTGCAACCCAAAAATTGAAGGTCCCTGCCCCGAACGAATATAGTAATTCAGATTTCCTTTAAAAGAGTGTGTAATATCAAATTCAAGAG
>Ga0180301_10005029_pt1 | contig 10176 bp, 8 predicted proteins | sample GuaBasSediGuay16_FD_121797 | JGI IMG/M metagenome (GOLD analysis project Ga0180301, IMG submission 121797) | Subseafloor sediment microbial communities from Guaymas Basin, Gulf of California, Mexico - Guay16, Core 4569-2, 12-15 cm | ecosystem: Environmental > Aquatic > Marine > Hydrothermal... | reverse complement strand
GCTGGATGAGGCTATCCGAGGGGAAATTATAGACTCCCGACTCCCTGTTCCCCGTCCGATGGAAATAGGGGTTCTAGTCGATCCCTTAAGTGTTTTGATGGCGGTTTTAGTCAGCGTAATCGGCCTGCTCGTAGCGTTGTTCTCTCACGGCTATTTAGGTGAAGACCCAGGTCTAACCAGATTCTGGTTTATCATGCAGCTCTTCATCTCTGGCTATCTCATAATCGTGCTCGCGGATAATCTTCTCTTCATGTTTATAGGGTGGGAGATCGTTGGGGTCTGCTGTACCTATCTTACTTCCTATCAGTATAGGATCAGAAAGATGGCGAATCTCGGCTTTAGGGTTAACACGGTGCTCAGAGTCGGCGACGTAGCCTTATTAATCTTCATCCTAACGGTTTATGCGTATGCCGGCACATTCAACTTTCTCGAACTCTCAAAGAGCACAAACTGGATCATAAGATTATCAAGATCCGGGTTGCTGCTGACAAGCTCGTTGCTGTTTCTAGGAGGCGTAATAGGCAAGGCAGCTCAGTTCCCGCTTCACGAGTGGCTTCCAGACATGCTTGTTGGGACGCCTTCCTCATCTAACGCGTTGACTGAATGTCTCGCGGGACCCTACCTGATGGCCAGAGCTCTCCCAATCTTCTGTGAAGCTTACAATTCAGGATTCAGCGAGCTCTCCTACTTCTTTCTGGCAACTGCGTGGATAGGTGCAATAACGGCTTTTCTCACCGCGTTGACGGCGACGGCTCAGAGGCATCCTCAGAGAGTAATGGCTTACGCAATCTCGAGTATAATAGGCTTCATGTTGACGGCTATGGGACTAGGCGGATTAAACGGTGAGATGGCTTCCGGATACTTGGCTGGCACAACCATATTAACAGTGGATGCGTTTGTCTCCGCGCTGCTGATCCTATCGACAGTTTACGTTTCATATGCTGTTGGGTATGAGGATCTATTCAAAATGGAGGGGTTTAGATACAAGCTTGTTCAGCAAGGTATGGAGGTAGCGGTCTTCGCGATGATAAATGTTCCTCCCTTCAGCGGATTCTGGCTTTGCAATTGGGTTCAGTCACTTGCGCTTGAGCTTTCTTCAAGGGCAGGCGGCGTTGGAGGGGGCATCCTCGTATATTCAGGTTACGGATTATTTACTCTTCTCATACTGACAGGGGGGGTCACCGCATTCTATGCTCTGAGAGTGATGGGTTTAACCTTCGGCGGGGGTTCCGTGAAGAGGAAGATAAGAGAGGCTCCATGGTCGATACGTGTTTCCTTCTTCGGGCTTTTGGTTATAACGATGATTATCGATTTAACTGTACCTTTGATTATCTTGCTGTTTAATGATTACTTTATGCCGATTATTGGGGTAAAGGTCTTCCGAGACGTGTTCGACTTCCTAATTTACATCATTCCCTCAGTAAGCACGTTGATGACGCTTCTCGCATTAGCAGCCGGAAGCTACGCTTCTTATCGGCTTTACATAGCTCGAAATGTTGAGCCAAGCGAAATAATGCGGAAGTATCCCTTTATGAATAGGATTCACCTATTCTTGCAGGAACGTTGTTTCTTAGACGCGGCGTATCGCATAATTGCGCGCGGAACAGTTGCTCTTGCAAGGGGACTTTACCGAACCGTAGAGATGGAGGGAATGCGAACGTTCAAGATTCGAGGCATAAATGAATTCTTTGACATAGCCATCAAATGGCTCGCTTCTCTTTCACAGTGGATTTACCCCTTCGTTGAGCTCGGGTTTTTCGAAAGGTTCAACATGAAAATCGTTGAAGGAGCCGTTAAGATTTCAGAGAAGATACGCTCACTTCAGACGGGAATCCTATCGTATAATATGTTGCTCATGACGATCGGCGTGGCAGCCCTAGGAGCGTTTCTACTAGCATTTAAAGGTCTCTAGGAGGTGATTATGTGATTCCGCATGCGATCTTAATCGCCCTCGTGTTGCCAGCTACTCTAGGAGTCTTCGTGTATATCTTCCAAAAGTACCTGAAGGAAAAAGTCGGTTGGATATCCACAGCCGCGGCGGCAACCTCCCTTCTCCTCATCTTAAGCATGGCGAAGCCTGTTCTGGATAATTATAACAGTGGAAAAAGTTCGATCATATACGAATATCCGTGGATCACGCCCATCAATATCAGTTTTGGCTTTCTCATCGACATGGTTAGTTTTCCAATAGGGCTTATAATCGCGGTTGTAAGTACTCTCTCATGTTTTTATTCAATTAATTACATGCGAGAAGAGGAGAATCAGCCATTTTACTATATGAACCTACTTCTCTTTATGACCGGAATGATAGGGGTAGTCTTTTCCATTAATCTTATCGAATTCTATCTCTTTTGGGAGCTTATGCTTATCCCTTCGTATCTTCTCATAGCTCAGTGGGGGACATCTCGAAGAAGACTAAGCATAGGCTTCAAATATTTCATCTTCACCCACGCAGGGGCACTTCTGATGCTCCTCGGAATACTGTCAATCTTCTCATATACCATGACCTTCAATCTTGTTGAGCTGCCTTCAAAGGCGAATTTAATCCCTCCGAACATCGCACCAATCATATTCACTCTTCTCCTTCTAGGCTTCTTTGTTAAGATGGCGGTCTTTCCCCTTCACACGTGGCTGCCGGACGCTCATTCTGAGGCGCCTACCCCGATCAGCGCTATGCTCTCAGGCGTCATGATCAAATGCGGTGCTTACGGAATAGGGAGAATTCTTCTTACGATTTTTAACTCAAGGATAATTCAAGCCTCAGACTACCTCTTGACCTTAGCGATCATTACGATCATATATGGAGGCTTAATGGCTCTGGCGCAGACAGATATCAAAAGGTTACTTGCCTACTCAAGCATCAGCCAGATGGGTTATATAATCTTCGGATTCGCATCGGTCTCTGAACTGGGCGTCATGGGAAGCCTCCTCCACATAGTTAATCACGCAATCTGCAAGGCTCTCCTATTCATGTGCGCAGGGTCAATCATACATCAGACCGGGACGAGAAATATCGAAAAAATGAGCGGGTTGATAACAAAGATGCCCGTAACAAGCCTCGCAGCGTTAATAGGCATATTCAGTCTTTCAGGCGCTCCTCCTCTAAATGCATTCTGGAGCGAATGGATGATCTTCGCTGGGGGTCTCGCGGCTGGAAAAGCTGGCTTCGCATTCGTCGGCGTGGCAAGCACCATGATAACCGCGGGGTATCTCCTATGGTTTGCGTGGAGAGTCTTCTTCGGGACTACCCCGAAGAGATTAGAGCACGTTAAGGAGTCTCCTAAGCTGCTGCTAGTCTCAATAATCATCTTAGCCTCCGCTTCGATTGCTCTCGGAATATGGCCCGGATTTCTCTTAGGCTACATGGTTCCGGGGGCTGAGACTCTATTAGAAGGCTACAGTGGAGGTTAAGCGATGATTTATCTTATACTTATCATTATCGCCATTGTTTTAGCCGTTCTGTCGGTTGAGCTGAAAGATCTCATACAGGCATCTGTCTGTTTATGCGGCATGTGCATTGCGATAGGGTTGCTCTTTGGGCTTATGGATGCAACATACGTAATGGTGTTTCAGTTTCTAATATACGCTGGGGCGACGATGGTTCTCTTCATGACCGTTGTTATGCTTACAAAGAGGGAGCGGAAATGAAGGAGACTTTGCTGAGGCTGAGCGGAATACTCACGGTAGCTCTCATGGCATACATTTTCATCTCAATCGTCCACCAAGGAATTAAGCCCTTTGAATATGCAGTTTATCCCATTGAGAATTCCATAGCTCGGAATGAGACGGAAATATCTCGGGGTGTAAGCCTATACCTGTGGTGCTACCGTTCGATAGATGTGATTGCTTTAGCGTTTCTGCTCGTTATTGCCGCAGCCTGCTGCATCTCGATTCTAAGCTCAGAGGAGGGTAGAGGACGCTGATGCCGCTGATCTATTATGTATCTTGTTCCATAATCCTCTTCTTCATCGGGCTCTATTGTCTTATAATGAAGAGAAATATGATTCGGCTTTTAATGGGCCTAGAGATTATGATGAACGCTGTGAACTTGAATTTCATTGCTTTTTCAAGTCGAGCCGCTGAAGGCGCGGTTCATCCACTTGCTCATGTCTTTGCTATTCTCTCAATAAGCATCGGCGGATGCGTGATTGCCTTAGGGCTTGTCTTAACGATCTATGCATATAGGCATTATGGAACCTTAGACGTAAGAGAGCTGAGGAGACTCAGACGTTGATGCTCACGCGGTTGCTAGGCATCATGATAATGTCTACCCTAAGTACTCCTCTAATAGGCCTGATAGGGAAGAGGATAAAGCGTGAAAAGCTTCTGGTAACTGTGTTCGCGGTCTCGATTATTCTCTGCATCTTCGCGATAGTTCTAACGTCTCTTCTAGGCATCATCAAAAGCCACCAATACTATGTCTTCATGGAGGATCTCTCACTTCCGGAAAGACCAATCTTCAAAGCAGATCTAATATCGACTTTTATGGCTGCAACTTCTTCGGGAATATGCTTTCTGGCATTGTTATTCTCAGCTAGAATCATCCCCGAAGTTAAGGTGACAGCTTATTTTTCGGTCTTTTTAGGAATTCTGACAAGCATATTCGGCATTGTTTCCTCGGAGGACTTTTTCACTCTCTATATTTTTTGGGAAGCTATGTGCATATGTTCCTATACTCTTGTATCCTTCAATAAGGTGAGAAGCGAGACAATTGAGGCTGGCTACAAATATTTGATTATGAGCAGCTCCGGCGCCATCATAATTCTATTCGCATTATCATTCCTTTACGGGTTAACTGGAACCCTTAACTTTCAAATTTTATCTCAAAGTCTAAGCCAAGCGAGAGGAAATCCTCTGGTTCACTTGGCCGTTCTGATGCTTCTCGTCGGCTTCGGGCTTCAAGCCGGTGTGGTTCCCTTTCACACTTGGTTGCCCGACGCTCTTTGCGCCGCTCCAAGCGCTGCAAGCGCATTTCTCTCCGCATGCGTAGAGAAGATGGGATTGTATTGTCTCTTGAAGATCTTCTTTGTAATATTCAATTCATTTTATGATGAATGGCGTATTCCAATCGCGGTCTTCGCTGTTCTATCCATGTTTGTCGGGAACTTTTCCGCGTTGCTTCAAGATGACCTGAAGAGACTCTTCGCATATAGTACGATTGCGAATACTGGATATATTCTCGTTGGAGTTGCGGTTGGAACCTCTAAAGCCCTAGCCGGAAGCATATTTCACATTCTAAATCACGCTATTGTAACTGCTCTGCTGTTTCTTTGTGTTGGAGCCTTCATAAGTCAAACTAGAACTCGAAGCTTAAGAAAACTAGCCGGCATCAGACATACCATGCCTTGGACTAGCCTTGCCTTTCTAATCGGAGTCTTATCTCTCGCCACTTTCCCCTTCTTGAATATCTTCTGGAGCGAGCTTCTAATAATCACCTCAAGTTGGGAGACTGGGATGATCTGGCTGTCCTTTTTAATGATTATAAACCTTATGTTCTCAGCTGCGTATTCCCTTCGTGTTGTGCAGGCAATAGCTGTGAAGGGAACCACTTACATTTCAAGAAAGGCAAGGGAAGCTCCATTATCGATGATTACACCCATTTTCATATTGGCGATCGCGATAATATTCATCGGAGTTTATCCCAGTTTGCTTCAGAGCCTATCTGAAAAAATCGTAAATTCCTCTTTGAGAGTAACTTCTTAGAATATGTAAGGAGCCTTTCAAAGAGGATTGACAAGGATATGCGATTAAGGAGATTCTTAAGGTTAAAAGCTAGATTACTGATTCTAATAAGACGAGGCTTTTCTGATCTAAATTTGCATAGTCAGGGATATCATACAAGTTTCCGTCAGCATCTCTTATGATGATTCTTCTTTTACCCATCTTCTTTACGTTTCTTCTGCTTGTAACTTCGAATCTTCTAGGCCCCTTATCAGTCTCAGTCTCCCATATTAGAACTCCGAATTCCTCTTTTATCTGGTAGATCTTCGTTATCTTTGGTATGAAGTAAACCCGCTCCAACTCGTCTTTCAGAATCCTCATCGAATTTTCATCTAAGTCTCCAATATTCCTGATTAGCCCTATTTCTCTATCGTTCTCGTCTATTAAGATTATATAGCGCCACGGCATAGTTAATGGAAAAGCCCTCACGATTCTCTTGACCCTAAACTCTTCAGCATCATCTAATATCGCTCTCAGCCTTCCTGACCCATCGCGCCGTATACGAATCTTGCTTGGATCTAGAATATTAACGGAAAAATCTTGAGCTTTCATGAGAGAATCACTCATTAGTTATAACCGCTAATGCGGCTTGCATTCTGCATAGGCGGCTGTATAATCCGCCAAGTTTGATGAGCTCCTCATGCGAGCCTTCTTCGATTATCTCCCCATGGTCTATGACAACTATCTTATCCGCGTTTCTTAGCGTTGAGAGTCTATGAGCGATGATTATGGATGTCCGGTTCTCCATAAGCCTTTCCAGAGCCTGTTGTATCAGACTTTCAGTCGCCGTGTCAACGGAACTCGTCGCCTCATCGAGGATCAAGATCTTCGGATCTCTCAAGAGGGCCCTAGCTATGGATACGCGTTGTTTCTCGCCGCCGGATAGTCTATGTCCCCTCTCGCCGACATCAGTATCATATGCTTCGGGGAGAGAGATTATGAAATCATGTATATTGGCGGCTTTCGCAGCTTCAATTATCTTTTCAGGCGGGGCTCCCGGGTCTCCGTAAGCGATGTTTTCGGCGATTGAACCCTTGAATAGGAATGGCTCTTGGAGGACTATACCCGTCTGTCTGCGGAGGGATTCTTGCTTTACTTCTCTAAGGTCGTATCCATCTATTGTTATTTTTCCTTCAGTGGGGTCATAGAATCTTAATAGAAGCTTAGCAAGGGTCGTCTTTCCAGCTCCGCTTGGACCGACAAGCCCGACTTTCTGTCCAGGTTTTATCTCGAGATTTATGTTTCTCAAAACAGTCTCTCCGCTTTCATAGGCGAATGAGACGTTATGGAATTTTATGTGTCCTTTCAATGGTGGAAGGGAGATCGCATTTGGGGCGTCATGGACTTCCGGTCTTGTGTCGAGAACTTCGAATATACGTTCGGCGGATGTTGTCGCTCTGAGAAGTATACTGCTCATGTTGCTTAGTCTTCCCACAGGCTCGTAGAATCTCCAGGTATAACTAATGAAGGCTGTCAACACGCCTAGTGTTAATGTTCCCGAGAGGATTTGTCTCCCACCGAACCACCAAACACTTACGGCGCCCAGCGTCATTACGAATCCAACAAGCGGGAAGAAGATTCCTTCCAGAAAGGATATTTTCACATTAACATGATACAGCTCATACGTCTTCCTGTTGAATTTGCTTATCTCCTTCCTTTCCTGAGAGAAGGCTTTAACAACCGTGACTCCTGGAACGGTGTCAGCGAGGATTGCGCTGAGATCAGCCCACCTTCTCCATGCCTTATGGTATATGTTGTGAATCTTTTTGCTGAATAGTTTGGTTCCAACGACGAGAACCGGGGTGGGCATGAGTACTATTATTGCTAGTTGCCAGCTCATCGTGAATAGAATTATGGCCACAAATATGAGTATCATAATATCCATGAAGAACTGCTGGATTCCCCACGTTAGGAAGTATTGAACCCTCTCCGTGTCGCTCATCACCCTCGACATAATTCTCCCCGTCTCATTCTTGTCATAGAAGCTCAGAGACAAGAATTGGAGATGCTCGTAGAGTTTTCTCCGCAAGTCAACCATTATTCTCTGACCTAGCTTCCCAAGAAGGTAGCTTCTACCCGCGGATGCTAGCGCCCTTAGGAGATAGATGAATACGAGGCTTAACGTCAGCCAGACAAGCAATGTTAGATTAGCGTTCCCGATAGCATCGTCGATGAGAATCTTCATCAAGTATGGAGGAAGCAAGTTCAGAATGGTGAAGCCGATCGTTAGTGCGAACCCGAAGATTGCCAGGGGAAGATGGGGCTTAACATAGCCTAAGAGTCTGAGGATGACCTTTCTCTTGCTCATGCAGACTGGGCATGTTGACATCCAAGGCGGGATTATTCTTCCGCATTTTGGGCATCTCCTCTGAGTCTCACGTGATCTTTCTACAATGTGATTTTCCCTCATTTCGGGTTTCCAAGAAAGATTCAGAACGGCTTCAACTCTCTTTATTAAGTCTTCAAACTTCGGTCTGAGAGTATTTGTGAATCGGATGAGCTCAAGATCTCCATTCTTCGTTTTCAAGAAAAGCGAGTTATTTCCTACGTATTTACGAATCTCAACTTTCTCTATGTCGCGGATAAAGACGCTGCGGATTGGGTCGCTGTTTAACTCAGGTTCATAAATTAGGAGACGGTCATCCGTAAGTATCAACCATACCTTACCATAGGTATTCTTAGAAGTTATATCGCTTGAGACGGCTGCTCTTATCTTCTCTTTAAGTCCCATTCTGCTCAGAGAAGCTATGATTGATTCTGGGAGCTCTTCAACTAAATCGTTGCGTAGAAGAATCGACGACGAGTCATCCTCACTTTTCTTCATTACTCTTATTTCTTCCCCTCCCCAACAGAGGGGGAAATTCCAATTATGGTTCATGAAACAAAGAGGGGTATATATAAATCTTGTGAAGGCAAAAAAGATGGAAAAACATTTAATTTTAGGAAATCCGCCGAGAAATCTTAGCGAGGGGCCTCATTAAATCAATGTATCATTCCAATTTTTGACCGATTTGATGCTTGAGTACCAATTTAGGAGCCTTAGAGCATATTCTAAACCTATAGATTAAAAAATGAAGGTAAAATGTTGGTGGCGTTACGTTGGAGGTTAACTTTTTGGCTTGACCTTCATCTTTCTCATCGAGGATGAAGAATCTATAAGTGGATTTGTGGTTCCCTGAATAAAACCGCGTCGAAAACGCCAGATTTCCAGGGAATAAGCATGCCAGAAAAGATGACCTACAATTGCACAGCGCCAAAGAATTGGTTGCTTAATATAGGGATCTGCCGATTAAACCTTTATTCGGGTTTCTTCTTTCATGCATCTGAGAACGATGGCTGTCTCTGTTCTTGTGACGCCGTCGATCATGCCTATCTGATCTATTATCTCAGCGAGGGTTTCCCTATTCTTTGTTCGTATCTTCACGATCGCGTAATAGGTTCCGGTTACGTCATATACTTCGTACACATCATCCATATTGCTTAGGGTGGATAGGACATCTTCAAGCTTCTTAGGGTCAGTATTTATTAGGACAAAGGCTGTGAGGCCTTTCCCTAGAAGCTCAGGTGAAACGAGGGCGGTGAACCTCTTTATGAGTCCCTTTTCTCGAAGCTTCCTCACTCTTACGAATACTGTTGCTTCGCTTATTCCTATCTTCTCTGCTATTCTTTTAAAGGCGATTCTAGCGTCATCCTGCAGCATATTCAGTATCGTTCTGTCAGTTGAATCGATTTTTGCACTCAAATTTTTCACTCCTCACTTGATGGCTTAATGGATCATTACTAAGTATTACGTTAAGGAAATAATATTTTTTTCGGTTAAAATTTAATGATTATTAATTTTTCCGAAAGATTTATAAGAAAACGCTCGCCATGCTATAAAGGCACAAAAAGGAGGTAACCGCCTTCCTGCTGAACTGTCCCGAATGCGATGCGGAGATCGAGATTCCTGAAGATGTAATTTCAGGTGAGATCGTCAGCTGTCCCGATTGTGGAATGGATTACGAAGTGGAGATCACGGAAGAAGGAGAGATAAAACTCAAGCCGGCGGAGATTGAAGGCGAAGACTGGGGCGAATAGGATTTAATGAAAGCTGCTAGTCTGGTAAGTGATAGAATTCGATGGGACGAGAAGGCCCTGATCCGAGCCGCGTCAAACGCGGGGTTAGACCTGAAAATCGTTGATCCTAAGACCATATTTCTAAACGTCTCTGGGGATCTCGATAAGTTAAGAGACTTATTCGGCGAGATCGTGATTAACAGGTGTGTAAGTTACTTCAGAGGATTGCATATCGCAGCCATCCTCGAAAAGGCAGATTTAAGGGTGATCAATCCATTCAATGTCTCATTGATATGCGGCAATAAAATGTTTACAACGTTAGCTTTAATGAATGCCGGAGTTCCAGTTCCTAAAACGCTGGTCGCATTTACGAAGGAAGGCGTCCTCAAAGCCTTAGAT
>Ga0180301_10005028_pt1 | contig 10177 bp, 10 predicted proteins | sample GuaBasSediGuay16_FD_121797 | JGI IMG/M metagenome (GOLD analysis project Ga0180301, IMG submission 121797) | Subseafloor sediment microbial communities from Guaymas Basin, Gulf of California, Mexico - Guay16, Core 4569-2, 12-15 cm | ecosystem: Environmental > Aquatic > Marine > Hydrothermal... | reverse complement strand
TTAGGCCTCGATCCAAGTGAGGTTGCAAATAACATATTGATTGCGAGAGCCTATAATAGTAGCCATCAATGTCTGCTCATAGACAATCTATTCACACTTTGTCCAGAAAACAACATAAAGCTCGTTGTCGTTGACAGTATGATAAGCCACTTTAGAGGAGAATATATTGGGCGGGAAACGCTTTCGGAGAGGCAGCAGAAATTAAATCAGTATCTGCATAAGCTTATTAGGCTTGCAGAAGCCTACAACCTAGCGGTTGTCATAACAAATCAGGTTCAATCTAACCCAGCTGCCTTTTTCGGAGATCCTAACCGACCGGCTGGCGGAAACGTTATGGCACATGCGTGCACGCATAGAGTTTACCTGAGAAGAGGTTCAAAGGGCGTTAGGGTCGCGAGGATAATTGATAGCCCATATCTGCCTGAGAGAGAAGCTCGCTTTAGGATAACTGAAAAAGGTATAGTGGATGCTGAAGAATAAATGTAATTGAGCCATTCACTCAAAAACTATCTCGCTCTAATAATGTTGTAGCCTGCAGCTCTTCTAAGTCTATTCATCACTGCTAATCCTAGACCCTTCTGCGGGATTCCCTCAGCAATTATTATGTCAACTCTCTCTTCATCAAATTCCCTAAATAGTTTGAATAGATTTTTAGCTGCGGATGCAAGGTTATAGCGGCTTCCAAGAGACCTCACAATGCCTACATCATACATTGATAGGCTTTCATCTGTAGCCAATATTCCAACCTTCTTCCCATCTCTAATATACTGTTTGGCTAATTTCTTAATCTCATTGATAATGGCGTTAAGTTCCCCCTCGACAAGAATCACCTTAGCTTTTGGCGCATAATGTTTATGTTTCATTCCAGGTGACCGAGCATGCTCAATCTGAACTTCTCTTCTAGCTAAAGCTGCCGGATGAATGGAAATTTTGCCCAAAATCCTTTTGAGTTCCTCATATGTTGTCCCGCCAGGTCTTAAGATCTGAGGGGGATCCTGTGTTAAATCTAAAACTGTTGATTCTACACCTATTTTTGTCGGTCCAGCATCAAGTATAATATCTATTCGACCATAAAGATCCTGTATAACATGCTCCGCCATTGTTGGACTTGGTCTACCAGCCAAGTTTGCGCTTGGAGCCGCTATCGGTGTTTCCGCCTCCTTTATTAGAGCTAAAGCAACTTTATGACTCGGCATTCTTATAGCTATGGTATCTAATCCGCCAGTTGTCACTCTAGGCACTCTCTTTGAAGCCTTAAGAACCAGCGTCAGAGGACCAGGCCAGAAATGTTCCATGAGTTTCTCAGCGAATTTTGGCGTTTTCTCAGCGAGCCTATAAACATCATCTTTGTTGGCTACATGCACTATTATTGGGTTATCTAAAGGTCTGTTCTTGGCGGTATAAATTTTTCTTACAGCCTTAGGGTTAAGGGCGTCTGCCCCCAAACCGTAAACTGTCTCTGTGGGAAACGCTACTAGTCCTCCTTGACGGATAACTTCAGCCGCTAGGCTAATTTTTTCAAGCTCCGGTTTTTCGCCGTTAATTTTGAGTATTATTGTTTTCTTCATTGAATCGTCATCTATCGGAATGGTTAATCTCTTTTATATTTAAAATACACATTGATAAAAAGGTTAAATAGTTGATACAGTTTCCATTATGTTCATCGGTGATCAGATTGGCAGAGTTAAACTTAAGCGAATATTTCGATTTTATACGTAAATATTCAGACATAAGTATGATCCTTTGTGATCAGGAATTGGCTTCTCTCGGTGATGCTTATGTTAACTTCATTTATTCGCTAGCTCTATCCAAATCTACTGGGAAACCGATTGGACGTAAACTTGATAGTCACGTGCTTTCATCAGCTTTGAAGAAGGCTGGTATAAGAGCGCTTTTGCCTTACAGAACAGATAGACATAAGCAAGCTGATGCAGCTGAAGCCCTAGTAGTTTATGGTTGGCTGTCAGGAGCCATATCTATTAAAGAGGCTCTTGAGATACTGTCACGTGAAGGCGATATTTCAGATAACTTAAGCTTTCTCTTAAAATTAATTTTGGAGAGGAGTAAATTCCGCTTGGAGAGTAGAAGAAGTTAATTAAGAATGTGCATCAACTTTTTTGAATGTTTTCTCAAATTCTTTTCTCAGTTCTCTCCCCCTGTTAAGAATCTTTTCAACAGCTTCTTTTATTGCAGCTTCCGGGCTTTTATTTCCTTTTGTTCGTACAGTTATTACTGGATTTCCTACTAGGGGATGCGATATGTTATAGCTGGCGAAGTCAACTTCTTCATCTTCTAGAAGTACTGATTCCAGAAGATTGCATAAGGTATGTCCCTCTCCTTCAACTTCAATTACGATCTCATTTGGTTTTCTATCTAATATCCTTATTTGCATATATTTAATTCACCTCTTTCTCTTTCATATTTGGATTTCCGCTATATATTTCCGGAACCATAATCGGAGGCAATCTTTCTTGTCTCAATGTTTCCACATTTTTCACAATATAACCTTTTATTCTTTTTTCTAGATCTCAGCACCAATGTTCCGCCGCATTTTGAACATAAAGCCAATATTACCCCTAGCTTTCCGCCTTTAGTGGTTAAGTGGAAGACTCTATTTGTGTAGCTTATCACCTTGGCGCGAATTAAATCGCCAACTTTAAGTGCATCATAAATCTCTCTAACATATTTTATGTCAATATCTGAAACATGTAGTACGCCAGTAAAGAATCCTGAAAGAAATTTTTTTCCAACTTTTATTATGCGTATAAAAGCCATAGCGTTCTGAATATTTATCACATGTCCCACAACTATGCTCCCAACTTTTGGAACTCTCACTTCATGAGTTAATGGATACACTGAAACTTTTCTGTTGATCGAGTCTAGTAATATGCATCCCACTTTTTTCGCGCATATTACCCCGTCCTCAACGTATGTTCCAAAGTCTGGTGTGAACTCTTCTATTACGCCTATTCTTTCTCCGGGAACGATGAATTGCCCGCTTTTTCTATTCTTCTGCATATTTAACATTCCCAATTGGATTAGATCGTTTTTAAATTACTCTTAAACAATGATATTAGTTTTGCTGTTAAATTGGAGATTTAGGTTTTAGCTTTAACACGCGATATAAGTCGGCTTTAATCAAATATCGTTTTTTCCTATGAAACTTGTATGTTCTACCTATAACTATGTCAATTTCATAAATGTGATCTATCATGCCACCTAACTGTGGAATACGCTTGTTAAGAAATTCTCTTACAGAGGAGCTCCGTTTATGCAGAGAATACACAACATCTGAAATCTCTAAAGCCTTCTTAAGAAATCTCACATCCGCACCCTTATGCCAGCTTCCGAAAGGCGGATTCATCAGAGCCGTGTCAAAATGCCCTCTGATGCAATCAATATCTCCAGCTATAAAATCAATTCTTGCACCCAGCTTATTGGCGTTTTCAACAGCAACTTTAATGGCTTCCCTATCTATGTCCACGCCAACAACCCACTTAGCGCCAAGAAGTGAAGCTGCAATCGCCAAAATCCCTGATCCACAGCCTAAATCAATAACTTTTTTCCCACTTATATCATTATAAATCCACGCTGCAATATATGTAATGTTAGCTGCGCTTTCTGCGTCAAGTGTGTAGCCTTCCCACTTAAGCTTTGGACGTGGTATTGGAGCTAGCTGCGATAATAGAAGGGCGAGATGCTTTCTCCTTAACACTCAAATTGTCCCTCTTTTCTATTTGTTGTTCTAATCATTTTCGCTTATAGCAAACCTGTCTTTAGGTATTCTTTCCAGCTAATTTTCCCGATAGCAATATAGACCTCTCGAGGCGTCAGGACTGGCTTAGAAAATTTTCTTCCCTCATGGAGGGAAATTCTTGGGCATGCCGTATTAACGTAGGCTTCTATTGTTGGGAATTCAAGTAGGTTTTCCGGCGTGATTTCTCTCATAGCTAACAAAACTGTTTCCTTACCATATCTTTCCAGATCCCTTTTAATCTTTAATGATGTTTCAAGATTAAACTGTCCGATTTTAAGTCCAATAATTATCCCCCATCTTTTTGCTTTTTTCGCCTCCGTTATGTCTGCCCATCGCCTATTTATTATCCGTTTGGCTTCATTGTCTATTCTAAGGGCTCTTCCCTCAAATGGGTCGGCGGCGACGGTGGGCTTCAATGTAGCCAAATACAGTCCTATCGCATGAAATAATCCGCCGCCGACAAAAAGGAACGCCTCAACTATGTTTGAAATCGCCTTAGCATTCCTGTAATCGCAACCTAACACTTGACCTGGATATTTCAGGCCGGGCTCATGCCCCACATAAACTTTCTTGCCAGCTGATCGAAGAATCCTTTCAATCTTCTTTATAGTATGAGCGTGCTGAACCGTTGTTGTTAAGCCAATTTTATCCCAAGGCTTAAGATAACGTAACGCATCTTTAACGGCATTTTCAACATCAATGTTTACTTTAGCCTCAACATAAATTACTGGGACATTTGTTATTTGTCTAAGATTTTCTATTTCAGAATGTCCATAATGGACTATTAAATCCGCTGAGAGTAGCTCAGCCTCATTAAGAGCTAAATCACATGCTCCATAGCACGGATCAGCAGATACGATTGGTAGCACACCATTTTTCTCGATGAGAGATGCAATCCGTAGCGCCTCAGGTTTAAGCCCCTCCGGTAGCTGCACTAAAACTCTCTGAGCTCTATGCTTAATGATTTCCCTTATCACCCTATTTTCTTCTAAATCAAACAGGAATGGCAATTTAATCAATTAAGGTAAAAGGTTCCAGAGAAATATTAACTTATATTCTTAGGTATTCATAAAACTCATATAATAAAGTGGTAGAGTAATGTTTGGTTGATTAAAGAATGTGCGGAATATTCGGCTACATATCTAGAGTGGGTAACGTCGCTAAAATTATTCATGAAGCCTTGAAAAGGCTTGAATATAGAGGCTATGATTCAGTTGGTGAGGCTACAATTTTCGAGAATAAGATCTATGTTAAGAAAGATGAAGGAAAAATCGATGATGTGCATAAGCTTCTTGATCTTGATGATTTGCCTGGAGCTGTCGGCATAGGGCATACTAGATGGGCGACTCACGGTGCGCCAACGAGAGACAATGCACATCCACACTTAGATTGCGATGAAAGAATAGCTGTCGTCCATAATGGTATAATTGAGAATTTTGCTGAGCTAAAGGCAGAGCTAGAAGAGCTCGGTCATATATTTAAATCTAAAACCGACACAGAGGTTATACCTCATTTAATCGAAGAAAACTTTAAACGTGGATTATCATTCATGGAGGCCGTTAGGGAGGCTCTAAATAGGCTTGAGGGCTCCTACGCCCTAGCTATAATAACAACAATTGAGCCGGATAAAATTATATGCGCCAAGAAGGAAAGCCCGCTGATACTTGGAGTCGGTGAGGGCTTCACATGTCTAGCTTCAGATATACCGGCCTTTCTTCCCCTAACAAATAAAGCTGTTGTGCTTAACGATTATGAAATCGCTGTACTTCAGCATGATAAATATGAAATCAGAAGACTGAAAGACTGGAAGCCGGTTTTCAGGGAGCCGGAGACGATCACGTGGACTCCTGAAATGGCTGAGAAGCAAGGTTACCCGCACTTCATGCTTAAGGAAATTCATGAACAGCCTCTTTCGCTTAGAAACGCACTCAGGCTCCAAGACCTATATTTAGATTTAACAGCAACATTTCTTGATAGAGCCAAAAATGTTTTCCTAGTTGCATGCGGAACCTCTTATCATGCATGTTTAGCAGCATCTTACATGTTCTCCAAGCTTGCTTATCTCCCAACTAATCCAATTATAGCATCCGAATTCATCGAACAAGTTGGAATGGCCGTGAATATCGATAGCACGATTTTAGCTGTAAGCCAATCTGGGGAGACTGCGGACACGCTAGCTGCTGTTGAGTATGCCAGAAACAGAGCTGCAACAATTCTTGGCTTAACGAATGTTGTAGGCTCAACACTGACTAGAGTGTCTCGGGTTTACATAATTCAGCAGTCTGGCCCTGAAATAGGCGTTGCTGCGACAAAAACTTTTACTTCGCAACTTTTAGTGCTTGCGCAATTGGCTTTAAGAGTTGCGAAATTACGTGGTAAAATTAGTAGCCAAGGGATCAAGAAGCTTGAAAGGGATCTTAAATCCATACCGTATATAGTTGATCAGACAATTAGGAAGAATGAAGAGAAAGCTAAACAGGTTGCTAAAAAGTATAAGAATAGTGGTCTCTTTCTCTTTCTAGGTAGGGGAATAAGTACCGCTACAGCCCTAGAAGGTAGACTCAAGCTTATGGAAATATCTTATGTTCCGGCGGTTGCTTTTCCAGCTGGTGAGAGTAAGCATGGGCCCATAAGCTTGGTTGAGCCTGGTGTGCCAGCGATATTTGTTTGTCCAAGAGATGAAACCAGAAAGACCGTGATCGGTAATATAATGGAGATGAAAGCTCGTGGTGCGTCAATAATATCTGTAATTGAGGAAGGAGATGATGAGATTAAGCAGCTGTCGGATGATTGCTTTGAAGTTGCGGGTAGTGTTCCAGAGATTTTATCGCCAATAGTCTTTGTAGTTCCACTACAACTTTTTGCCTATTACATGGCTATTGAAAAAGGTTATAATCCAGATATGCCGAGAAACCTAGCTAAATCTGTAACCGTTAAATGATGAGGGATCCGCCGAGTTTCCTCCCGTATTCACATGGCGATCCTAAATTATTTTATTTTTGTATGCTAAGGTTTTTAATGGGCTAAAAATTAATTTTTAAGAGCAAAAGTCTTTTTCTTCAAGTTATGGGATCTTTATTTTTCTACCATCTCTCGCTTTTTTACTTTACAGCTTACTCCTTAATGCTTCCAACAAGATAAATAAACTTCATAAAAGGCTGATGCTTAATTCTTCAAAATTCATGGAATTAGAGGATCCGAGCGGGCATTCTCTGCAAAAGTTCGAAAGTTAAAAATTTTAAAATAAAAAAGGAAAAGAGGTTCAAATTTGCTAGTCATCAAGTGGTATATCCAAGTCTGGGTCTTCGCGTCTTCCCTTTCCAGTTGCCTTTTCAATCATTATGCGCTGTTCAATAGAGGCTACTAGCTTTCTTGTTTGCACAACCACATCTGGGTTAACAGATATGCTGTCTATCCCGCTTCTAACAAGGAACTCCGTGAACTCTGGGTAGACGCTTGGCGCTTGACCGCATATGCTTACAGTCTTCCCATCTTTATGAGCCAGCTTGATGAGCAGGCGGATAGCCCGTTTAACCGCTAAGTCTCTTTCATCGAAGAGGTGTGCAACAGTCTCATTATCTCTGTCGCAGCCAAGGATGGTCATTGTTAGGTCGTTACTGCCGATGCTGTAGCCGTCAATATACTTATTAAATTTATCTGCTAGGAGGCAGTTACTTGGTATTTCAGCCATAAGCCATACTTTGAAGTCTGGTCCCCTGCGAAGTCCTTCTTCCTCCATTATCTTAATGATTTTCTCTAGTTCATCAACCCGTCTGCAGAATGGTATCATGACCCACAGGTTCTTGAGGCCGTATTCTTCCCGAACCTTCTTGACCGCTTTAACCTCCAGCCTGAAGGCTTCAATATACTTGGGGTCATAGTATCTTGACGCGCCTCTCCAGCCCAATAGGGCTGAAGGCTCCACTGGCTCATATTTCTCTCCACCCTTTAGCTCCCTATACTCGGATGACTTGAAGTCGCTGAAGCGCATTACAACCGGTCTAGGATAGAATGCTGCGCAGATTCGGCGGAATGCCTCAGCAAGCTTATTAACAAACTCTTCAGCTTTGCCTTTTTCAATCATGTAAAGCGGATGCTCACCGATGTCGCTTGACCAAACAAATTCCTGCCTAAGTAAGCCGACGCCATCAGCTGGTAATGCTGCAACCTTCTCGGCTATTTCCGGCTCACCTAAATTCACGTAGACTTTAGTTCCAGTAATTATGTAGGGTTCAGCAACCGTGACGGCTGCTGCTCCAACTTTTTCTTCAGCCTTTTCAGCGTACTCTTCTAATGCTCCCTCATAAACTACACCCAATTTAGCGTCAACGGTTACCGTCACGCCGTCTTTAAGGACTTCCGTTGCCGGCGTGCCCTTAGATGCTGTTCCAACGATGCAGGGAATACCGAGTTCTCTGGAGACTATGGCGGCGTGGCACGTCATTCCGCCGGAATTAGTTATGATAGCTGCTGCCTTACGCATCGCTGGAACCCAATCTGGCGCGGTCATTTCGGTGACTAATATTTCACCTTTCTGGAACTCATTGATTTTGTCAACTGACGGAATAACATGTACCTTGCCGACGGCTATGCCTGGTGAGGCTGGGAGCCCTTGAACTAGAACTTTTCGTTCCTTTGTGAAGACGACTTTTTCTTCGACTTCTTCAGCCTTCTTTAGCGCCCAAACTGTTTCCGGTCTAGCCTGAAGTATAAACAGCTTGTTTGTTCTTTCATCTAGAGCCCACTCGATATCCATAGGCTTACCATAATGCTTCTCTATCATTATGGCGTATTTGGCTAGCTCCTTAATTTGTTCATCGGTGAGAACCTGCTTCTCCTGCAGGTCGGGTGGAACCGGTCTTTCCTCAGTTCCGCCTGTGGGCAATCTCACCAGCTGAACAGTCTTCTTAGAAATGTTCTTCTTAACGATTTCTAGGTCAGATTTTCTGACATAGTATTCGTCTGGCGTTATTCTTCCCTGAACCACATATTCGCCGAGTCCGTAGCCAGCCTCTATCAGGACGACACTTCTATCACCTGTGGCAACGTCAAGCGTAAATATGACCCCGCTAGCTTTACTGTAAACCATTAATTGGACAACCGCGCTTAAAGCGACAGCCATGTGATCAAAGCCTTTTTGCACTCTGTAGAATATGGCTCTATCAGTGAAGAGGCTCGCATAGCATTCCTTTATTTTTTCAACAACTTCTTCAGCGGTATGAACGTTTAGATAAGTTTCTTGCTGACCGGCGAAGCTTGCATCCGGGAGATCCTCAGCAGTTGCTGAGCTACGTACAGCGACAAACGGATCTTTTTCGCCGATTTTTCTTCCAAGTTCCTCGTAGGCTTTTATGATTTCCTCCTCTAGGTCCTTTGGCATTTTAGCTGAGGCTATTAAATCTCTTATCCTGGCACCTACACTTTGTAGGGTTTGCGTATCGTTTGGATCTTTAAGTTCTTTGAGAATCTCAGCTATTTTTTCGTCAAGCTTGTTTGCTTTTATGTAATATCGGTAGGCTTCAGCAGTTGTTGCAAAACCATAGGGTACTGGAACACCTGTTTTCCTGCTCATCTCTCCTAAACTAGCGCTTTTTCCTCCAACTAGAGGCACGTCTTCAATACCTATCTCATCAAACCATAGCACAAATTTTTTCATCTTTTCTTCAGACATTTTTTCACCTCGTAACCATTTAGGATTGAGCTTGAACAACTTGAACGGGTAGCTTTTCAATAACTATTCTACAAGGGGTTGGGAGCTTAGCTCCCGCTCTCCTAAGAGCTTCCTTAGCAGCTCCTAAACCATCCTCATTAACTTGAACAACAATTATCTCTTGGCCTGGTTCAACTCGAGCAGCTCTACCTATAGGTTTGCCAAATGCTCTACGCATACCCTCCTGAAGCCTGTCTGCGTGAGCTCCAAAATCATCTTGTTTTCTCTAAGAACAATATGAGGTAAAACTTTGATGTGCATATGAAATCTGTTACTAAGTTTCTCTTGTAGATATCGGTTAGCTGCAATGCGGGCAGCTTCCAGAGCATTATGTCTTATCTGAACTCTTCTTTCAGCTATGAGGGAAACCCTGTGAGTATAGTTTCCCGGCTTACCTAAAGTGAATCTAGTTATCTTTGGTTGTGGAGAGCCATGAATATATTCAGCTCTTGTATAGGGCATGCCTTTAACTTCACGGTAATTTCGCGCCTTCATATTTCTTCTTCCCCTTAGCATACAATCAAGAGGAATATTTAAATTTTAACTTACAATATACTCTAAACTCAAAACTTTGCTTCCTATTTTTCTACAAACAAGCTTATTTATTTGTCAGAAATAGTAAATCTTCAACTTAACTCAAATTTTATTAAAAATTTAAATTTATATTCTACTAGTTGATTAGAATTTGAATATTTATATACGAGAAATAC
>Ga0180301_10005027_pt1 | contig 10178 bp, 8 predicted proteins | sample GuaBasSediGuay16_FD_121797 | JGI IMG/M metagenome (GOLD analysis project Ga0180301, IMG submission 121797) | Subseafloor sediment microbial communities from Guaymas Basin, Gulf of California, Mexico - Guay16, Core 4569-2, 12-15 cm | ecosystem: Environmental > Aquatic > Marine > Hydrothermal... | reverse complement strand
GCCGTGGCGGTACAAGACGTCGCGTACCCCCTGATACGAATCGGCCCAGCGAAAACTGAACGCGTAGCAAACCTTCTCGCCAGGTTGCAACGTGCGGCCGGTCTGCAACTGTCGCCAGGTCCCGCGCGGCTCCTGTTCCGCGGCAGCCTCCGAGTGAATGAACGCGGTGAACTCTTCCTTGCCGAAAGCATAGTCCATTCCGTTGGCGGTGAAGAATTCCAGGTGCGCGTCCTTTTCGGGGATCATCACGAGAAACCACCCCGTGCCTTTTACGGGCAGCCAGTACAGAAATGAGCCGTGTCCGGCGATCAGAGCGTGCCGAAACACCCGCCGGACGAATGTCTCGGCGTGGTCCCAAACGTAATCCGTGTTCATCGGCAACGGCAGCGCCAGGTCGCCGATTTCCAGCGGTGCGGCAGTCCTGTTTATCGCGGTGATGTCCCAACGCAGGCAATCGTCTCCCGGCTGAAGTACCGAATGCAGTTCCAGATCGTCTGGGCGGGAAGCCACGTCGCGCCAGGCATCCCCCGGCTTGCTCCGCACTCGCAGCCTGACCGGCCCCAACGTGGAACCAGGACGAATGTATTCGACGCCATCGGCATCCCCCGCGCGCCGCAAGCTGGCAATGAATCCGGTCTGTGCGTCTCGCTTCAATACGAACGAAGACGATCCCGGCTTCGCACCCGTGGACGACGACGTTTCGAAGGCACGGATCGGCTGTCCCCAGGGCCAGGCCAGGAAGGCAAGCATCACACAGCCAATCAACGCCGTCTTCCGCGGGCTCATGGGTTCTTCCAGGTCACAGCGACTATCATAGCGTGCGGCAATCTGCATTACTCACTCCACACTCATCTTCTTGACGTTTTCGTCGCTGATGAACATCCTACTTCGGCGTCGCTTCGCAGTGGGGGTACCGGTAGTCGGCGCCGTCGTTCGTCGACACTTTGACGGTAGAGCCGTCCTTCAACGTATAAAGGTAGAGTGACGGGCTGGCATGGTACACAATCGCTGTTTCGTCCTTCGTCCAGCGCGGGTAGGCAAACCAGCGATTCGCCCCCTCTTCGTTTGCGAACGGCCTGGCGTTTGTGATTGAAGGTTTCTTCGCGTCGAAGTCGGCAATGTAGAGCGTACGTCCCTTGTCTTTGTACCTGAATCCAGTCTGATACTCGAAGCAGACCTTTGTCTCGCTCGGCGAGACGCTGACGCGATCGAGCAGCCCCTTTTTCGCCATCTCGCAGTCGATGCGTTCGAAGCGGGGTTTGCCGCCGGGATCGGGCGTCATCAGGAAATAGCCCCAGCCCTGCTGCGGATGTGCGGACTGTACGAGAATTCTGCCGTCTTTGAGGCACGTGTACGCCCAGGTGTGGTATCGCCTGTCGGTGAGGGCGACCTCCTGGCCCGGCTTGGCCCCCACCTTGCTCTTCATCACGTAGAAGCTGCCCGTGGCCGGGTTCTTCCGGTTCCAGATGGGCGTGTTGGTTCCGTCGCGCGTCCAGGTCTGATTGAAATCCGTGTGTGTGCCGTCGGTGAGCTGGTGAAAGCCCGTTCCGTCAACGTTGATGATGCAGATGGCGGTTTTCCACTTGGTCACGACGGGGTCGTTCTTCAATCGGCGGAAGAAGACGAGCATGTCGCCGGTCTTCGACCAGGATGGTTTGAAGTCCTGGTGCCCGCTTGTCAGTGGTTTGCCTTCCGGCGTGCCATACGTGTTGACGTGGATTTCACCGTTGACGAAATAAGACCCTCTATAACCAGTGCTCCTCACCTCTGCCACTTCTCGCGACTCGGCGCTCTTACGAGAAGCATTGCGCAGAATCGCGACGATTTTCGGCCTGGTAGTCTTTATTCTCTCAAGGTCCAGTTGGAGCCCCAGAAGCTCCGCGATCCACTTGTAAAGTCCCTCCAGCTCCTGGCTCCACTCGCCGGCGACTGCATCAAGGGGAGTTTCGCCTCTGACGTTCTTCGCATCCACCATTGCGCCTTTGCCCAAGAGCAGCTTGACGATCTCTGTATGGCAGAAGAAGGCCGCTGCATGTAGAGGCGTCGCTCCGTCGTTGCTGGTGCCGTTGACATTGGCCCCTTTCTCAATCAGGAATTTCGCGGCTTCGCTCTGGCCGAAGATAGCCGCTACGATCAAAGGGGTGCCACCCCCTGGCGGCTCCCTGGCATCGACGTCTATACCAGCTTCCAGGTGCTGCTTGATCACCTCAATGTTGCCGCTTGCTGCCGCCCTCCAGATATCGACATCCGGCGCAGCAGCGGCCGATTTCTTTGTCTGCCCGCATACCACGAGCAATGCGATCACTAAAATCCAGGAGTTGACCTTCTTCATCTCAAGTCTCCCTTCTCTATAACTGCATCAGTTCTTGGAGCCTGCACCATTGTGCGGCACTTTCTGAGCCAAGCCATAGTCTCTGGACCCGGCCCCATGTTCTACGCGCCGGCGGCGTAGCAAGTTACGGTTTTTCGGAGTTCGTGAGATACCTGTTGCCGGCTTCGGATTCACTCGACAATGGCTTCATACACCAGCGGCTTGACGGCGTTGGCCAGTTGGTTCGAATAGGGCATCAATTGCGAGAGGGCGATGACGATCAGCTCGTGTTTGGGGTGGATCCAGAAATGGGTGCTGGCCGCCCCACCCCAGCCGTACTCGCCCGCGCCGTGCTTGCCTTCGGTTACCCGCACGGAGAAACCCAGCCCGAATCCCTGGCCCATCCAGCTTACGGAATCCGGGAGCTGGTTCCGGGTCATCATCTCAACCGTCTCGGTGCGCAGGAGCCGCTTGCCGTCCAGCTCCCCCTTGTTCAGCAGCATGAGGCAAAACTGGAGATAATCGCCTATCGTCGAGACCAGGCCGCCCCCGCCCGACAGCAGTCCCGGCTTCCGGAGAAACTCGCTCTGGCGGGGATCGTCCGAGATTGTCAATCCCTGGCCCGGCATCGGGCTGTAACACACCGCGAAGCGATCCACCTTCTGCGCCGGCACGTAAAACCCGGTATCTTTCATGCCGAGCGGCTCAAAGATCCGGTTTCGGAAAAATGCGTCCAGCGACTCGCCGGAGACCTTCTCGACGAGATAACCCAGCACGTCCGTGGACACACTGTAGTGCCACTTCGTGCCCGGCTGGTAAAGCAGGGGAATCTCGCCCAGCTTCTCGGCCATGTCCTTGAGCGACGTCTTTCTGTCGAGTACGCCTCTCTTACGATACATCTTATCCACTTCGGTATTGCCGAAGAAACCGTAGGTGAGCCCCGATGTGTGCCGCAGCAGGTCGCGAACCGTCACCTCCCGCGCCGGTTCCACGGGCGTGCCCGATTCGTCGTACACCTGCAGGCTCTTGAACGCCTCGATGTACTTCGACACGGGATCGTCCAGCTTGATCTTGCCCTGCTCGACCAGCATCATCACCGCCACACTGGTCACGGGCTTGGTCATCGAGTAGAAGCGAAAGATCGTATCTTCCGCGACCGGAGTCCCGGCCTCCTTGTCCATCATTCCGAACGTTTCGAAGAACACGACCTTGCCCCGGCGCGCCACCAGGACACTGGCGCCGGCGATTTTCTCGGCGTCCACCAGTTCCTGCACGGCCGGGCTTACCTGCCCCAGCTTCTCCGGCGACATCCCCACGTCCTGCGGCCGATGAAGCACGATCTGCCCGGCGTAGCCCGAGCAGGAAAGGACAAAACACAGCGCGACAATCATCATTCGGATTCGGGGCATTCTCATCGAGATACTCCTGTCATCAACGGTCCGGATCTGTATCCGTCACACGGATTCCGACTCTTTCGTCCAACGAGGAAGCCTCTGTCGTTCTCACCGCAGGGGCGTCAGCTTGATGTTCCTGAACATGATGGGAACGCCTTCGCTCTGGAGGCCGATATACCCCTTGGTAAGGGTGACCCCGGTGGCCCTGTTCTGGAGCCGGCCGTTGACGGAGACCTCGATGGTGTCGCCTTTGCAGGTGATCTCGTACCGGTTCCAGCCGCCGAGTTCCTTCTCGTTGGAGTCGTTCATACGCGGCGTGTAGCTGATGGGCCCGCCCTCCTTGGCCTTGTTCTCATTGAAATTGCAGCCCATGCCGATGAGATCGCCGGCGCGTTTGTGCATGAGCTGCGCCTCCATGCAGAGGGGCCAGACTCTCTCGGCGCCGCCCATCCGCAGCAGGACGCCGCTGTTGCCGCCCTTCTCGGGCCATTTCCATTCGAGCGTGAGCTTGTAATCGCCGTACTGCTGCTTCGTGCGCAAAAAGCCTGTCGGCTTCCCCGAACACAGAATCTCTCCGTTTTTGACCTTCCACACGCTCTTCGGATCCGCGCCGGAGTCCTGCGAATAGATGTGCCAGTTGTCGAGATCCTCCCCGTTGAACAGGGCAATGGCGTCACCCTGCGATTCGGGCGTCTCCGCGGCAGCGCCGGTATCTTCGCTCTTGAAATCGCCTTCGATCTTGACGACGCCGATGGGGAAACATTTTTCCAGCGTCGATCGAAGGTTGTACGGCAGCTCATCGCCTTCGATCAACGTCGCCTCGGCATCACCGACTCCAAGGGTCCTGGCCGTGTCACTGCCGGCTTCATAGCCGGTCAACAGTATTTCGCCATAGAGAAACTTGTCCATCAGCAGACGCCCGTTGTAGACGCCCACCATGGGATAGCCGCCGGACTCGTTGAACAGAAGAACGAAGACGATTTTCCTCGAGAAATATCCGGGCCAGTCATACTGCTTCGGTTCGCTGTAGAAGATGTGCTTGACTTTGGAGACTCCGTCTTCATTGCTCGCCTGTCCGCTAACCATCCCCTGCTCGTCAACCGACAACTCGAACTGGAACTCAGTATCCTCGATCCCCTGCTCGCTGATGTACCACGCCGCCCCTTTCCCTGCCCACGTAAAAGGCGGCTGCACGTCCTGCGCCATACACGGTATTGCCACCATTACGGCCGCAACGAATGTCACAACAATTGCCCTGGTCACGTTCATCGCTATGTACCTCCAAAAGTGAGTGAATGTTGAGCTACCGCCCGATCCGATACAGTTTATTCAATGTGCGTATGATGATACTCCCGCGAAGCGTCGCGGGCGTGGCCATGCACATTTCGTCCAGCGCGTTTCGGCCCAGCACCTTGAACTCCGGACCCGCCTGCACGACGAAGGTGTCGCCGTCCTCGCTGAGGAAGAACAGCTTGCCGTCATTGGCCCAGGGCGACGCCGTAAACGCTCGTGCGTCTTTGGCTAACTGCTGTTTTTCGTAGATGATCTTCCCGCTGCGACCATCGTAGCAGCTCAGGGTCCCGCGGTCGTAGAGAACGTACAAATAGCCTCCGTAAGCAATCGGCGACGGATTGTAGGGCCCGCCGAATTTGTGATACCAGGCAACGTATTGGCCGGTATCGTGTTCGTCCTCGGGTGTGATATCGCCCGAAGCCCCAGGCTTGACGGCGTAGATGGGCCTGTTCTTCCTGTCGCCCACGTACCCGCTGCAAAGATAGAGCAGCCCGTCGGCCTCCACGGGCGTAGGAATCGCGATGACGGACATCCCGCCCATCTCCCACAGCAACTGCCCCGCGAGATCGTACGATCGAACCTTCCCCGTCCCGCAGGTCACCAGCTCCGTGCGGGCGGCGTTGTCCCACACGTACGGCGTCACCCAGTTGCTCTTCTCGTCGCGGCCGATGCGAAAGACCTCCTCGCCCGTCTTCGTGTCCAGCGCCAGCAGATACGATTCCTCTTCATTGTCGTTGATGATGAACAGCCGATCCCCATGGAGCACGGGCGAGGCCGCGGTGCCCCAGTTGTATCGCATCCGGACCGGGTCGAGCCTCTTTTGCCAGACTTCCCGGCCCTCCAGGTCGAAGCAGAATACACCGAGATTGCCGAAGTAGAAGTACACCCGCTCGCCGTCGGTCACCGGTGTCTCCGACGCGTACGTGTTCTTGATATGAACGGGCTCAGCAGGCTTTCCCGTGTGAACCGTCTTCTGCCACAGGGTCTTTCCGCCGGCCCAATCGTAGCAGTAGACGATCCAGTGATGAGTAGCCGAAGAGGGCTTGTTCCGGTTGCCGCCGAAGTAAAGCCCTTTCTTGGCCTCTTCCACGTGGCCTTCGCTGGCGACCGTGGTCAGGAATACCCTGTCGCCCCACACCACGGGACTGGACCAGGCCCTGCCCACGACGTCGATCTTCCATACCACGTTCTCGGTCGTGCTCCACGAGACCGGCAGAACCGCGTCTTCCACGACGCCGCACGACGGCCCCCGAAAGCCCGGCCAATTCACTGCGGCCCGGGACGCCGATACGAATATGCAGCAAATCGCGATCGCGTACGATACCCTTCGACACATAGAGTTCTCCTTCCTGTATCCTGCCTGTATATTGATTTCTGCTATTGCGAGCAACGTAAAGGGTCGCGGCGGACAGCGAGGCTCCTTCACGCCTGCGCCCTGTACCCCTTCAGCCGCGCCGGTTTCCAATCCACGCGCACGTTGTCGAGTGTTTCACCCAGGATTTCGATCGACGGCTCCCTTATCTGGCCCAGGCCCATTTTGTACCCCATGGTCAGTTGCTTCACCTTCCCAACATCATAGCCCATGACCCGGGCGGCGGTCGCATCCGCGGCCATGATGTCCGCACTGGCGATGATCGCCCACGAGCCGAGACGCTGCTTCATGTCGACGGTCTTGCCCCCCTGCCCTCTGGAAGGACCGTCGCCCTCAATGCCGATGGAGAAGTCGATGAGGGAGAGATCGACCTTCCTGGCCTTTACGATGTCCAGATAGACCTGTGCGATGGCCTGCGGGCTGCTGTGATCGAAGGTGCCGCGATTCCACCACGTATTGTCGATCAACTGGGCGTAGCGGGACATGGGCGTGACACCGATGAAGTTCTTTGCCGCCAGGGTAAGCTGCGCCCAGCAGTGCGTCTTCGCCACCGGAATGGAAATCACTTTGTCGGCATTGGCGAGCAGGCTGGAAATGGCAATCTTGTTCAGTCGAGTCCGGGAAGGAACCTCGACCCAGCCCGGCGAGTCCGTCTCCAGGCATGCCAGCGTCACCTTGCCGTCATACCGGGAGCTGAGCCGTGCCGCTTCCTTTACCAGATTGGTGCCGCCGTCCAGCGTGACAGCATATTGCCAATCGAATTTCGCCACGTGAGAGCCTTCCCCCACGATGACCTCGGCAGCGCCCGCCTTGAGGCACTCTTCCGCGACCGCGATGACGATCTCCGGTTTGGTACACTCCCCCGTGTGGAAGCACCGATTGTATCTCGCCCAGGGAAAGGTAACGAAATTCGGCTTGATAAAGACGGTCTCCCCTTCGTTGACCACCGTCCGCATTCCCCCCAGCGCATCGATGGCGTCCCGGGTCATCGCGTCCAGGTCGTCGCCGCGAATCGCCGCGACCCGCGCGTTGCTCCCGGCGGAAGGCCCCTGACCCAATCCCCGGGACATTGCCAACGGCCACGGCGCCCCCACGGCAACGGCCGCACCGACACCGGCCTTCAGAAAGTCGCGGCGGGTCAGGATGCTACCGCTGGGCAATGCCGTCGCCGGCGACTCTTCGTCCTTCATTCGGCTTGCTCCTTTCCTGCCGTCACATCGCGATTGCCGGAACTGTCTTGCGCGGCGAGCGCACAAACACTAATGGATCAACCCGATGTCTTTCGTAACCAGGGGCTTGAACGGATCGAACGATTCGTTCATCGTCCACGCCATGGCACGCAGCAGAATGATTCGAAAATAGGGATCGTTGAACGTGAAGTAGTTATGGCCGGCGGCCGTGACGAACACTCTGCCCCGGCCCACCTTCTTCGTCCACATGACGGGCCACTTCTTGCCGTCCAGATCTTCGATCTTAGGAGGACCGCTTACTCGTTTGTTTGCTATTGCCGCCCCGGCGGGTGAGGTCACGAGGGTAGTGATGCTGTTCGGATCTCCCCTCAAGTGCCAATAGAGCTCATCCGCCAGGTCGAACGTCGGGGGGAAGCGTTCGAAGATAGGATGTTGTGATGCCGCCTCAGTGAGCGTCACCGGCGTTGGCAGGACTCCCCATTTGGTGGTGCCACTTGCGTAATCACATGCCAGGCCAACGCGCTTCGACAACTCTTCACCTGAACCCGACGACAGGGACATGTGAATGAAGATCAATCCGCCGCCGCGCTTCTGATATGCGTCGATGAGATCGTAATCCCACTTCTTCTCACGCGGCCAGTTATAGAAAACGACCAGATCGGCTTTCTCCCATAACTCCTTCTTCGGGAAATACATCGAGGGGATGGCAGTAACGCGCGGGACCTGAGGCAAAAGGGTATTGACGTAGTCATCCATTACCCAGGCGTATTCGTGAGTCCCCTTCTCGCGGAGTTTGTCGATGCCCCAGACCCAGACGATGGTCAGGTCGCGCGACGGCTCCTTTTGGGTAACCGGACCCAGGATTCTCGCAACAGCCTCTTTGCTTCTTGGCACCGGTTTTTGCCACGGAAACTGCGCACTCGACATCGAAGATACGACCAGGAACAACGCGACGGCAAAGCTCGTTCGAAATCTCATAGCGCGACTCCTTAGTCAAACCGTCCTACTTCTCGACCTTCAGGTACCTGTCGAACCGGGAAATCTCAAGCTTCATCACCTCATCGAGGAGGTTTCCTGCATACACGTCGTAACGCTCCTTTCCTTTGAGCACATGATACTCCATCGCCGGCGTTCGTTTCCGGCTGTCCGCCGGCCTTATTCATGTCGCAGTGCCTCGATCGGATCGAGAGATGCCGCACGTCTGGCCGGGTAGAGACCACTGACAACACCGACGCCGACGGCCATCAGCAAGGGACCGATGAGCATGGAGACCGAGACAATGGGCGTGACATCCACGATGTCCTTCAGCAGAGGGGGGACGAAGTAACCGATCGTCACGCCGACCAGTCCCCCCAGGGTGGTCATCAGCATCGCCTCGACGAGGAACTGTATGACGATTTCAATCTTCTTCGCTCCCAGGGCCCGCCGTATGCCGATTTCCCGGGTGCGCTCGGTCACACTGGCCAGCATGATATTCATGATGCCGATACCGCCGACGACCAGTGAGATCGAGGCGATCGCAAAGAAGATCATATCCCAGATCTTCTGCTGCTCCGCCTTCGCCTGGATCAGTTTCAAAGGAATCATGATGGCGTACTCCAGCTTGTCGTGGTTCTTCTCCATGATGGACCGGATGATGGGAGAGGCCTTGACAACCGCCGTTTCAACCTCCATCTGCAGAATCACTTGATCGACCTGGACATCCTCGGAGGTCATGTTGCCCTCATGCCAGTTGATATTGATCTGGCCGAAGCGCCCCGTTTTGGTGGCTTTCGGGATGAATATCGGGATGTCTTCCTCGTTGATGCCCAGCTTGGACGGGATGTAATCGATCACGCCAATGATCCGGAACGGCTGTCCCTTCAATCGGATTGTCTTTCCGACAGGGTTCATGCATCGAAACGCCTTCCGCGCCAGTGTTTTGGTGATGACACAGTACGACTTCCGGTGGAGCATGTCCACCGTTGAAATGAACCGGCCCTGCGAAATACGGAGGTTGAGGATATCGGCATAATTCGGCGTCACGCCCATGACCAGGGAGTAACGCTTGCGGTCCTCCGGGCAGTAATACCTCAGTTTCACTTTGTGTACGGTAGCATAGTCCTTTACCCCGGGGACATTATCGATAATGCACTTGATGTCGCGGTGCTGGATGCCGTACTTCTTGAGCACAATCTTGCCTTGTCCGCGGCCGCCGCTGGTCTCGCGCGCAGGCTCGACCGAGTTCATGATCACATTGTTGCTGCCGAGAACGCTGAGCTTCTCCTGGGCCTCCTTGCTGGCGCCGGTCTGTATCGCCAGCATGATGCTGACGCTGCACACCCCGAACACGATTCCGAGCATGGTCAGTCCCGAGCGAACCAGATGGACCGAGAGGCTGTGCAGGGCCAGAAGGATGATGTCAACGAGCTTACCCATGGGTCTGGCACTCCTTTTTGTCGTTCATGACGTCCGCCTCAATCCTGCCGTCTTTGAGCGTAATGACACGGTCTGCGTGTCCGGCGATATGCGATTCATGGGTGACCATGATGATGGTTTTTCCGCGTGCACTGAGTTCGGCGAAGACGTCCATGATTTCCTCTCCGGTTTGGGTGTCCAGATTGCCGGTGGGTTCGTCG
>Ga0180301_10005026_pt1 | contig 10179 bp, 5 predicted proteins | sample GuaBasSediGuay16_FD_121797 | JGI IMG/M metagenome (GOLD analysis project Ga0180301, IMG submission 121797) | Subseafloor sediment microbial communities from Guaymas Basin, Gulf of California, Mexico - Guay16, Core 4569-2, 12-15 cm | ecosystem: Environmental > Aquatic > Marine > Hydrothermal... | reverse complement strand
GTGAGGAGGAGCCCATAGCTCTCGGAGACATACTATACCTACCAGACTTCAAGATACACACGAAGCGAGGGACCTACTACCTAGAAGTAGCAGGGTACTGGAGGAGGGAGTATGCCGAGAGGAAGGCTTACAAACTACACGAGGTATCTAAGGCAATCAAAAACATAATACTGATAGCAGACGAAAAACTAAAACCATACTTCAACAAACTAAAAATACCGGTAATATACTACAAAACACTATACAGAAAACCAATACTACCATATAGAAAAATAAAACAAATAATGGAACAAGGATAAATGCGAGAAAAACTAATTAACATAAGTAAGCATAGTGTTCAAAGATGAAGTTTGATTCTATAATATACTTAGAACTGATCATATAGATTCTTAATTTCCCTTAGTCTTAATAGGGTGCTCCAAGACGCAGTAGTGGGATCCTTTTTACTAAGCAATTATGAAAGTCTAAAATTAGACAGGATTTTAGGATCGTTAAGACTTTATCCAAGACATCACGCATACTTCCATTACATTAATAGAGTGGCTAGGATACATCAGGATAAGCTTTTACCGAGCTCTATGTAGAGCTTAGCTTTAAGTATCATTAGATATCTAACCGTCTTTACTGTTCCAAAGTATCATGAGGTATTTAGGAATTATATATAAGGTGTTAAAGGAACTTAAGAGTAACGCAATTAAGTTTCTTAGTAAGGTTAATAGCTAGTAAACGATAAGTTAAAGTCAATTGATAAGTTACTAAGGATTGAGTGAGTATTCTTACTAAACTTAATTTGGGATAAAGAGCTAATGAATGGTTTAAGCTTATATTAGATCCGGCATATTCGCTAAAGTTAAAGTTATAGTGGACGTTATGGATAAGGATAACTTCTCGGTACTTAACAACTATAACGACATTATCACCATAATTATGAGACAGACTAGCAACACTCCTAGAGAGAAGTTAGGCTTAGAAAGAAATTAAGGAATATTAGTAGGGAGCTTTAATAAATTGCTTTAAAATAAATATTCATATTAATGAGTTATTAAAGCACAATGGGTAATGATCTCAATACATTACATTAAGGAGAGCGCTGGTAAATGTAAGATAAAAATGAGTTATCAATGAAACATTACCAAAAATTCATATAGTTTAAAGCTAAGGAAAAGCTATGTTCTTAATGAAAGTCTAAGAGCTAATATTAATGTATTAAGTAATGGAGAAGCTTTAGCTAATGTGTTAATTACTTCGTCACCCTTTACACCTGCTGAGGGATACTCCGGTAGTTTATGCTTGATTACTTTATCTAGGAACTCGTTTAGTTTTTCTAAATTCTCTCTACTAGGACTTCTAGCCCATAATTGAGCATATGAGATAAGAATTTCTGCCTTCTTAAGTAATGAGGCCGTGGATTCTGTTGCGGATAGTACCTCTGATGCCTTTGAAGCTAGTGTTGCAAGCGTATACAGCACCCTCATGGGAATGCTGAGTCTTAAGAATTCCTTAGGGTTTCTGAATACTAAGGATAGTCTTGATAACGCCTCAAAATCCCAATCATCTTCTTTACCCCAAGCACCCTTATACGGGGGTAATATCCCTACTAACCCACAAGGTCCGGGTCTCCTTACATCTAAATTAATCGCTATGGAATTTCTAAGACTCTTTGCCTTACCTTCTAAATAATTAATAACAGCATCCTTATAGGTCTCTAATATGGGTACCTTAACTCTCTCAAGTATTATTCCTGAGCTTACAGTTAAGGGTGCTAATAGCTTTCTCGTGATTTCTATAATCACGTCCTTAGCAAATTCTATCACATCGGACCATTCACCATAGAAAGCTACATCATCACCACCACCGTAAAGTATTACTACGTTAAATCTTCCTAATTTTTCGGCTTTATCTACTAAATGCAAATATGTCTTAGCTCCAAAGGCTATATTTAGAAGTTCCGATAAGGTTGCAAGTCTACTTGGTGAAAGTGAGTAAAGCCTCTTAACATCACCTAACCTATCAGCATCAACTTTAGCTACCCCCAATAAACTTAACTCTTCAATGTCAAGAAATCTAATACCTCCGTCATTAACTACTGGATGATATGTATTAGTGAACATGAACTCAAAACCTATATCACCATTGGCGTCTCTAACATTCCTAATACATTTCTTAATTATATCCTTAACGTCACCCATAGGTAAGAAGTATTCAGGGTAATTTACTATTTTAACTCTAATACTAACGCTTAGTGAATTATTTCTTGACTTTAAATAATTGCGGATTAATGATGTAATTTCGCGTATTACATAAGCTATAAGAGTCCAATACTTCATCCATGATTTAACATCGTGTTTCAAGGTTTCAACATTAGAGATAGCAATATATACTGTACCTAAGCTAGGTAATGGTATTATCCCTAAACGCATTTTACCAATCTCACTAACCACAAACTCAAAGAATAACCTATGAATAGCCTTGTCCTCTGCTACACCACTATGCCTTCCAAAACATTTAGAGAGCTCCCTCGATAGCTCTCTAATGTGATCCTTAGCAGGTATTATACCATCACCTGAAACCTCATACATATATATCCCTACTATACCCATCAGATTCCTAGCAACATGGCCTAGGACTAACGCTCTATGGTTTAGAGAATCTAGACATTCACCTTGAGAGAATTTACCTGGTGCTAAACTCTCTAAGTATTCGATATCCTCATCGTAACATATGGAATAGGGTTCATCTTTAAGAATTAGTGTCTTATTTGATGAATCAAATTCTTTAATCATGTCTGGTACGATGATTACCCTCTTACCTAGGTGTTCAAGGGTTAATGAATTTCTAATTGCCTTACTTCTTGCCATACTTATACTTAGGGAATCATTAACTTCGATAAATCCTCTACCGGTTACTATGGATTTAAGGTAATTACAATCCTCTTTACTAAATTCCTTAGAATAAGATATGGTAAACCCTAAATCTAACTTAAACTCATTAATTGATGCTTTAATAAGTATGTTACGGATATTTCTCACGAACTTATCTTCAAAGTCTTTAATATTGGGTACAAGTAAGGTTATAACTCCACCTTCACTAATGAATATTGAGCTCTCATCAAGATTATTGAACACTTTAAGAGTTAATCTTGATATACTGTCCTGAATCAATTCTACTAGTAAACTTCTGCCTCTAAGAATCTTTGATGCTGCGCCAACCTTAATGACTAATGATATAAATTTCTGGATGCCATTTATATCAATGGATACTAATCTATAGCTATTAGGCTTATAAAATTCAGCATTTGCAAGACCAGCTACATATTTACTATGGGAATAGAGTGATATATCCGGTAATATAGTACCGTAAACAGCTGAAGGAACAAGGAACGTACTTTTCTTTAGTACGTTCAAGATGGTGTCTAAAATACCTACATCAATATCCTTAGTTCCTCTTATATCAAATAAGTCCTTAACTTTGAGTAAGTCGCTAATTAGGTCATAAACAACCGCTCTGTAATTGACGTCATTAACGGCTTTATCATAAGGTTTAAGTTTTAACCTTAGGATTGTATCTCTACTTAGGGATTTCACAGGCAACCAATAATTTTTATCTTTATCAAAGAACCTCTTAGACTTCACTAACTCGGAGAGATACTTTATAGTGCCTTCACCATCACCTTCATCGATTTTGCTAAATATCTTAACTAATAGTGTATTTTTAATATTGTCTATTAAATCCCTTATTGGAGTACATGGTCCTGTTTTGTAATCTGCGATGTCAAGAATCCATAGTGGTGTTATCATGGGTGTTGAGTTAGGATCATACTTACCTGCTAACGACTTATAGAGATTCTGAATTCTTTCAGCTATGTCCTTAAACCATGACCTAGTATATATACCTCTCTCAATGGCCGCTAAAGGATCTACTTCTTTTACTATCCTTAAAATTGCTTCCTTAACGTCAGGTCTAGGTAATACACCGATAAGTATGCTTATGATAGAATCGCTTATTTCATCGTGAGATCTTATGGTGCCACCTTTTACACCAACCTTAATTATTTGATCCATAAACTCTTTAATTTCACCCTCTAAGCCGTTCTTATATCTTACTAAATACCTTCTAATAGGTTTACCTACATCATGAAGTAGGGCGTAGAGAGTAACTAAGTATCTACTAAGCTCTACTCTCTTAAGCATAATCTAATCCACCCCACTCCAACTATTGCATCATTACAATGGACAACCTTTACTGTCTTTTCATCCCACATTCTCCCATAATGTTCTGACATTACTGAAGTTAGCGTTTTATAGAAACTGCTGTAGTACTTTGCAAGAAGTAAATCAATAGTCTTACTCATATGTCCAACGCCGAAACCTATCCGTAATGGAAAGCAGTCATTCTTGCCTACTTGATTTCTTAAACTATTAAGCATATCTAGGTAATGCTTAAGTATATTAATGCCTTTAATACGCCTACTCTCATAATCGATGATATCATAACTGAACTCTTTCAAGGAATTTTTTATCAATTCTATGTTGAGTTTATTAAGTACCTCAACCATACTTCTAATACTCCTTCTTAAGTTCTCCGCAGGTTTAGGAAGTGCTATATTAGTTTTAACACCCCTAAGGTGTAATACATAAGTTAACCTACCTTTAAGTAAGACTTCTATATTCATAACCGCTATTGGTCTTAAATCATTCTTAATTAGTCTATCAATGTCTAAGACATGAAGGGACATTATACCTAGTTCTATCTTTTCTGAAATTATTGGGTCTGAGACCAAGAGTGATTGAAACGAATCAACATAACCACCTTGACGTTTTAATCTAGGACTTCTGAATAATCTTGCCTCTAAACCCTCAGATGCTGTTTTTAAGTTACCATAGAGATTTATACCCGCGCTAATGATTTGTTTTAACTGGCTAATATCCCTCTTAGCTATTTCCTTAAGAAGGTAATAAAGTACTGCCGTTCTTATAAGTCCTTTGAGCGTTGAACCAGGGATTATTGTTGACTGTAATAACCTTATACGTAAGCTAGGAGAGGTAATACTGCATGGTAATTTTCCTACTCTTTTACAGAGATCCTTCCATCTTCCACTTCTTAATATACCTTGTATCGCTAAGATTAATCTCTTTGATAATTTTGTTATATCGATAATCTCCTCATGCCTTAATTTTAAACTCTTAGCTATCTCATCTAAATCAACTACACAATAGGTCTTACCTTCCAAATCAAGTATTACATCAAGTCCTACCATATATTCGTAACCATCCCACACATGAACAGGTGTTACAGGTTCTAATACCATCTTCATGCTTCTAGTTGAGCTAAACCTAGACATATTCCTACCCCCAGAATATGGTACTTAATTGTATGAAGGGTTTATAATTAAGATATGGAATCTCGACCTCTTCAATAAGATTAATATCGTAAGGTCTCTTAGTCAAGTATACGATACTACCTGGCCTAATTAGTGCGATCTTCGGCAAAATATATAAGTTATTAGAAACACCTGAAAGACCTTCAATGAACCCTAACTCTATTATACTTTTCCTTAAATCAATTATATTACTTAGTGATGTATCACCTAATGATATGTAATAGTTAGGTTCTTTGTAAAACACCCCCTTCTCAAGAATCTCTTTATATTCTTTATGTATAGGTATTTTCACAATTTCGAATCGTCCCCATCCTCTACTCCTTAATCCCCCTATACCCAGCTTACTCAGTATGTTCAATAGCCTATCAAGCAGTACTTCATTGATTTCTTCACTGATCATGAGAAACCATAGAGGTGTTAATGCTTGATGACCTACTACAGGAAATAAATCTGCTGAGCCTGATACCCTATCTATTCTATTGCGAATCTCTTTGTAGGGTACAATAAGATCATTTACGCCATTAATATGGTTTAACTCCTCTTGATGTATTATAACTTTACCCTTAATAGCTAACCCTTTATGAAGCTTACCATTACATTCAAAGATTATTGTTTGGTGATCTTTCTCAGCTATAAGATCCACAATTATAGGTACTTCCTTACATGACCTAAAAGTTCTTAGCAACTCCTGAGCAGCTTTTAAGCTAATCCATGAAGCTTTAACATCCTTTATTTTAGAGGGTAACTTGATTAGAGGTAGTAAAGGTCTTAGAACACCTTCCTTATCCAATATTGCAGGAAGCAGTGCTGAAGACCTTAACTTACCATTCCTTACTTTGTTGATGAACTCGGTTAAGTTTAACTGTGACGCGATGAGAGTTAATGACCTAATTAATGTTGTATTACTTAGTAACCTCTCAGTATGTCTCCAACCAGAATGGTACGGTGTTTTAAAGACTAAGGTCTTTATGATTAAGTTCATTATTCATCACACGTTACTGAACTACCTACTTAAATATGTGCTTAGATATTTCTTCAACTATTTTCTTAACGTTATCTGCAAATTCATCTACATTCCCGTATGATGCACTATAAACTGTTTTTAACTCAGGAAGCTTTACCACTTCTACATTAAAGTCCCTAAATTTGACTCTACCATATCCCCTACTTCCACTACCTCCTAAGTACGTCATTTCTATGAGCTTAAATCCCTTAATTAAGGTGTCTAGATATATATTCATTACATCCTTATCTATATCAAATATTAGCATGGTAAGTGATCCCTCAAATCTAACCTCAGGTTTAACTCTGACTATATCCCTAGGATCAGCAGCGGCAGTGACTCTATCTATTCTGTTTTCACTTTTCTCTTCTAAGAAGTCTGCTATGGATACGATACCCTTATCTCTGTATATTTCGTTAACGTATTTTTCCTCTGGGAAGAGATCACTAAAAAGTAGTCTTGTCACTGTGAGTAAGGAGAACACTTTATTAGTCTCCTTTTGAGCTTTCTCCTTAGCTTTACTCTCACCCTCCTTTTCTTTAAAGATCTTGAAGAATTCATCATATATTTGCTTATAATTGACTGCTGGATAACCGAAGAGGTCATCTATTATGCATCTATTAGTAACATCATTCGCAAATTCCTTCACCCCCATAGCACTTAAGTTTCTAGTATGTTGCCATATTTTCTGGTCGGTGCTATACAGTTTAAACCCGTTAGATAGTTCAAGTAGTGAGCGCATCCTACCTTTAACGCTTGAACCTGGTATGTAGGGTACCTCTACTTCATATAGCTTACCATTCAGTACGTATACACGTCTAGTAACCATAGGGTATTGATCTGCACCTCCTATCCTATATGTTTGAGCATGAACAGGCATTCTTATAAGGAGTCCTGTAATTGCTCTAAGACCATATCTTATGTTTATAAACCCTTTAAGAGTACGTGCGAAGTGCATATCACTCACCTCTTTTTGTGTATGTACACTAAGACCATTAATGAATCTAGGAAAGTCCTACAGCGCTCTATTATTTCCCTCTTAGTCTGAAGAGGTACTTTACTACTAACAAGTACACTTGATAATTGGCTTAATAACGTTATTAACTCCTCGGCTAGGCCCTTACTTAATTGATCTCTTGATTCTTGATACCTCACTAATATCATGGACTTAGATATAGCTAACTGTATTCTTCTTAAATCCCCTAATTGAAGTAGTGGTATAGCTTGGTCAAGGAATGAAGTTAATATTTCGTGAATTCTTCTAAATCCTGTTCTAGTAGTCTTACCAATAAGTTGTAAAGCCTGGTTCCTCTGTAATGATAGTATCCCATTAACTATGTTGGTTATAGGTATTGATGTATTAAATACTGATGGAGCGTAACGTGCACGAACTAATGCTATAATATCACCAAACCTATGTTTAAAATTAAATTTAAAAGGTTTACCACATAAGTAAAATATTTATATTTCCCGTTAACGAGCATTATTGGGTAAGGACGCTGGTAGTGGTATATGCTTTACTTTAGTAGTATCGTACGTGGTTCCTGCATAGATTCTATAAAGTACTGTTCACTAATCACTAAAGTGTCTTATGACGTATTTAGTGAGTGTTGGTACATATGTTCAAATGCTAGGGGGCTTATTGAGTTAGTAATAGCTTTACTAGATAATTACGGCATTAAGGTTTTGTTCGGTAATCTTGAAGGGAAACTCATATACTTACCTCAAGTTCTTAACAGGATTAACGACTTAAGCATTGACCCTGTAATTAATGGTTCTGTAATCGTAGAATCTGTTGATGAGTTAATTACCAGAAAGTTAGGTAAGTTAATAAGAATTTCTACACACATAGTGGTTTGTAAAAGCCTTAAGATAGCTCGACTGAAAATAGATAAGTTAAGGATATCAGACCTCTTTAAGCTGGGTTTTAGAGTATTAAAACCTTATATAGCTCCTCCCAAGCCAATGTTCCTTACACATAAACGACTGGATCGAAACAAATGTTAAAAACATGAAACCCCTAACCCTAAGCTAGATAGGTACGTCAATCTAAGGATTGTCTCTGAATTCATTCCTTGTCTTAAGCGCTCATGTGTACTCATATAGTGTAAATAGAATGTTACATTTTGCAAGTATTACTAAACCACTAATTGAATACCTACATGGTTCTTCTTCTTATTTTCCAGCGATACCGCTATAGAGAGAACGAAAAAGCTAAGAAATAAACTCATATATGACTTCGATTTTTACCATGTCAAAATGTACACATCCCTTTATTCCCTTATATGGGATTTTGATAACGATTACGTAGAACCGGATACTGGGTTCGGTAAGATACCTATCTTTCTACTCCCTTATATGGGATTACAGGGAAGGCATAATCAAGGGGATATAAATGCAGTTAGCACCACTCCTTCCTATTCCCTTGTACGGGATTGAATAGTATGAGTAGCTCTACCCTACCTTTAAATGCCCAGAGAATCTTTCTATTCCCTTATATGGGATTGATGAACTGCGGGTCTTTCACCTTCTCCATTCCGTAATACTTTTTCTTTCTATTCCCTTATATGGGATTGGGAGGACAGAACCATACCTTACCCCGACAAGTAAAAATAAACTTTCTATTCCCTTATATGGGATTTATTTACGCGGCTGAGTCCTATGAATGCGTTACTACCTAGACCACTTTCTATTCCCTTATATGGGATTTTGTAGAGTACTTGAGGCTTTCGGGCAAGTCCGAGGCTACCGTCCTTTCTATTCCCTTATATGGGATTAAACACGGTAGCATCGAAGCTGCGCAAGTTCTTCGGAAACCCGACTTTCTATTCCCTTATATGGGATTTGTTATACAATAACTTTTAATGGTGGTGTATCTATGGTTAAGGCTACTTTCTATTCCCTTATATGGGATTCCTAGCTATGAGGCGTAGAGTACCGAGGTCTGAGTTGATCTTTCTATTCCCTTATATGGGATTCGGACATGACCACAGCCCCGAGAAAAATATACGGTTTAAACACTACTTTCTATTCCCTTATATGGGATTGAGGTATTAATTGAGAAAATAAGTAGTAGTGCTAGTGGTAAGAGGTCTTTCTATTCCCTTATATGGGATTAGTTGACATTACGTTAGATGCGGGTGCTGAGACCTCAGTAACACTATCTTTCTATTCCCTTATATGGGATTAATCAACTGTTTTTGGGAAGAAGTATTCTTTCTCCCTCTCCCTCACTCTTTCTATTCCCTTATATGGGATTGCTAAGAGGCTTGAATGGCAGGAGCAAGGGCTAGACCTCAACCTTTCTATTCCCTTATATGGGATTGTTAAGCGCAATATGTAGTGAGGTGTGGAACGAAGTGTCCAGTCTTTCTATTCCCTTATATGGGATTGGATAACCCCACCTGAGAAGTACCCCTGCCCCGAGGGAGTAGCTTTCTATTCCCTTATATGGGATTATTAAGGGTCACCACCTGAGGGTTATACTTGATGTAATTGACCTTTCTATTCCCTTATATGGGATTAACACCTGAGACCACAGCGTTCATCCAGTCATTGATAATCATACTTTCTATTCCCTTATATGGGATTCCGAATTCACAAGGTGTAAAGATGATATTGAAGTTCAAATCATTGACTTTCTATTCCCTTATATGGGATTACAATTAATGTTAAGATTAACACCTGTTACATTACATGTTATCTTTCTATTCCCTTATATGGGATTGACAAGCAGAAACTCGTGCAAATGCTAAAGGAACAAGCATGGAGCCTTTCTATTCCCTTATATGGGATT
>Ga0180301_10005025_pt1 | contig 10179 bp, 7 predicted proteins | sample GuaBasSediGuay16_FD_121797 | JGI IMG/M metagenome (GOLD analysis project Ga0180301, IMG submission 121797) | Subseafloor sediment microbial communities from Guaymas Basin, Gulf of California, Mexico - Guay16, Core 4569-2, 12-15 cm | ecosystem: Environmental > Aquatic > Marine > Hydrothermal... | reverse complement strand
TTCTTTAATTAAGTTCAAATCAAATTCAACACCTTTTCTTAGAAGAAACCACAAATCATAAACATCCCTCGCTTTGTCTCTTGTTAGAATTGCTCTCACCTTCTCTGCTAAAATTTCTTTTTCTTGCATAACATAAATCTGAAATTCTGGAATCTCTTGCATAAATCTTCCTATTGTTTTTATTTTTGGCTGAAGAATAACATTTTCTCTGAAACTTATGTCAATAATGAGTTTACATAAAGTTCTCTTAATTCCTGTATATAAAGGTCCTTTTATTCTTAATATAATTTTTAGTCCATTGAAATAATTCTTTTTTTCTATTTCATAATCAACTCTAAATCTTTTTAATCCTCTCTCAATTATATTTGCATTAAAGTTATTTTCGCATGTGAAATCCAAATCTTCTGAAAATCTGTTTGAGTTGTAACATTTGCTTATTGCCGTGCCTCCCTTAAAAATAATAGATTTGCTGTACTCTAAATAAATAATAAACAAGATAATGTTTTGAAAATAATCCTTTTCTGCCTGGCCTAGATTTAGATTTCTTATTTTTGCATAATCCCTAAGTTCTTCTTTTGTTATCATATTTTTATTCTCCACTTTGAATCAATTTTTTTCCATTTTTTTGAGAAGGGATTTAAAATAACATAATTTTTATCAAGTTTGAATTTATCAGAGATGTCTATATCCCTAATTTTCTCCAAAAGATAGCCGACTCTCTTTATAATGCTCAACTTATTTACTCTTTTTAAATACTGAACAATCTTCTTTTCTGATATCTTGGAGTTTTCATATATTTTTTTTATCTCATCAAAATTTCCGCATTCTTTAGGTCTAAGAAAGGCGTCTATCAGCAATTTTTCATTTTCGACAATGAAAATTGTTCCTTCTTTTGTTCTTATTTTTTTATAACCAAAAAATTCTTTAATAGGTATAAATTTAATTTTGTAATTTTCAAAGTTTATCTGCTTTTTTATTTTTGTTGTTGCCACCTGGACAGTGTTTATAATCTGGTCTGTATATCCAAAAAAATATGAAGCGTACCAAAAAGAGATGTAGTTAGGATAATAAATATTGCTTGCTATAACCGAAATATTGTCTTTTGTTGTGTAAACATTTCTCATAATTCTCTTTATTAAATTCTTCTCTGTTAGCCTGTGCAGTATTAATCTCGCATATTCTCTCTTACACTGGCATAGTCTTTCAATATCCTGAATTCTAAATACAGATAAAACATCTAGTTTCTTTATTAGTTCTATTGTTTTCATAATATTCTTAATTTATATATTTAAAATTATCAAAATTGATAATTATGTATTTGTTTTATAAGAATTAGAACATTGCTTGTGGGTTATCCATTAAGGATTATTACAGTGTTATAATTTAATAAAAAAAGGGTTGGTTTGTGAATTATTACACTGTTATAATTTTAATGTCAATAAAATTAATTTTCTCTTAAGTTCCACTTTTCAATTTCTTTCCAAGGCTCTCTGCTAACTTTAAAATTCTCCCCGCTAAGAACAGGCCTATAATTTTTCCACAAGAATCTTTCATCTAAATAGACAATAACAGCCCTATCATTCTCTGACCTTATTGCTCTACCGCTTGCCTGAATTGCTTTTTGAATAGCAGGATAAAAATATCCGTATTCAATTCCTTTTCCATAAGTTTTGTTATAGCATGAGATTAGACTTTTTGTTTCCAAATCTGGAGTTGCCAAGGCAACTCCTGCAATAATTATGCATTTCAATGAATTATTTGGATAATTAATTCCTTGGTCAAAAGAACCTGATTGAACTCCTAACAATAATCCTTTTTCAGAACTTATAAATCTGTTCAGCAAATTGTTTTTTTGCTCTTTTGTTAGTTCCTGAGCTTCAACAAAAAGGTTCATGTCATTTTTAAAAAAATTTTTAACCTGCTGTAAAAAAGAGTAAGAAGGAAAGAAAACTGCAGTGTTTCCATTAACAGCATTGAATATTTTTGTTATGATTTCAGCGTAATTCTTGTATTGAACTTCTCCTCTCTTTGAAAACTTTGTTGTTGCAATTGGTGCGACTAAATTCAACCTGTTTTCTGGTGGAAAGATTGATTTAAAGGAAATTGTTTCATAATTTTTAACTCCTAACAAATCAGCATACATTTCCAGAGGTTGTAAAGTTGCGGACATCAATATTGTTGAATAACTTTCGTTTATTATATTTGATGTTATTGATGAAGGTAGAAGAGCGCTTAATTTTAATTCAATCTGCTCTCCATAGTTTGTTTTTCTTTTTCTAATAATTCTTGCAAAATATTCATCGCTGTTTATCCAGTTTTCAACAAATCTTAATAAACCAGAACAATAACTCTTTTCCTTTCCTTCTTCTTTAACCAAATCTGAAACCTCTTGCAATTCATCTAAAAATTCTTTGCTAAGAGAATCTAAAATATACACAATTTCTTCCTTTTCAACATAATCTTCATCATTATTTTTTAATCTTTCTCTTGCAAGTTCTTCTATTCTAATTCTAAAACTATCAATGTCTTGATAAACAATATGGTTCATTTCTTTTGCTTCCTTTATTGCATTGTTTAAAACAAAAGTTGTAAGTTTTGATGAAATCAAATCTCTTGCTCTGTTAGGAAGTTGGTGCGCCTCATCAACAATAATTATGGAGTCCTCAAGATTCTTGTTTATTTTTGCAAGGAAAGTTTTAGAAACAAATGGATTGAAAATATGAAAATAATCTGCAACAATTACAGTGCTTCTCTTCGCTACCTGGCAGGAAATTTCATAAGGACAGAATTCTTTACATTTCTTTTTAATTTCTTCTGAACTTAAAATTTCATTGCTAATTTCCTTTATTTTTATTTTTGCCTCTTTTGTAAGCTCTCCTTTTTCAAAAACTCTGTTATAGAACTCGCATTTCTCTTTTTTCTTTAAATAATCGCAAAGTTCCTGAAAGTCTGCTGGTCCTAAATCATCATAAAAATAATTGCAGAGCCACTTTTTTCCAATAATATCAACCCCTCTTTTTTCTCCCATTTTTTTTAATGTTTCAAGAGCAATTAAATGCTGGGAATGTCTGGGAGTTAAAAAGAAAACATTTAATCCAAGTTTTGATGCAATTTTTGTTGCTGGATAAAGGACACCTGCAGTTTTTCCAATCCCTGTCGGGGCATGAATTAACAAATTTTTATTGTTTTTTATGCAATCCTCAACTTTTTGAATCATTATCTCTTGGTTTTCTCTCTTTTTAGGATAAGGAAATTTTAATGGCATAATTTTAGAATGGTATTTTTATCAGAAAAGATGAATTCTATATTCTCAAAAATATATATTCCGTAACCGAAAACAATAAATACTTTAAAAACATATATTTTTAATGCTTTTTTTAACTAAAAGGTGATAGAAAATGTTAAAAATAAAAAGGGACTCTAAGTTGAGATGTCCAGAGTGCGGGTCAACAGAAATATTGGTTGACACAGTGAGAGGAGAGAATATCTGTTCAAAATGCGGATTAATTTTGAATGAAAACATGATTGATACACAGCAAGACTGGAGGGCTTTTGATACAGAAGAATTGGAGAAGACTGCAAGAACAGGAGCACCATTAACAAGGATGAGGCATGACAGAGGAGTTGGGACAGAAATAGGAAAAAGTAAAGCTGAGTTATTTAAAGTTTCTGCTGGAAAGAGAGGTCAATATTTCAGAATAAAAAACTGGCAGAAAAGACTTATAAGCAGCAAGGACAGAAATTACGGATATGCTTTATCTGAATTGGAAAGAATTGCCTCTGCCTTAAATCTTCCAAAGAATTTGCAAGAGGAAATAGGAACAATGTATGAAAAGGCTTTGGAGGAAGGTTTAGTAAAGGGAAGGAGTATTGAAGCAGTTATTGGTGCATTAGTTTATGCTTTATCCAGAGAGTACGGGTCTCCGAGATTGATGTCAGAAATTTGCGAAGTTTCAGGGGTTGATAAAAGAGATTTGGGAAGAACTTACAGATATGTTGCAAGAAAACTCAATTTAAGAGTTATACCGGCAAAAGCAATAGATTATGTTCCCAGGTGTGCAACAATTCTTAATTTAAGTGATAGAACTCAAGTATTGGCAAAGCGTTATTTGAAAAAAATAAAAAGTGAAGAGGAAGTTTCTGGAAAAGGACCGATTGGTCTTGCAGCCGCAACATTGTATATTGCAGCAATAATGAATGGGGAATTTATATCTCAAAGAAAAATTGCAGAAGCAATAGGAGTAACAGAAGTAACAATCAGAAATAGGTGCAAAGACATTGCAAAGAATTTAGGAATTGAAGACGAAGTTGAGAAAAAGATAAAAGAATTGGAAAAATTGCAGAAAGAAAGTGATCAAGAAGAATTATAAAATTTTTTTATTTTTTTTATTTTGCTAAATTCAAAAAGAACTTTGCAACTTTTTTATGGAAATTGTAATGAAGAATTTTATTGATGTTTGGAAGATCTGGTACATAATTGAATTCATTGAAGATATATTCTCCATCCTTAAAAAAGAAATCAAAAGCACCAATATTTAAATCCATTTCCTTTGCTGCAATTTTTGAATACTTTTTTAATTTATTGTTAAGAGGTATTTGATAAACTTCTCTGTAAATACAACACTTCCAGTTCTTCTTATCGGTAGACAAAGCAAATATTGGGTTTTTGTTTAAAATCATCACTCTGACTAATTTTTCAAAATCTATGAAATCCTGAATAAGGCAAGGATATGTGAGATAAGAAGTGGATTTCTTTTTAAAATACAAGGTAAGCAATTTTGGTGAGTTCTTGCTTATTTTATCAACGCAATAACCTGCTCGTCCAAATAAAGGTTTTACAACTTTTGTATTTTCAAATTTTATTTTTGAATTTGGCAATAACAACTCTGTTTCTACAATAGGAATCTTGTCCTTAAGCAATTCATAGCACAGTAATTTATTTTGATAATTAAAAACTTTATCTGGTGAATCTACAAACTTGCTTCCTTTTATTTCAAGAATCTTTGAGAGATAATAGCTTATTAATCCATAATTCTCATAAGGCATTAGTCTGGCATAGATTAGGTCATATTTTTTTGGTACAAATGTTTTTATTTTAGATAAATCTAGTATTTCGGGATTCACCTCTTGTTTCTTTAATTCCTCTATTAATTGTGACTCAAAATTATGGCCTAAACTTTCTGTAATTAATAAAAATTTCATAAAAAACTAAAATAAAAAGTATTATCATTGCTGCTGTTTTTGTTTTTCTTCTTCTTTGGTTCCACTAGTTACAAACCACATTACTGCACCAATCATTATTAAGATAATCACTATGGCAACTAGATCTTGCATCATTCCTGTATAAAACCAATTTATTCCTCCTCCAAATGCTCCTCCTATAATTAGCCATGCCACAAATATAATTACAATTATTGTTACTGGAGCCTTCCAACTTTTCATAAATTCTTCTGATACTGTTTTTGGAGATATTAGGGTTATTACAAGCATAATCCCTAAAATAGCTGTTAAAAAAAGCATTGTTGTTCCTGAAGCTGCTACAAAAAATTGACCTATTGAAGAACCCCAAGGAGTAAATTGTACTAAAAAGAAGGCAAGGGCTAAAGAAATTATTCCTGAAACTCCTCTGCTTGTTTTAGTATCTTCTGTCTTGAATATTCCGCTCTTTATAAGTAGTCCAAAAATTATTGCAAAAGTTAGAACCCATGGAAAAATCAGTTCGTACAGCATTGTACAAAGTTGTCCACTGATCCCAAGCACAGTACAAGCTGGATAACTAACCACCATAAATTAATTATTTAAAGTATTTAAATAAGATTTTATGAAGGATAAACTAAAGAAGGTTTCTGAAGTAGAGTATTTAATTCCAAAAGGTGTGAGAAAAGAGATGAGAGTAAATGCTAAAATAATTGCTACTGATAAAATTATTGAAGCTGCTGAAGATGAAGCAATAAAACAATTGACAAATGTTGCTTGTTTGCCTGGAGTTGTTGAGTTTGTTTGGGGGATGCCAGATATTCACTGGGGTTATGGTTTGCCAATGGGCGCTGTCGGAGCTTTTGATTTTGAGAAAGGCGTGATTTCAAGCGGATGCACAGGTTTTGATATCAATTGTCTTTCAAAAGATGCAGAAGTTCTAACTGAATTTGGATATAGAAAAAAAATTTCAGATTTTGAGAAAAATTTTAACAAAGAAACAATAAAATGTGTAAATCCTACTTCTTGTGTAAAAAATACAAAAATAAAATATTTCTTAAAATCAATACCAAAGAAAGTTTTTAAAGTTGAAACCGAGAGTGGTGCAAAAATTATTGCTACAGATGATCACCCTTTTTTCACAAAAAAAGGAATGGTTCCCTTAAAAAACCTGAAAATAAATGAAGAAGTTTGTAATTATCCTTTTGAAGGAGTGGAATATACAACCCCCAGTTCAGAGATTATCGTAAATGAAAAAGAAATAAATGAAAAATACAGAGAAGAATTAAAAAATAAAAATTTGCTCCCTCTTACTTATTCAAATGAAAAGTTTCCTTATTTGCTAAAATTATTTGGTTTTGTTTTGGGAGATGGATACTTGGATGATAGAAGAATTAGTTTTTATGGCGAAAAAGAAGACTTAGAAGAAATAAGAAAAGATATAATTAAACTTGGTTTTAATCCTGGTAAAATACTCTCTAGAGAGAGAAAACATGGTGAAGTAAAATTTGAGAGAACGGAGCACAGTTTTACTGTTAATTCAAGAGCTCTTGCTGATTTATTTAAAACATTGGGTTTGCCTAAAGGTAATAAAGCAAAAACGAAATTTTTATTGCCTAATTGGTTGTTTAAATGCGAACTCTGGCAAATTAGATTATTTCTTGCAAGTTACTTTGGTGCTGAATTGACTTCTCCAAAGACGGTGACAAAACATGATTACAATTTTTATAATCAGATTCTAACAGTTGATAAAGAAAAATCTCTTGTTGAAAATGGTAAAGAATTTTTGAAACAGATTAAACAGTTGCTTTTGAAATTTGGGATAGAAAGCAATCTAATAAAAGAAAGGAAAGAATATGAAAATAAAAACTATGTTTCATATAGGCTTAGATTGCAAATTTCTTCAAAACCAAAGAATTTGATAAAGTTATGGTCTAAAATTGGTTTTGAATATAATAAAAGTAAAAACTTTCTAGCAAATGTTGGGGTTCAATATTTAAAAATAAAAGAAAATGTTTTGAATGAGAGAAAGAAAGTGATTGAAAGTATTGAAAAAGAAAATTTAAAAAAGAGTGAAGCAATAAAAAAGTTTTCATCTCCTTTTGTAAATGAGAGATTTATTGAAAGGAGTTTGTATGAACCTAGGAAAACTGATCCGAGGATTGCATTAAATTTTGAGAAGTTTAAGGAATTTTTAATTTCAAAAACATCAGGTCTTGGAAAAACAGGGATGGTTTGGGATAAAATTGTTTCAATAGAAGAGACCGATTATAAAGATTTTGTTTATGATTTTACAGTTGAGGATGAACACCACAATTTTATTGCTAATAATTTTGTTGTTTCAAATTGCGGGGTCAGAATGATTAAAACAAATCTTACCTATAAAGAAGTAAAACCAAAATTGAGACAATTAATTTCTGTATTGTTTAAAAATGTTCCTACTGGAGTTGGTTCAAAGGGAAAATTAAAATTGTCAAGAGATGAATTGGATGAGGTTATTGTTAAAGGAGCAAAATGGGCTCTTGAAAACAATTATGCAACAAAGGAAGATTTGCAGCATATGGAAGAATATGGGTGCATGCCTGGAGCAAATCCTGATAAAATTTCTGATTTAGCGAAGAAAAGAGGGCTTCCTCAATTAGGGACTTTGGGTGCAGGGAATCATTTTTTAGAAATTCAAAAAGTAGATCAAATTTTTAATCCTGAAATTGCAGAAGTTTTTGGTGTTACTGACAAGGATCAGATTATAATAATGTTGCACTGCGGAAGTCGTGGATTGGGACATCAAATTGCAACAGACTATTTAAAAATCCATGAAAAAGCTGTAAAAAAATATAATATCTGGCTTCCAGACAATCAACTTGTTTGCGCTCCTGCAAACTCGCAAGAAGGACAGGATTATTTTGAAGCAATGAAAGGAGGGGTAAATTATGCTTTTTGCAACAGGACTGTAATGACTGCTTGGATCAGAGAAAGTTTTGCTAAAGTTTTTGAAAAAAAGTGGGAAGAAATGGATATGAAACTGATTTATGATGTGTGCCACAATATTTGCAAATTAGAAGAGCATGAAATAAATGGAGAAAGAAGAAAATTATATGTTCATAGAAAAGGGGCAACAAGAAGTCTGCCAGCAGGACATGAATTAATACCAGAAACTTATAGGAAAATTGGGCAGCCAGTTCTGATTGCTGGTTCTATGGGAACTGCAAGTTATATATTGGTTGGTGGGGAAAAAGCAAAAGAAACATTTTATTCAAGTTGCCATGGAGCTGGAAGAGTAATGAGCAGGAATAAAGCAATAAAAGGGTTTAGAGGGGAGAGAGTTAGATTAGAACTTGAAAAAAAAGGAATTATTGCAAAATCTACAAGTCCAAAGGTTTTAGCTGAGGAAAGCCCACAAGCTTATAAAGATATTGATGAAGTTGTGAAAGCAGTTGATTTGGCTGGAATTTCAAAAAAAGTTGTTAGGGTTGTTCCTGTTGGTGTTGTCAAAGGGTGATTTTTTACTTTGCTCTTATAAATGTTTTTTAAAATTATGGGCTCGTGGTGTAGCTTGGTCTAGCATCGGGGCTTAGGGTGATCGCCCAACGGGTGTTTAGCCTTGCCTAATGGGTGAGGGGCGCAGGGTGAAACCACAAATCTAAAAAAGATAAGATTGGTTTTATCGCCCTGTGGATCAAAAAAAGCCTCAGACCCGAGTTCAAATCTCGGCGAGCCCATTAGATTATGGCAAGAGAAATAAGATTAGAAGAAAATGCTACTTTATATAACAGTGTTATAAAATGCAGAAGGACTATTGAAAAGATAATACAATCTGGTTATGTTGGTATTGGAAGAGACACTCATTCTGGAAAGAAAGGTCCAAGAGGGTATGATTTATACAATAAGATTCGTTCTATTATGAAAGAAGTTTTTGGTTATGTTCCAAAACCAGGAGAAAAACTTTCAGAAGAGCAAGTAGAAAAACTTGAAAAAACTTATATAGAAGCAGAAAATTATTTTAGAAGAAGAGTTAAACATATCTGAAGTAATAAATTCTATCAATAATAGATTATGCAATTTAAAGTAACGCCATGGGAGGTTAGAGGCAAAATTAATTATGAAAAACTTGTTAAGGAATTTGGTGTTCAAAAAATTGATAACAAAATTTTGGATAAAATTGAATCAATTACAGGAGAATTGCATTTTATGTTAAGAAGAAAGATTTTTTTTGCACATAGAGATTTAGATTTTGTTTTGAATGAATATGAAAAAGGAAATAAATTTTTTCTTTATACTGGAAGAGCTCCTTCTGGTCCAATACACATAGGCCACTTATTGCCATGGATGTTTACAAAATGGTTGCAGGATAAATTTGATGTGGAATTGTGGTTTCAGTTTCCAGATGAAGAAAAATTTTTGTTTAAAAAAAATTTAAAATTTGAAGAAGTTGAAAAATACTTAGAGGATAATATTTTGGATGTTATTGCTGTTGGTTTTGATCCTGAAAAGACCAATTTTATAATTGATACAAAACATGCGAGTTTGTTATATAAAGAAGCCTGCAAAATTGCAAAAAGAATTACTTTCTCTATGGTAAAATCTTCCTTTGGTTTAAAAGAACAATCAAATATAGGATCAATATTCTACACAGCAATGCAGGCAGTTCCTGCTTTTCTGCCTTCTATTTTAAAAAACAAAAAAATTCCTTGCTTAATACCGCATGCAATAGATCAAGACCCGCATTTTAGATTATCAAGAGATATTATACCAAAATTAGGTTATTATAAACCCGCTTCTATTCAATGCTCTTTTCTGCCACCTCTTACTGGTGTTTCCGGAAAAATGTCTGCATCAGAAAAAGAGACCGCAATTTATACAACAGATGATGAGAAAACAATAAGAAAAAAAATAATGAAATATGCTTTTTCCGGAGGTCAACCAACTGTTGAAGAACACAGAAAAAAAGGCGGCATTCCAGAAATAGATGTTAGTTATCAATGG
>Ga0180301_10005024_pt1 | contig 10180 bp, 18 predicted proteins | sample GuaBasSediGuay16_FD_121797 | JGI IMG/M metagenome (GOLD analysis project Ga0180301, IMG submission 121797) | Subseafloor sediment microbial communities from Guaymas Basin, Gulf of California, Mexico - Guay16, Core 4569-2, 12-15 cm | ecosystem: Environmental > Aquatic > Marine > Hydrothermal... | reverse complement strand
GGATGTTTCCTTGATTTATCTTTATAAAAATGCCCAAAGTCATTCCCTGGAGGGCGGGTTTGCATGATGTTATCTACATAACATTCCTCTCTCTTAATCTTAGCCCTGATTAAGAGGTCATTCAACACCATCCCAGCCCCACCGCAGAAGGGCTTCCCTTTAAGATCCTCTTGCTTCCCAGGAGCTTCACCTATCAACCATATCTTACTATCTAATCTTCCTTCTCCTTTTACTCTCATTCCACTCCTTAGGTTTCTTGCATCTACCCCATTGATCTCCGCTAAATCTCATATACCAAACTGCTTTCCCTCTTTCCATCTTCACAATCTCCCCTCTGCGTGGACATGGAGTATTCATCTCAACGGCCTCCCACAGCTTGGACAGAAGGACATTATCTCAGGATTTATCTCCTCCCCACAGTGAGGACACTTAGGACACTCTTCCAGCTTCTCTCCACAAGAGATGCAATAAGTATAATCCTCAACAGGAAACATTGTTTTACATCTTGGACACCATTTCACTTCCCTCACCTCCTTCCAATCTTTCACAACAGAGTTTGTGATACTTCCTATCCTTCTCAATCCCAACCCCTCTTCTATTAAGTTCCTTCGTTGCAACAATCGTAGCCCCTGATCCACAGAACGGATCTAAAACTAACTCTCCTGCCAGGGTGGTATATTCAATCAATGCTCTCAATAATTCAGTTGGTTTCTCAGAGGGATGTATCTTCTTATTCGGAGGAACTCTTTTTATGGTAAAAAGATCCTTAGGTGTCCCATTCAACATCCTCTTCCCTTTCATGCAATGGAGGAAGCATTCATATGAATGCACAAATGTCGTTGATTGAGAGGGATAACTCCCACTCCCTTTATCCCAGATTAGGGGCATATGATGCACCCAAAACCCATGTTTCTCAAGAAGTGCCTTCACCTTAGGTATCTTCTCAATTGCACAGAATATGAACATATGCCTATCCATCTTCAACACCCTATACATCTCTCTTATTGCTTTATCCAAGAGATCAAAGGTCTCAAACTCCCCATCTTGGTAGGTATCGGAAACAGTCATCCTCCCAAATGTATGTGCCTCCCCAATATCTATTCCAAATGGAGGATCTGTAAGTATAAGATCCACACTCTCCCCTTTCATCTTCCCCATCTCCTCTACACAATCTCCCAGTATAATCTCAGGCCTATCAATAACCCCCCTCTCCTTCAACCTCTTTGCAAGTTCTTCTTGGAGTATCCTCTCCTGCATCTTTTTCAACTTCTTAAATGCCACTGACTTAGACTTCTCCTTTATCAACTCAGGAAACGCCTTCATCCCTTTTGCAAGTTGGATATCCATAGATACTGTCCCAATACTTTCCCCAAGAGCATCCGCTGTTTGCTTAAGTCCCCATCCTGTTCCATCTCCCCATTTCCTCACCGCTGCTCCATGTATCTTCTGCTTCAACTTATGCAACTCCGCCTTTGCCGTAACTTCTTCTTGCCAGGTGAATGCTTGTCTCTGTATATTCTCCTCCAGCTCAATCTCCTTCTTCTCAATCTCACTAAGCTCACTCAACCTCTTAACTTCAATCTCTTCCCATTTAAGTATCCTCGCTGCCCTCAATCTCCTCTCGCCAGCTATCAGGACATTATTCTCATCCACCACAATCGGCTCAATCAACCCCAACCTCTCCATTGACTCAGAGAGATCTTCAATCCCCTCATACTTCTTCCTAAACCTATCCAGCACTTTAATATCCTTAACCTTTACTCTTTCCATCACTTCATCCCTCCTAATATAGATAACATTAATAACATCGCCGCAAACCAGTATAGGGCGACATACCACCTCTTCTCCAGAAGAGCAACTAACATTATTAATCCATAGATGACTAACAATCCCTTCATCATCCATCCACTAATCATCCCAGCACCCTCCCACTTGTAAATGTTTTCCCAATCGCTTCTTTATGTGTCATCACCTTCCCATCAATCTCAACCTTCCCATCCAGAGGGAGTCCCTCAATCCTGGAGATTCTTCTATTAGCATCAACCACCACTTTATACTGTCCTCCTGGAATGGACTTCGTTTCCTTCTTTGGAGTTGGAGCTTCATTTACATGTGGAGTAAACCCTTGCTTATCCAAGACAAAAGGAGGAGTAGCACCTTCCATCCCCTGGATTATCTCTCCCAGCATCATCACCGCACAATCCACCCTTGCCGCAGCTTCTTTTGCATCAGCTGTGTCAGGGATCTCCAACATCTTCTTGATTGCCTTCAACATGTTTACTACCATCTCTTTCACCTCCATAAGCTCATAATGAACATCATTATATATGTCATCATACCTAAGAACAGCAAAAACATAAAAATGAATTCCATCACTTTCTGCATTTAGTGTTCCTCCTTCCACTTCTCCTATTCCAACAAATCCTCTACCCACTCTTCATTAACTAACTCATTTCTATCATTTACATCATAAGAATAAATCGCTGCCATCGTTCCATAATCCCCTCTATAAGACCGAGCTTCTTCAAGTGAATCGCAGCTAACCATCACCTGAGCATCTTCAGTCCCCATACCACCACAGGCTCTTGCATCCCATACTATCCACAACTTCCTTCGTTTCATCTGTGCCACATCTTTTTGATTTCCCATCTCTCTAACCATCCTCCCATCACCCCCCACACCAACCAGAATGCAAGAGCAAACAACACTCCCATTCCAATTGCTGGAATAAGCCTATCCCAAATCCAAAATAAAGCTTTATGATACCAAATCCAAGCCCAATCAACAACTTCCCACCAAATTAACTTTAACTCTAACATCATCTCTCCATTTTCAATTTTTGAAATTGGAGGGAGACATTCCTGCCTCCCTCCAATAGGGGTTCATTTCTTCACTGGGATGAACTTGGCGATCACATTCCTCATCACTCCTTGATACTCTTCAATCCCCACTTGGGCATCAAACTCCATCCCAATTGTTTCCTCCGTATCAAAATCTTTCCACTCCAATCCCAACGCATCAATCAACTGCCTAAGACGGAACTGAGCATTCTCCCCTTGTTTCAGGGTTGTATTCTCAAATATATGCCCTGGTCTTCCCTTTCCATCAGTTGTTTGGACATTGGGATCAGCATATTCAAACTCCCAGTGAAGATAGGGAGCTTTTGGACCTTGAGCTACGTTTACACTCACTACCCTCAATCTGTATTGTCCAGCTTCAGTATAACCAAATCCACTGGACTCCGTATTTGGATCTACTTGTATCCTCATTCTCCACCTCCTATCTCTTTGGACATCTTACTCCTGATGCCCTTCTTCTTCCTATTGATTTACCTTCCACACTTCTCCTATAACTCCCCTTATAGGGGCCTGTGCCTGTGCGGACACCACGCTTTGAGTAACCCATCTCCTCACCTCCTTCCCCTGCCTAAGACTGCTGCCAGCATACACAATGCCAACAGTTCTCTTCCATCCTTTCCAAGAGATTCAAACATCATATGAAATTCTTCTGACTCTGGATCTATTCTTCCTGCTATTGCATGGACGAAAGCAGCTAATGTGTTTGTAACCGTATCCTTATCAATCTCACTTGCCCTTTGCCTCAATAGTTTTTCAACATGCTTATCCATCCCATCCCCCCTATTTATATATCTTCCCAAAATCAGGCTCTACCCTTGCTGGTAAGTCCCTTGATGTTCTACAGCTCCTCATCGAGTCTCCAACTGTTAGCATTTCATATGTTACTGCTGTCCCGCTTATTGTCTTACTCATATAATAAACTTCCTCAAAATCCTTCCCTATCTTCCCACTCATTTGTCCATTTATTAAAGGTTTACAGCTTATCCTTCCTGTTAACTCATCCTTATCCCATCTCTCATGACAAATAAGTATAACATTCGCTGGCAACCTTAAGAGTGTATTATTCAACTCCTCAAAGTTAGCTAACAAAGCTCCATAAAGAGGTTGAGTCATCGTAGCAGTTTGATTCACCGCCATCAAGAGTCTCCTTATATGCTCATCCGTAGATGTATAACTATCCAGCACCACCGTTTCCACCTTCACCTTCTTCCCCATGTGTTCAATCTCACACTTGTTGTTCTGGAGGGTTTCAATCATTTCAGCTAACTTGAGATATCCCTTCGGCTTCTGCACTACAAACTTAGCCCCACTTAACTTTTTTGGAGTTAAATCTGAGGTTGCTAATCTCTTAAGCCCAATCTCACTCAATGGCTCTGTTATTGCCCATTGTATCAACTCCCCCTTCTCCAATCCCTCTTTTAGGTTTTCCATCTTATGCAACTTATTATCCACATCCAAAAACAACACTGGCTTAGGAGCTGTTGATGCAGCAGTAGTCTTCCCAGTTCCCCAGTCACCGATAATCAAGCAACTAAAGTATCTCTTCATCTCCATCATCCTCCCACTCATTAAAGCACTTTTCACACAAAATATTCGTTGACACCTGCCCTTCCTCTTCAGGGATTTCTATCATCACAATATCCTCCTTAATTGACCTTCCACAGTCTGAGCATACCAACATCTCATCCCCTGTCAGTTGGATTTCTATCCACTCCCTTCTCATCCTTCACCTCCTCTTTTGTTTGTTGATATGGTATCCATTCCTCAACTCTATATTCCTTCTCAATCACCCTCTCATCCTCCCCATACTCACAAAGCTGGAGATACGGACAGTCTGAATTAAACCCATGACAGACTTCCCTACAATCCGTCCCCCACCAGTTTCCCTCTTGTTCACATCTCAAGATCTCTCTTATAATCTTCGGCACAGTTTCCCTAAATCTCTGCTTCAACCTCTCCGTCCTGGGCTCGGGATTTCTGAGAAAGTGATCCTCTGGTTTCTTAGACCTTGCTGTCTCCCTCTTCAATGGCTTCCAGGGTTCAAGAGCGTTTATAATCGCTCCCAAGCACTTCCTCCCCAGAATAGCCTCCGCCCCAACAACATAGGACGTCACCTGCATATCCATCCTAAACTGCCTAAAGAAGTTAGGGCCTAAGATGGAGGTTGTCTTATGCTCCATCACATACAAATCCCCTCCCCAATCAACCAAGAGGTCAATTCTCCCTCCCCAAAGAATATCTCCCAATGGAATAACAAATCCAACCTCTGGCTTTCCAATTACCTTGAATGGTTCATATTTATACACACGAGCATATTCCTTCAACATCTTAATCCCATTCTCCACCGTCCTCAATTCCTCTCCTTCGGGATCGTGATACTCCCTCACAAAAACCTTGAGGGCTTCGTCTAAATTCCTCTCATTGGAGTAATAGGTATTAAGTGCATCATGCACCGCCTTCCCAAAGCTGAGAGCTGGAGAGATTGCTTTTGGAACTAAGCTCCTTACGATACGATAGTAGTATCTCTTCCTACATGTGAGGAAGAGGTTTAATGCTGTGTAATCCCAAATCTTATCACTCATCCCTACTCCTCTCTTAAGCCCATCATAAAACCCATCAGCTCCCCCCACGCATCTTTAGCTTCAGCATCTTCAGCCTCTGGAATTCCCATTATTGCATTCCTTATCTCCTCCAATGTCTTCTCAAGCCCGTTGAGTTTGATCATCTTATCCACAAGCCTCAATGTTGCAGCTGCCCCTACAAAGGAAGCTGCTTTTTCACTACTGTTCATTTCCCCCTCCTCCTTTCTCATTCCAAGTCCACTTCAAATGTCCTTTTTACACTCCCCTTAGGAACTATGAACACTATTCTATAAAAGCAACGACTGCAAATTCCTGTAGAATAAACTTCATACCGTTGAGGAGTCTCATCATCAGTTTCCTGAATGTAAATGTCACTATTTTCTAATCTTTCTTTTTTAATTTGAATTCCATAAGGAGTTTCTACTGCATAAGTAATAGATAACGTTTCACCAACATCAAACCCTCCACAAGCTAACAAAAAGATACCACTTCCTTCTGTTATTCGGGAATCAGTGAGTGCCACCAATCTTTGTCTATTTCTAATCTTTTCTGGGGGAGGATGAAGCATCTGATACCTTGCATACTTCCATACGCCACCAATCACCACTACGACAAGAAGGAGTGAGATTACAAAGTCACGACTTACCATCCCCTTTTTAGACATTTCTATCCCTCCTCCTTATCTCCACCGAGCAATGTCCCCATTCCTGAAACCTATTATACTTAATCTTCACATCACACGGATTACACTCCCCAAAGTTATGACACACCCTCCAGAGGAATGGGCTCACATACCTCCCTTCCAGGATGTTCCCAATCCCCCCAATTCCCTTGTATAAATCCCTATGACACCTATAAATCTCTCCTGTTGGATCAATCAACAGCTCACTTGTCCTACACATCACCGTTTCCCTCTTCCCCTCTATTGCTCCTTCATACTTATATGTCCCATACAACCTCCTATCATACCATCCCAGAAACTCCTTCATCCTCCACTCAATCCCTCTCTCCCTACACTTCTTCTCCATCTCCCTATTCTGGGATTTCATCCCAGGATAATCCAATCCCCAAATCCCTACACTATATCCTTTCTCCTTCATATATTCTACATTTCTCAATAGGATGGATGGGTTGGTCTTGAGATGATAGCTAAATCTCACCGTCGCATACTTCGCCACCCTTCCCCTCTCAAAAACCAGAGGATTCACCCTCTCACAAAACTCTTTTACATCAAACATCCCATTTGTCAGCAAATCCATATATTTCCCTCTCCTATATAACTCCGTCACAATCTCATAAAACCCTGGATGCATAGTTGGCTCTCCACCCTGGAGGGTAATGGGGAGATCAATCCTCGTAGGTATCTTAGAAAGCCCCTCTATCCATCTCTCCGTTGATGCCTCCTGAGCCATATTGAACTCCCCAAACCTATTGATACAGTAGGAGCATCCCAAGTTACATCTAAAGGTTAGAAACACCCCAATATAATTACACTTTTGAGGAAGCTTAATCATATGCATCCTTCCATTCCACCACTATCTTCGGCTCATCCATTTCCCAGAGTTCCCTATAAATTCCCTTCTCATACTTGAATGTCTTAATCCATGGCTCAAACACATGCCTCAAATCCTTATTATGCTGCACCCCCACATCAAACTTTGGGTTCTGCGATCCCACGATCGTCCTCACCATCACTGGCAGTCTAAACTGCCCATTAGATAAATGGGGAATAAGAGCCAGATGGTTAATCAACGCATCCGCTCCACAGAGCATGAAGTCCATCCTCTGAAACACCACAATCGGCTTATACCCCTTCATTGCAAGCCCGATTGCAACCCCAACTACCAAGTTCTCAGCAATTGGCATCTCCACACACTTGTTGGTGGGCACATCATCAAGCGTCCCATATATCCTCCCACTCCCAGTAACCCCTTCTCCAATAAAAACCGCTCCTTCTTGCTCACTGAGCCATTTCATCTCTTCTTTGATGTTATCTTTTTGTCTGCCCATCATTAAATATTCATCTTTTTTCTCCATTTCTATTTCTCCATTTTCTATTTTCAACTTTTGAAATTAGAAACTGACATATTTACCAATCCCAACATGAGGGTATTTCCTCTGATAGAGATACCTAATAACATTTGGAGCTTCATACTTCGGATGTGCCTTCCACCTCTCCTCCTTAGTTGCCTCAACAGCGAGATTATTATCCTCAATAACAAATGTAACTGGAAGCTCTCTTCCCAGTGCAAATCTTGATGCCTCAACCAGATGTCCACTATCTTCCCCTCCATCTCCGATGAAGCACCAAACATGAGGCTTTTCCCCTCCTTTTCCTTTCCATTCCTTATTGATAGCTAAACCAATTCCACATGCTATTGCTGGACCTCCTCCTACAATAGCTGTTGAGATGAAGTTGATTGATTTGTCAAATATATGCATACTCCTCCCCTTTCCTCCACAACAGCCATCAGCTTCTCCCCTTATCTCCGCCATCAACCTCTCAGGAGAACCCCCTTTGAGGAGGTAGTGATAGTGATTTCTATGAGTAGAAACAACCCAATCTTGAGGCTTAATCAACTCAAATAAACCGATGAGATATCCCTCATTCCCACCACTCAGGTGGATGGGGGTATTAATTCTCCCTTCCTCAAACTCCTTCGCAACTTGTTGTTCAAATTGTTCAAGTAATCTTGGTGTCCATTTCATCTCTGGTCTCCTATTCGCTTGCATGACGAGTCTTAAATTCCCTAAATCCCAATCTTGTTAGCTTATTTATTTCATTCTTATAATGAACTCTCTTCTTATTAAGCATCCTCACTTCCTTTGCAATCTTTCCTGCATCCCCATTTGGGAACACTTCCCCTCTTCTCCTAAACTCATGCTCCCTATTCCAAATTTCAAAATTAATCATCCCCAACCTCAACACCGTAACAATAAACTTCCCTGGGCGAGGGATGTGTTTGTCCATTGGCATCTTATCTAAGTGTTCAATCAAATAATTAAGCTCCTCTATAGCATCCTCCTCCCCAAAGTAAACCTTTCTCACCAGGGAGCAAAGCTTATCAATTGCTTCCCCTAATGAAGTGCGGGGAAGAAATGATGGGAGTTTATTGATAGATTTCATCTTAGGGCAAGTGCAATCAATAAGATTAAACAACCAATTAGACACACAGCTAACACAATCCCATTCGGCAGTTGTTCTTTGTAGCGATGTTTGTAGTATTCATCAAGAGCTTTGAGAGCTTCTTTACTCATCTTATCCCTCCTTTAAATAAAGTTCAAGTGCTCAGGTGGATGAAGGTATTCCCACACAAACGCATTAGTAAAGTCATGCCTACAATTCCCCGTGCAATCCTTGTGAACATCAAACTTAGTAGCCATGTAATCAACAATCTTCCAATATCTCTCACTATCCAGTATCTCCTTCAAACTTTGCTTCTTCAAATCCCCATAACAGTATTCCTCCTTATTAAAGAGGTATCCACAAGGATAACACCTTGAATTCCCACTAATCTGAAATATGAGAGGACAGTCAACACATCTATCATATGGTCTCCTTCCCATTGACCATATCATCTTCCACTTCGGAACAACTTTAGTCTCATTTGTTGAGAGGGCTTCGGCTTCCTTGAGGATAGAGGTGACCCTCTCATTCCCATACCACTCAAGATTAAACCTTGACATTTCCTCACACCCTGGGTCACTAAATTGTTTAATGACAAAGTAATCAAGCCCATTCTCCACAGCAAACCTCGCCTCTGGTAAGATAAACTCAATGCATTGGGGAATAAGAACCATCTGCAATCCCAGCGTGCATTTATATCCCTTCTTCCTCTTGATGTCTACCGCCATCTTAACATTACCCTGCACCCGCTTCCACTGAGGGACACCATGTATGGCTTTATAACCCTCTTCTCCCACTGCTGAGAGATTAAAGCGTAGCCAGGTGCAGGTGGATAAGAGGATTTCCATCTGAGTTGGATTGATAAATATTCCATTCGTAGCAAACCCAATATCCAGCCCTCCCTTCTTGCCAACGATGCAGGCATCGTAAACTGCTGGATTAAGGGTGGGCTCACCATCACCAGTCAGTGTGAGTGACTTAATCCCGAGAGTGGGAGCATCCTCAAACAACCTCACTAAGACATCTCTGGGGATGATATCTTGACTCATTTTTTGATAGATGCCATAGCAATAAACACAATGGGCATTACATCTCTTGGTTGCTCCTATGTCAATATGGAGAGGGTATATCCTCTTCCCATCTCTATAATAATCGTGCACTCTATCCATATGCCAGAGCAACTTACATCCATCAAACAAAAACTTTCCTTTGACTCCTCTTAACTCCTCAATCTTTGACATTTTGGGACTCCTTTAGATTATTAAGCACCAGTTTTGCATCAGCTTCAATTTTACAAGCAATCTCTTTTTTCTTTGCCTTTAAGATGTCAATAGCTTTTTGTGTAATGTGTTTCTCAAGTGTGTTGCAAGCATCACAAATAACTTCTACTATTTCTGGAGAAATAACATCGTAAGCACTTGAACAACCATAGTAACCGTATTGACCCGAAAGATAGATAATCCCGTGTTTCCAATGTCCATCGTATTCAATTTTGGGTTTGTGATAATTTAATAAATAACCAAAGAAAGAAAAATAGTTCTTGTCTATTCTACCACTCCCGTCTCCTTTCATACGGTTAAGACTTTCTATTAATTCATCAATATCTTTTATTT
>Ga0180301_10005023_pt1 | contig 10180 bp, 20 predicted proteins | sample GuaBasSediGuay16_FD_121797 | JGI IMG/M metagenome (GOLD analysis project Ga0180301, IMG submission 121797) | Subseafloor sediment microbial communities from Guaymas Basin, Gulf of California, Mexico - Guay16, Core 4569-2, 12-15 cm | ecosystem: Environmental > Aquatic > Marine > Hydrothermal... | reverse complement strand
GGCCTGGAATACACATATCGGATCAGGAGCTCATGGCCTCGTTGAGCTACAAGCTGCCTGGCCGCATAGATGCGAGGTGGATGCTCAGGTGGAGGGTTATCGACACCCAGGAGCACATGCAGCTGCTGCGTATGGACGGCCTCCATCCAGACTGGCAGCAGAAGGTGGCTGAGGCTGAGTGGCGTAACCTGCTGGTTGATGAACGTACGGCTCTGAGGAACGTGTACATACGTAAGTATAGGCTTGGCCTGATAACCGAGGATGAGTTGAGGGCCAGATTAGAGGCCCTTTACTACACTCCAAGGGAAGTGGCTTGGATTGTTCAGAGGGCTAAAGAGGAGTATGAGATGGACCTCCTCGAGGATAAGGTGGATGCAGCTAAGCAGGCGTACAGGAAGGACCTGCTGACCGACGAGGAGTTCCTGAACATGCTGCTTGAATGGGGTATCCGTGAAGAGCGTGCCAGGCTCATAGTAGCTGAGGAGAGCTTTAAGAAGATGCCGAGGCCTTAGTTTAAGCAGCCAACTCCCATCTGGCTCCGCCGAGATGCTTGATTAGATGGAATGCTGTGAAGGTTCTAAGCCATTTTTTCACGGTTCGGGGGTCAGACCCCCTGGTGGCCATTATGGCCTCACGTAGGTGTTTCTCAACTACTACGCTCCCTGGTGGGAGCTCCATGTAGTAGTTCCTCATCAGGTACCTCTTGACGCTTTGGTATGCCTGAACCACGAGGGGGGTCGGGTTGGGGCCTTTACCTGTGAGCTGCGTTTGTGCATTTGTGTGCATGGCTATCCAATGCTGAATGGCTCTCTCAACCTCGTGTGAAAGTAGCCCTTTCTCGAATCTTCTGTACGTAAGTGCTATGAACTCCCGTAGCTTACGGTCGGTCTCTCTGGAGATGTACACAAGTAGAGCTACCTTCTTCATTATTCTCATAGTTTAATATCATTCCATGTATATAAATATAACCCCCTTCACAAGGATTCATATTAAAGATGCATAGAAAGGAGCTAAATTCTGGCTTCTTTTACCCCTGACGAGGGGGGTCATGTGCCTGAGGGGGGTCTGCACACAAGTGCACAAACTTCATGCATGAAAAAAAGTGGAGGGGTTATAGGTATAGTGCCTCCCTCCTGACCATCTCCGACACTACTTTCTCGGCTACCTCCCTGGCGATTGCGTAAACTCCATGGGAGTCCACAGCCCAGTTCTCCAAATCTTCTATCCAATCATCCAGATCATCAAGCCACTCCTTGATTTCCTTGAGTTCTTCGTCTCTGAGACGCTTGTAGGCTTTGAACAAGGCGTCGAGGTTCTTCTCAATGGCCTCTAAGCGTTCCTCAATGCGTAGTATCCGTTTAATCACGTAGTCGAGCTTGTCCTCAGCCATGCTATTCACCTCGCATCTCGAAGTCGCATTTGGGACAGTAGTCCCACACACAGTTGCCCTTAAAGTCGTCAGGAACCTTCTGCCAGCCTGTGTGACGGCCACACCTTATACAGTAAATGGGAACCTCCTTGGCCATCAGCAATCACCTCCCAGCCATGTGCCTCATCTTCTCGGACACGTCCTTAGCTATGGAAAGCCCATCCGTGTGGACATCATATTCTGCAAGTGTAGTGGCCTCCTCGAGGCTTAGCCCCCCAAGCTCAGCCGTCATGGCTATGTAGCATCCAGCCAAGACGGACAGAACCCTCATCATCTTCGTCAGCCCCTCACGAGACACAGGAATCTTCACGGGGTTGAAGAACCGTCTCGGTTTCGTACCTCCTGGACCCGCATTCTTGTCCTCCTCGAGGCATCCGAAAACGACCCTCAACGGTTCGGAATCCGTAGGCGGTACCAACCCCACCACGAACCACCTTGTGTATTTCTCACCCGTCTCTATCAGCTCCCTGTAAACCTCCTTGACAATCCCATACGGGAAACCCCTATGCACCTCTTTCCACCACCTTTTCGAGTCTTATGTGTATCTTCACCATCCTAACTTCAGCCTTCTTCTTGAATTCCTCGGTGTGTTCGTAAACCAGGTCCGCCAGATGCGTCAGGAACTCGAAGTCCTTAGCTTCAACTTCGACATACAGCACAGGCATGTCTTCATCCCTCCTCCAAGACCTTCCTACCCTTCTCCGTGAGCTGATAGACCCCTTGTTTGAGACGCTTGAGACAGCCGTAACCCACCAGCCTCGCCAAAGCGGCTTGTATCGTGTTTATAGTGTACCCCCCACGGAAGCGGTCAATGGCCTCGCCTATGGTGAAAGGCCGGTTTAATTCGCTTGCAAACCGGAGTAACTTGTACTTTAAACCCCACTCTCGAAAGCTCATAAGCCAATCAGCTCCTCGAGGTCTATGATGCCTCTCTTATCCAGCTCACGCAGTATGTGGAATAATACAGGCGTCAGCTCGACCTCCCAAGAGCTCCCTTTGATTTTCACAGACAGAACCTTGCCGTCCCTTCCTCTCCACAGCCTCACGGTGTAACTGAACACATAGTCGTCTTTATCTTCCCTCAATATATGGTATTCCTCTACGGGTAGCCTCTCAATCTCCCACTTCATGCCCCACCTCTCACCTCCAAGTTTGGATAATGTGGTTAGGGTATATAAAGTTTACGGTGTTGCCAACACATCTAAAACGCCTAAATCCACAACCTTATGAGGCACCGACAACGGTTAATGGTTGGGTAACAATATGATAGGCCTCATATGGCCTCTATTCGTCATGGCTGTGATGCTGTACAGCATAGCCATGAGGTACGACAGAAGGGAGTAGTCAGCCAGTCTCAGGCGGTAGGCCTCTCTCCAGGGCCAGTCGGGTGAAGAACGTAACCCCTGCAGCAATACACGCACTCGTGAGGCCTTTGATGGGGTCTGCCAGTAGGCCTGTAGCTCCCAAGCCTGCCAGGGTTGAGAAGAAGGCGAGGCCTGCAAGGATGCCTGCGTTCACAACCGCCTCCTTCAGCTTACCGCCTCCCTCGTCCACGGCTACGGCCACCAGCGTCATGGCTCTGTGAAGCCTGTCAGCCACGGCCTGACGCATGGCTCACTCCTCCACCAATTCGATACGGCCCTCCTCAGCCAATTCTTGGAGGGCTATGCGTATCTTCCTGGGCTCCATGTCCACGCTCATGAACGCCTTAAGCCGCACAGGGTCGTCCTTGTAGTATGCCAAAGCCACACCTTTGAGAACCTTCTCCGTAAGCTTCTCCAGGTCCACATCCTCACGTTTAGACACGTACAGCATTATCAGGTGCTTAATCTTCTCTATCTCGTGACGCTTCATAACCGGGTATCTGCTACGCACCTTCATGGCCCTACACCTTCAACTTCTCACCAAACACGTTAAGGATAGCGTCCTCCGCAGCGGTTCCTCCGTTCGAGAACGTGAACCGTAGAATGCTGTTCTCATCAAGGACTACGACATCGTTGTCGAGGTGGGCTGCTCCGAAGTGGTAGAACGTGGTGCCTCCGTCAGGGCTTATCAGAACCTCGTCGAGGCTTATGTCAGCCCCGGAGCCGTGCTGGTTTGTGTAGCGTATCCTCCAGACCTCCCCGGCTGGAGGCTGCACGTCTATGTTCCCTGAAGCTCCTGCATCTATGCTTAGCGTGTACTGGACGGCCAGGGTGGCGTCTATGTCCGTAACCGGGAACGTTTCAGGCGGGTTTACAGGCCGAACCCCAAACCACCGGACCTGGTTGGACTCAGGCATGGCTCTCACCTACGCCTCCGTAACCACCTTACCCTCTGCAAGCCAATACTTAACCTCAAAGCTTCTTAGCGTGTGGTCAGCCGTGTCCGGGTTCTCTATCTCAAACGTCAGCCTCGACTCGAAGTACAGAGGGCTAAACGGCTGAACCATGGTTATGTATTTGCTGTTCACGTTGTCGTACACGAGTAGGAAGTTCGTCGTGGGCATGAGGAACGTGAAGTTATAGCCCAGCATGGTCTTCGGTATGTCATTGCTCAGAAAGCCCACGCCGTCAAGCTTGCCGTACACTATCATGTCCTCGTAATCTACGTTGTACAGCATAAACTGGAACCATCCCTTACCACACACGTCCAGCAACGTGATCTTCGTGCCTGCAGGCACCGTGAAGCCAGTTTTATAGTATATCTTGCGTGTGCCGTAGGGTAAGGCCTCCCTCTGTCTAACCCATTTCCGTCCGTCGTGCACCATGCAGCGTGCAAACGTCCTGCGGATGACGTTCTCCGTCAGCAGAGTGGCATCTTCGGGATAAACCTCAAGCTCGTCTCTGTCGAGGACAGGGGTCAGTATTTGCTCTACCCTAAACCGTCCATAATAGGGGATTTTAGGCATAAAAACAGAGGATGGAGGCTTCCTCCCCGCTTCACGTTTCCTCTGTCGTTCACGCTGAGAGAGAGACATCACATATCAGCCTCCTACGAGGCGGGTACCTCTTCAAACACTATGAGGTACTTGGCCGTGTTGCTTGAGCCGGACTCGTCCGTGAACACGATTTTAAGCGTCTCTCCCTGCTTTAGGCTCCAGTCCACCAGGATCCTCCTTGAGTCTAAGGCAAGGGCGTCCTTGTCCAGGGGATGGGCTATCCTCTGGTTCTCTATGTAGATGCTGAAGTAGCCGGCTCCAGAGGCTCCGAGGGCTATCTCGAGGATGTTGTACCTCTTGCCCTCCGGTGGGCTGAGGGTTACAACCTTGGCCTCCTTGGCGTTTGCGTCTATCGACACGGAGTCAGCCTGTATCCTGACGACCATCTTAGCTAAGCACCTCCCAGCCTCCTAACCGTACCGAACAGGTACAGGTAGGCGCTCTCAGCAGCCAATGTGTTAGTCCCGTCGTAGCTACCGTCAGCCTTGATTGTTATCAGGTATCCTGGACGGTAGGCGTAGGCCTCCGAGAGGATGAAGGCTATGCCCTCGGCCACGTCGAACTTCAGCATGTTGTTAGCAGTAGCCACCGGAAGCCCTACATGGTCCTCGGGAGTGAAGAGCTCAACGTCCTGGGCCCAGAGATGCAGGTACGTGAACTCCGTAGAGCCCTCGGCCTTGGCTGCGAAGGCCAGGGCCTTCAGCAGGAACTCCACGTTTGCGGGTACCCTGGAGCCGTTCACTAATGCGAAGGCTCCCGTAGGCATCTTAGCCGTGTCGAAGTTGTACGTCCCGGTAGCGTCGAGGGCCTCACTATGCGTGACGGCCAGGACGGTGGGAAGCTCGTCCTCTACGCCTGTTATCTCAGGCTCCATCTTCTTCTCGATTGGGAGCTCGTAGTAAAGTATCTCAGCCAGCGTAGGAGCCGAGTCGAACTCGACGGTCAGAGGAAGGTCTGGCGTGGCCGTTATGAACCCTGGATGGATGTACCTGCGGATGAAGTTCAGTATGCCAGCCGATGGAGCTCCAGAGCCTACGGCAGGCGTGAACGTACAGTCGTTCTTGGCTATGGGAACCCTCATTATCAGCCTTGTACCCACGTATATGTCCGCATAGCTGGGCCCAGAGGCCAGGATCTCGTCCAAGACGAACTTCTTGCCAGTCCGTGGAGTAAGCTCGTTAGAGGCCGATGTAGTCTTCTTGCACCTCAGAGCCGTCAGCGGAGCCTTCTCAAACACAGCGTACTCCACGGCCATTAGCGTTCACCTCCGTGGCTACGCTCCGAGGGCCGCCAGCCTCGCCAGCCTCTCCTTGTGCAGGGCATCGCCTATGGTCTCAACACGCTTGTAGTTGGAGGGGTCTCCTCTCGGCTTCCTCTCAGGCACGTCTATCTCAGACAGCTTCTTTATAACCCACTCCATGCCAGCCCTGTACTCTGGCTCAGCAGCCTCTATGCCGCTCGGATACCTGTCAGCTCCGACGGTTGAGACCTTTCTCTTGAACTTCGGTGCCTTGCCCTTAACTCCGCCTGCGAACCTGTCATCTATTCCCGTAGCCGTAACCGCAGCCTTGTAGATGGCCTTAGCCGCTATCGTGTTACCTTCCCATCTCTCAGCGGCTGCAGGGGCCTCCTCAGCATAGTAGTCCTTACGCTTCGGTGCCTCAGTAACCCACTTCTTGACGACCTTACCGACAGGCTTAACTACCAGCTTCACCATCGTTCTCTCCCCAAGCTTTTTAAACAAAAAAAGTGCTTTTAAATCTGGATGAATGAGAAGGTTGGAAGTTTAACCCTTCCAGGACCCGTGATGAAGGAGATGTTCACGAAGATGAGGAGGGAGATAGAGCCTAAATGGGTCGCCGAATACTGCTCGAAGTTCTATGGGAAGTATGCTGTCCGCTACCGCTGTCCTTTAGGGCCTGTCCCCAAGGAGCTCGTCGAGCTACACGGACTGGAGAAGGCTCTACGGATGTACAGGCCTTGGCGTCCTGAAGTGGATGCCTTGGTGATAGCTAAGGACAAGCTGATTCTCATCGAGGCCAAGGTCCGCAAGGTTATGGACGGCCTGAGTAAGCTACCCATCTACAAGATGCTGGTCCCCCAAACACCTGAGCTTAAGGTCTATCACGGCTGGCCGATAGAGATGGAGCTCCTCGTCGTCAAGGCCGTTGAGCCGTGGATAACCGTAGCCAAGAACATGGGAATACGCCTCGTGGAGTGGGCTCCTACATGGGTCTGGGAGATATGGAGGCAAAGAGATTTATACTGGACTAAAGAAGCAGTAGAATTGAGGGAGAGACGTAAGGAGGTGTTGAAGAGGCTTGGCTTCATCTAAGCGTATGCGTATAGTGCACCTAAAGCCTTCTCAGATAAAGATTCCAGAGACGAGGGTTTACAGCTACTTCGAGGGCGAATTGGCCGACCTGTTTAAGCACAGCATCAAGGAAATGGGCATCATGCAACCCATTTTAGTGCTGAAGGACGGAGACGACTACTGGCTGATAGACGGCTACAACAGGCTTCAGCAGGCCAAAGCCCACAACATCGACCGCATACCCGCAGCCGTCATAGAAGGCAGCTTCAAGGACGTACTGCTGAAAAACCTAAGCCTAAACGTCTTGAGGGGGAGAATCAAACCGACAGAGATGCTGAAGGTCGTGGACGCCCTCTACGAGAAGTACGGCATGGACCCAGACCAGATAGCCAGGGAATCCGGCCTGAAAAGGCACTACGTGGAGAAGCTCCTCAAGATAAGGGAGTGTAGCCCCAAGGTGATTGCAGCACTCGACGATGGGCTTATCTCAGTCAGCCATGCTGTGGAGATAGCCAGAGTCAAGGATGAAGAGGTGCAGGAGAGGCTCCTGGCCCAGACCATAGCATACCGCATAAACGTCAGGGATCTACACGACATCGTAGATAAGACGATAGAGCTCCTAAACAAACCCCCAGAAGAGGAGCCCGTAAAGCCGGCTGAACCCGTCATAGAGATACCCACCGTAACCTGCAAGCTATGCGGACAAGAATGGCCCGTAAAGAAGTGCACCAGCGTAACCATGTGCCTATCATGCTTCTCAATAGCCTACCAAGCAGTCCGAGAGAAGCTAAAGGAACTCGAAGCCGAGGCCAAGGCCGCACGGGAACAGGAGCTCCAGAAGCTCAAGGAAGCCCTCGAGGCAGCCGGAGTGAACACGGAGAGGTGACCGGGACCCATGAAACTTTGCCGGCCAGCCGTCCGACCGACCGCCATGGTTTTTTCTCTCCCCCCCGGTTTCACGTCTCCCCTGGCTTGGGTTCCTCGAGGGTTTGAACCCGCAAGGCTTTCTGGAGGTGTCGAGAGGGATGGCTGAGTTCGTGCCTGAGAATTGGGTGGTGTTTAAGCCTGGTGAACGTAAGGCCCTTCACTTTTATGACCATGCTAAGGTTACTCGTGTCGTGACTGATCCGATTACGGGGCGTCCGAAGCATGTGGAGAGTTTGGTGTTTTACGTGGATGAGGAGAATGGTCGGAAGGTTGAGAAGATGTTTAGTGTTCTCAGCATGAAGTTGGCTCAGGAGTTGGCTGCTTACATTCCTGGTCGGAAGTACAGGGATTACATATTCGTGATTGAAAAGCCTTATGAGAAGCTGGCTCCTCCATACATTGTGGAGGTGAGGCCCAGGTCATGAGTAAGCGTAGGCGGAAGGGGGGTGGGAGCCCTATGCCTGGGGTTCCTGACGTGACGAGCCGGATTAACAACCTGTTCATGGCGGCTCTATTGTGGGCTTCGAGGAGCGACTGCGATTGTAAGGCTTGTCAGAGGCTTAAGCGTCTGGCGGAGCTTATGGAGGAGAGTATGGAGGCTGAGGTGTGATGGCCGAGGAAGTAGAGGTTAAGTGGGAGGACATAGAGCTCCTATCTACGGAGGAGGTTACGGTTTACCCGGCTCCAGGCGAGGAGAGGAAGGTTATAGCGGTTACGTACGTTTACAAGGACTATCCCCCTCGGACGGTTTGGATTGACAAGGACAAGTACACCAAGGAGAACCTGCTTAGGCTTATACGTGAGGACCTGAAGACCGTGCTCAGAGGTCCTGTCATGCCTCCAGAGTGAGGAGAGGCCATGGAGTACGACATCTACCGGAGCCTGAAGGAGGAGCTGGATACCGGGTGGCCTTGGCCTCTTAGTGCTGTCCAGGACTGGTTTGAGAAGCTGTACAACAAGATCCAGGAGTGGATTAGTAACGCAGTTTCGGCTATACTTGACAGGCTTGCGGGTAAGATATGGGATTGGTGGGATAAGGCGAGGCATAGCCTCAGGGATAACTTCAGGGATGCTTTTAACCGAACGTTGCATTGGTGCGACGTCATGCCCTCGCCTTACAGGCATGTGATGAAGTTCCTGGCGTTTCCGGTGGCAATGCTGTACACGTGGCTTGAGCCCTTGTTCAAATGGCTTAGGGATAGGGCTTGGGGTTTCACCAGGTGGCTGCAGGCCAGGCTGTTCGAGCATAGGAAGTGGCTTAAGGATAGGGTTTGGGATAACGTGAGGTGGCTTAGGGATAGGCTTGTGGACGTGAGGGATGACCTGTTCAACCGGGTTAAGACTGCCTTCGACGGTGCGGTTAAGGGTATGCTGGAGACGTTTAGGGATGCCTTGAAGGGCTTCGTGGAATGGCTTCTGGACAGCCTCAAGTGGTTTGCGGGTAAGATAATAGGCACGGTGAATGCGTTCATCGGCTGGTTTGAAAGCTTCTTCACTCAGCTGTTCAGCAGGCTCATACATGCCATAACCGGCTACCTGAAGGCTCACAGCCCCCCTGAGGAGATTGCCGAGGCCGTGAACAGCATGTACCTGACGATGTGGGAGGAGCTCGAACGTAGCATCACGGAGGCCTATCACAGCCCTCCGTCTCCGGAGGCCCTCGTGCTGCAGGCTCAGAACGTGGTCATACGTGTGATAGGAGCCTCTGCGGCTGCTGAGGCGGGTGCTGCCGCTGGAGACGCAGCCCATCCGACCAAGCAGCTTCAGATTAAGAGCGTGGTTAAGGACTTGCTGGAGTGGCTTGGGGTTGGAGCCGTGGCCTCCACTCCTATGATGATTATGATGGAGACTGGGCTGTTCAGGCCTCTAAGGTACATGTACAACAAGAAGTTCCAGCCGTACGTTCCGAGGGAGGAGGACTTGGCTGAGATGTTCGTGAAGGGCATAATCGGCTACGACGAGTACATAGAGGCCATGGCTAAGCAGGGCTACAGGTACACGTGGGCTCAGAGGATGGCTGAGGCTGAGTACCGTATCCCCAGCTTCTCGGAGCTGCGGGAGATGGTGTGGAGGGCTGGCATGAGTGTCAATACTCTCAGAGCCCATCTGAGGCTACAGGGAGTGCCTCCCTGGCTGCTGGACAAGTATGAGAAACTCATCCCGCAACTGCCTGGCATAAGCGACCTAATCACGTTCGTGGTCCGTGAGGTGATACCGCCTAAGCTGTTCTACGTGCTGGCGGCTAAGATGGGTCTCGTGCAGGACATAAGCACTATCGTGCCTAAAGCGGAGGCCATGTTCAAGGAGGCTGGGCTACCATACCTGAAGAATGCTGCTGAGTGGTATTGGGCTGCACATTGGGTTCTGCCATCGTTCGAGAACGTGAGGGAGGCCTTCTGGAGGGGCATCATAACCGAGGATGAGTTCAAGAAGTACATCGTATGGCATGACTACATCCCGATGCCGAGGCCTGGAATACACATATCGGATCAGGAGCTCATGGCCTCGTTGAGCTACAAGCTGCCTGGCCGCATAGATGCGAGGTGGATGCTCAGGTGGAGGGTTATCGACACCCAGGAGCACATGCAGC
>Ga0180301_10005022_pt1 | contig 10180 bp, 19 predicted proteins | sample GuaBasSediGuay16_FD_121797 | JGI IMG/M metagenome (GOLD analysis project Ga0180301, IMG submission 121797) | Subseafloor sediment microbial communities from Guaymas Basin, Gulf of California, Mexico - Guay16, Core 4569-2, 12-15 cm | ecosystem: Environmental > Aquatic > Marine > Hydrothermal... | reverse complement strand
GACCTCAGGTGGCCTATAAAGAGACCATTACCAAAACCGTGGAAGTGGATAAGAAATTTGTCCGCCAGACAGGTGGTAAAGGTCAATATGGACATGTGGTGATTACTATGTCCCCCAATGAAAAAGGCAAAGGCTACGAGTTTGTAAATAAAATTGTCGGCGGGGTGATTCCCAAAGAGTATATCCCGTCTGTCGATAAAGGTATCCGGGGAGCATTGCAAAATGGCATTCTTGCAGGATATCCTCTGGAAGATATCAAAGTTGAATTGACTTATGGTTCTTACCACGAGGTGGATTCATCGGAAATGGCTTTCAAAGTTGCGGGTTCCATGGCCGCACAGGAAGCCGCCAAAAAAGCGGGTCCCATTATTCTGGAACCCATGATGGCGGTGGAAATCATTGTGCCGGATGAATATTTAGGGGATGTAATGGGTGACCTGACATCCCGGCGCGGTCAGATCAAAGGAATGACACCGCGAAACGACGCTCAGGTCCTGTCAGGGTATGTACCCCTGGCGGAAATGTTTGGTTACGCAACTGACTTGAGGTCTATCACCCAGGGACGGGCGGTTTTTACTATGCAGTTTGATCACTATGATCCTGTTCCCGCCTCTGTCCAGGAGAAGATTTTAGAACGTATTCATGGAAAAATTTAGGAGTTTTTCTCATGGCAAAGAAGAAATTTGAAAGAACGAAGCCGCATGTGAACATCGGAACGATCGGTCACGTGGATCACGGTAAGACGACGCTGACGGCCGCCATCACGTATGTTTTGGCGAAGGCGGGAGGAGCAGAGCTGCGTTCCTTTGACAGTATTGACAATGCGCCGGAGGAGCGTGAACGAGGGATAACGATAGCGACGGCCCATGTGGAATATGAGACGGCGAAGCGCCACTATGCCCATGTGGATTGTCCGGGTCACGCGGATTACATTAAGAACATGATCACGGGAGCAGCCCAGATGGACGGTGCGATCCTGGTGGTGAGTGCGGCCGACGGTCCCATGCCCCAGACCCGTGAACACGTTTTGCTGGCCCGTCAGGTGAATGTGCCATCCATTGTTGTATTCATGAACAAGGTGGATATGGTGGATGATCCGGAGTTGTTGGATTTGGTGGAGATGGAGCTGCGAGAGCTTTTGGATGAGTATGAATTTCCGGGAGACGAAGTTCCGATTATTCGCGGTTCAGCACTTGAAGCGCTGAACAATCCGGATGACGAAGAGAAGACGAAATGCATCTATGAATTAATGGATGCTGTGGACAGTTATATACCGGAGCCGGTTCGGGCGATAGACAAGCCGTTTTTGATGCCTGTAGAAGATGTATTTTCGATTACGGGCCGCGGGACTGTAGGAACAGGCCGTATCGAACGAGGCGTAGTTCGTGTGGGTGATGAAGTGGAGATTGTCGGTATAGAGAGAGAGATCAAGAAGACGGTCGTGACGGGTGTAGAGATGTTCCGGAAGCTACTGGATCAGGGTCAGGCCGGTGACAATGCAGGTCTTCTCTTGCGTGGTATCGATAAGAATTATCTGCGTCGCGGGATGGTATTGGCCAAACCGGGATCGATTACCCCCCATACCAAGTTCAAGGCAGAGGTTTACATTCTGAAGAAGGAGGAAGGTGGACGCCACACCCCGTTTGTGAAAGGATATCGTCCCCAGTTTTATTTTCGTACAACGGATGTAACCGGTTCCGTGGAGCTGCCGGAAGGCGTTGAAATGGTTATGCCGGGTGACAAGATCACCTTTACGGTGGAACTGATCGTCCCCATCGCCATGGAAAAAGAACTTCGGTTTGCCATCCGTGAAGGCGGACGGACCGTGGGTGCCGGCGTTGTGACGGACATTATTGAATAGGAAAGCAGACCATCATGGCAGGACAAAAAATACGAATAGCATTAAAATCATACGATCATAACCTGTTGGATAAATCCACGGAAAAGATTGTCCAGCGGGCCAAGGCAACCGGAGCCGTTATTGCCGGCCCCATTCCTTTGCCAACCCGCAAATCAGTCTATACGGTTCTTCGTTCACCCCATGTGAACAAGAAATCCCGTGAACAGTTCCAGATGAAGGTTCATAAACGGATCGTGGAAATATTGAATACAACCACAAAAACCATTGATGAACTGATGAAGCTGGATTTACCCGCAGGTGTTGATATAGAGATAAAGGTATAAACGGTGAACGGAATCATAGGACGAAAAATCGGATTAACCCGAATCTTCGACCAGTACGGCAGGAATATTCCCGTAACCGTCATTGAAGCGGGTCCGTGTTATGTAACACAGATTAAAACGCAGGAAAAAGACGGATACAATGCAGTACAGCTTGGTTTTGAAGAAGCCCGGGAAAAAGTCTTGAATAAGCCCAGACTTGGGCATTTGAAAAAGAGCGGTAAAGCGCTCAGAATATTGAAAGAGTTTCGTGATTTTGAAGCGGACGGACTGAAAACCGGTTCAGAAATTACCGTGGATATCTTCAAACCCGGGGATGTTGTCGCCGTTACCGGCACATCCAAGGGAAAAGGATTCCAGGGTGGCGTTAAGCGTCACGGTTTCCGCGGCGGACCGAAAACTCATGGTCAGAGCGACCGTTTCAGAGCTCCCGGTTCGATCGGTGCCAGTTCATCACCCTCCCGGGTGTGGAAAGGGATGCGCATGGCCGGACAGATGGGAAATGAGACAGTCACCATCCGGAATCTGAGAGTCGTCGAAGTGAACACGGAAAAGAACCTGTTGCTGATCAAAGGCAGTGTTCCAGGCGCGAGAAACGGGATCATCCGCATTACGAAGTTAGAGGATTGACGGACATGAAAATACAAATGCTGAAAAATGACGGAAGTCCCTTAAACTCAACGGTGGAACTCTCGCCGGACGTTTTCGGTATTGAACCGAATGAACACTGCATGCATGCAGCTGTCCAGGCAGAATTGGCCAACATGAGACAGGGGACTCACAAGGGCAAGACCCGGGGTGAAGTCCGCGGAGGTGGTCGGAAACCCTGGCGTCAAAAGGGACGCGGAACGGCCCGTTCCGGAAGTAATCGTTCTCCCGTCTGGGTCGGCGGTGGTAAAGCCTTTGCTCCCAGACCTCATCTGTACACACAAAAGCTCAATAAAAAGGTCCGACGTCTTGCCAGACGCAGTGCCTTATCCACAATGCTGAAAAATGAACGGGTAGTTGTGGTGGATGAAATCAAAGTGGAAACCTCCAAAACCCGGGAATTTGTTGAATTACTGAACAACCTGAAACTTGCCGATAAGAAACTGACAATTCTTGTGGAAGAAATTTCTGATGAATTGTATCTGGCAAGTCGGAATGTTCCCAATGTGTACATCATTCCTGTGGAACGGGTATCAACCTTTGACATTCTCGATTGTGACGTGCTTTTGATGGAAAAGAGTGCCACCGAGAAACTGAACACATTATTGAAAGCATAGGTGTAAGGTGGAAAAAGAAAGACATGTGATTCTCAGGCCACTCCTCACGGAAAAAATGACATATCTGTCTGAAACGGAACGCAAGTACGCTTTCAAAGTCGATATGGCTGCAAATAAAATGACCATAAAAAATGCAGTAGAAAAACGTTTCAACGTTCACGTAGAGAAAGTGGCCGTCGTGAGACTGAAAGGCAAATCAAAAACTCAGACGGTACGCAGTGGCGGCAAAGTAATCCGGACCAATGGACGGAGAGCTCACTGGAAAAAGGCCATAGTAACCCTGCGTCCTGACGAACGAATTGACCTGTTTGAAGGTGAAACTGCTGTTTAAGGAAAAGATCTATGCCGATTAAAACGTACAAACCGCATACACCCGGATTACGGACAAAGACGACGCTGGATTTCAGCCATTTGACAAAGAAGGAACCGGAAAAAATGCTTTTAAAAGCAAATCCTTCTTCAGGGGGCAGGAACAATAAAGGCCGTATCAGTGTCCGCAGACGGGGGGGCGGTCAAAAAAGACAATACAGAATTATTGATTTTAAACGGAACAAATTCAACATTCCAGCTAAAATCGTGGCTCTGGAATATGATCCCAACCGGTCAGCCGATATTGCTCTTTTGCAGTATGCTGACGGTGAAAAGCGCTACATTCTGGCACCTATGGGGCTCAAGGTTGGGGATGAAGTGGTATCCGGTGAGGATGTAGCAATCAAAGTGGGGAATTCTCTGCCGCTATCTAAAATCCCGTCCGGTACGGTTGTCCATAATATTGAAATGAAGCCCGGCAAGGGTGGACAAATCGCCCGTGGGGCAGGTGCTGCTGCTCAAATCATGGCCAAAGAGGGAAAATATGTAACCTTGAAACTCCCCTCTGGTGAAATGAGAATGATTTTGGACAGGTGCTATGCTACAGTAGGAGAAATCGGGAATAAAGAGCATGCCAACATTTCACTGGGAAAAGCCGGACGTAAACGCTGGATGGGACAGCGCCCGAAAGTACGGGGTGTTGCCATGAATCCCATCGACCATCCTATGGGTGGTGGTGAAGGAAGAACCAGCGGTGGCGGTCATCCCAGAACTCCCTGGGGTAAACCGACCAAAGGTTATAAAACACGTAAAAAGAACAAAGCCAGCGATAAATATATCGTGGCCAGGCGTAAAAAATAAGGAACCGTAAAACATGGCAAGATCACTGAAAAAAGGTCCTTATGTTGATGAAAAAATTTTGGCGAAAATCAAGGCCATGTCCGAGACCGGCAAGAAAAAGGTTATCAAAACCTGGGCTCGGAGATCCACCATATCGCCGGAATTCGTGGGATATACCTTTGCTGTTCATAACGGGATGAAATTCATTCCGGTTTATGTGACGGAAAATATGGTAGGACATAAGTTAGGCGAATTTGCCCCGACGCGGACATATCGCGGGCATGATAAGAAAAAATAACTGATAAGACAGGTACATGATGGAAGCACGCGCAGTAAATAAATATGTACATCACAGTACAAAGAAAATCAAGCCGATGCTGGACCTGGTCCGTGGAAAACGTGTGGACCATGCACTGAATATCCTTCATTTTTTGCCGAATAAAGCGGCCAAAATTGTGGAAAGGACCATTCGTTCGGCAGTGTCCAATTATATCGACTCGGATGAAGGAAGTAAAGTCAACCCTGAAGAGTTGATGATAAGGGAAGCGTATGTGGATAAAGGACCGATCACCCGCAGGATTCAACCCAGATCCATGGGGAGGGCTTATCTTATTCGCAAACGGTCCAGCCACGTGACAGTAAAAGTTGGCCTGCCTGAAACAGCTGAAACGGCATCGACAAAAAAGGAGTAGAGATTGGGTCAGAAAACACATCCCTACGGATTCCGTCTTGGTATCACCAAAAGCTGGTTATCCAACTGGTTTGACGAGAGAAATTTTGCCGGAAAACTGTCTGAAGACCTTATGCTTCGGAAGTATATATCCAAAAGACTCTCAAAAGGTGGTGTCTCCAAGGTAGAGATTCAAAGGACAACCAAGCTGATCACCATAACGATTCATACATCCAGACCCGGAATTGTTATCGGCGCCAAGGGAAAAGAAGTCGATCAGCTGAGAGAAGAGATTAGAAAACTCACACAATCCGATGTTCAGGTAAACATTGTTGAGATTAAAAAACCTGAATTGGACGCATATCTGGTGGGCGAAAATATTGCCCAGCAACTTGAAAGAAAAGTCTCTTTCAGACGTGCGATCAAACGTGCAATCCAGAGCACAATGCGCATGGGTGCTGAAGGTATCAGAATTCAGTGTTCAGGACGTTTGGGTGGTGCAGAAATGGCCCGGGTAGAATCTGCCCGTGAAGGACGGGTACCCCTGCACACACTCCGTGCCGATATTGATTATGCATCCGTTACGGCGAATACCAGTTACGGATGTATCGGCATCAAAGTCTGGATTTGCAACGGTGAAGTAAACACAATTTAAAACGAAGAACGGAGATTTTTTCTCATGTTAATGCCTCGTAAGGTAAAATATCGCCGGCAGCACAGAGGACGCAGAACTGGGTTCGCGTTTCGGGGTTCTGAAGTGAACTACGGAGATTACGGTCTGAAAGCCCTTGAAGCATCCTGGATTACCAGTCGCCAGATTGAGTCCGCCCGTGTTGCCATTTCCCGTGTTGTTCGAAAACACGGAAAAATGTGGATTCGGATTTTCCCTCACAAACCCGTGAGCAAGAAACCGCTTGAAACCCGTATGGGGAAGGGAAAAGGCGGACCCGAATTCTGGGTAGCCGTTGTGAAACCCGGTCGAATCATGTTTGAAGTGGAAGGTGTTTCTGAAGAGATGGCAAAACAGGCTTTTCGCCTTGCTTCCAACAAACTTCCCATCAAGACGAAAATGGTTTCACGCCGGGAAATAGGAGGATAAATCATGTTGTCTAAAACGGAACTGAAAGAACTCACGCGGGAAGAAGCCGTGATCAAGTTGCGGGATAATGAAGAAGCACTGATGAATTTGCGGTTTCAGCTTACCCTGCAACAACTTGATAATCCTCTGCAGATTAAAAAGGTTAAAAAAGAAATTGCCCAACTGAAGACCATATTGCGTGAATATGAACTGGGTAAGCGCTAAGAACTGGGATGATGCATGAGCACTAAAAATCAAAAAGTCCGAATTGGCAAAGTGGTCAGCGATAAGATGGATAAATCCGTGACTGTCCTGATCAGCCGAAAAATCAAACATCCGGTTTACGGAAAGTATATCACACGCAGTGTGAAGTTCATGGCCCATGATGAAAAGAACGAGTGCCGAATCGGCGATACGGTTCGTATCGTTGAAACACGCCCCTTAAGTAAACGTAAAAGATGGCGCCTTGTTGAAATCATAGACCGTGAACCTGAAGTTTAAACTGAGAAAGGCATTGCGAGATGATACAAGTAGAATCCAAATTGCGGGTTGCCGATAATTCCGGGGCGAAAGTCGTCCAGTGCATTAAAGTCCTGGGCGGAACACGTCGCCGGTATGCAACAGTGGGTGATGTCATTGTTGTCGCTGTGAAGCAGGCGATTCCCGGCGGAACAGCCAAAAAGGGTGATGTAGCCCAGGCGGTCATTGTCCGTACGAAAAAAGAAGTGGGACGCCCGGACGGATCCTATATCCGTTTCGATGAAAATGCCGCAGTACTGATTAACGCCCAGGGTGAACCCATCGGGACCCGAATTTTCGGACCCGTAGCCCGTGAACTGCGTGAAAGACAGTATATGAAAATTGTCTCAATGGCACCCGAAGTATTGTAAGGAGAGACCCGTGCACGTAAAGAAAAATGACACAGTTAAAGTCATTACGGGGAAGGACCGGGGGAAAACCGGGAAAATCCTCAAAGTGTTCCCGGTGCGAAACCGGGTTATCGTTGAGGGTGTGAACCTGGTGAAACGCCACACCCGGCCCAATCAGCAAAATCCTCAGGGCGGTATCGTTGAAAAAGAAGCTCCTATTCATGTATCCAATGTGATGCTGATGCAGGACAATCAGGCGACCCGTACCGGGAAACGGATACTTGCTGACGGATCCCGTGTCCGTTATGGAAAGAAAACGGGCGAACAAGTGGATGAAGGGAAATAAGGATTATGAATAAGATTCCGAGATTACAGGAAATGTACCAAAAAGAGGTGATCCCTTATCTGACGAAAACTTTCAGCTATGAAAATGCCATGGAAGTCCCCCGACTGGATAAAATCAGTGTCACTGTCGGATTGGGGAACGCAAAAGAAGAACCGGCTCAGGTTGAAAATTGCGTCAAAGATCTTGAAATGATTACCGGTCAGCATGCTGTGGTGACACGCGCCAAGAAAGCGATCAGTAATTTCAAGATTCGCGAAGGTGATCCCGTGGGAGTACGGGTAACCCTGAGGCGGGCAAAAATGTATGAATTTCTGGACCGACTGATTAACGTGACAATTCCCCGGGTCCGGGATTTTAACGGATTGTCTGATAAAGCCTTTGACGGATTTGGAAATTATACATTCGGTCTGAAAGAACAGATCATTTTTCCTGAAATTGATTATGACAAGGTGGACCGCGTTCGGGGTATGAATATTACCATAACAACCACGGCCAAAAATGACCAGGAATGTTATGAACTTTTAAAAGCATTCGGTTTCCCGTTTAAACGCCGTTCCATGCAAACAGAAGGATAAGGATTCCTATGGCAAAAAAATCCATGATAGCAAAAGCCAAGCGCAAACCAAAGTTCTCAACAAGAGCCTATTCCCGCTGCAGTATTTGCGGACGGCCTAAAGCCGTTTACCGTAAATTCGGCCTGTGTCGTATATGTTTTCGCGAACTGGCTTTAAAGGGTGAGATACCCGGAATAACAAAAGCAAGTTGGTAAAAAGGAAGATCCATGACTGATCCAATTGCAGATTTCTTAACACGTATTCGCAATGCATCCACAGCTCAGCACCGGTGGGTTGAAATTCCCGCAAGCAAACTGAAAGCGCGGATTGCATTGATCTTGAAAACAAAAGGTTACATCAAAGATTTCATCCTTGTTGAGGATGGAAAACAGGGGATGCTCCGGCTTTACCTGAAATATCAGAGCGACGGCCGGCCGGTCTTGTACGGACTCGAACGGGTCAGCAAGCCGGGACGGCGGATTTATGTCAAAGCCCTTGAAATTCCCAGAGTCCGGAACGGACTTGGAATTGGAATTCTCTCAACCTCTCAGGGAGTACTTACCGATTTTGAAGCCCGGGAAAAGGGTGTCGGCGGTGAGTATCTTTGTAAAATCTGGTAAGAAGGGAAGTACTTATGTCACGAATCGGTAAAAACCCAATTCCGGTACCTGAAAATGTCAAAGCGAATATCGCTGATGGAATCCTTTCTGTAAAGGGGCCCAAAGGCGAACTGACGCTCAATTATCATCCTGAAATGATGGTAGCACTGAAGGATAATACAATTGTGGTAACCCGCCCGTCTGATTCCAGGACTCACAAGTCCCTTCACGGACTTACTCGTTCTTTGATTCAGAACATGGTTACAGGTGTTGTTGAAGGATATTCAAGACAACTCGAAATCCAGGGTGTGGGTTATTCCGTTGAACTGCGGGGAAAAAACTTACTCTTAACACTGGGATATTCCCATCAGATTTTGATTGAACCTCCGGAAGGGATCTCTTTTGAGGTCGGCCGCGGTAATATCATCACGGTATCCGGCATCGATAAACAAAAAGTAGGGGCCGTGGCTGCCCAGATTCGTTCCTTCCGCCCCCCGGAACCCTATAAAGGTAAGGGGATACGCTATGTGGGCGAAACTGTCCACCGGAAGGCCGGAAAGACGATCAAGAAGTAAGGGACTGGATTATGAAAAAAATTGTAAATCGAAATGAAATCCGATACCGGAAAAAGGCACGGATCCGAAAAAAAGTTTCCGGTACACCCGAGCGGCCCAGACTGGTTGTTTTCAGAAGCAACCGACATATCTCCGCTCAGATTATTGACGATATCAATAATCGGGTTTTGGCCCATGCGAATTCCTGCTCCAAAGAGAATAAAGATAAACTCGCATCCAAATCCAAAACAGAAATGAGTGTGGAAATTGGCAAACAAATTGCCAATCTTGCTAAAAAACAAAAAATCGAAACGGTGGTTTTTGACCGGAACGGATACATATATCACGGTCGGGTCAAAGCGTTGGCAGAAGCCAGTCGTGAAGCCGGATTGAAATTCTAAAGAAGGAGTATTGTCTTGCATTTGAAAAAGTCAATCAATCCTGCTGAGTTGGAATTACGGGACGAGAAGGTCGTCAAGATAAATCGCGTTGCCAAGGTGATTACCGGAGGTCGCCGTTTCCGTTTCAATGCTATTGTGGTTGTCGGGGACGGCAATGGACACGTCGGTGTAGGTCTTGGAAAAGCAAATCAGGTGATCGATGCCATTAATAAAGGACGGGAAGACGCCAAAAAGAATATCATTCGCGTTCCCGTGCTTAAAGGGACTATTCCCTATGAGGTGATCGGTCGCTATGGCGCCGCCCGTGTTGTGTTGAAACCGGCTTCTCCCGGTACGGGAATTATTGCCGGCGGACCGGTCCGTGCGATCATGGAACAAGTAGGAGTCCATGATATCCTGGCCAAATCCATCGGCAGTGCCAACTCTCACAATGTCATCAAAGCAACCATGAATGCCCTTGCAGAACTGGAAGATCCTTATATGGTGGCCAAACGTCGGGGTATAACGGTACAGG
>Ga0180301_10005021_pt1 | contig 10181 bp, 8 predicted proteins | sample GuaBasSediGuay16_FD_121797 | JGI IMG/M metagenome (GOLD analysis project Ga0180301, IMG submission 121797) | Subseafloor sediment microbial communities from Guaymas Basin, Gulf of California, Mexico - Guay16, Core 4569-2, 12-15 cm | ecosystem: Environmental > Aquatic > Marine > Hydrothermal... | reverse complement strand
TGTATGCGTTGAGTCAGAACACTCAGCTATGTCTGCATGTGTAGGTGCAAGTCTAACGGGTGCCAGAGTATTCACTGCTACAGCAAGCCAAGGCTTAGCTTTAATGCATGAGATACTATATATCGCGTCTGGATTAAGATGCCCAATAGTAATGGGGGTTGCGAATAGAGCTTTATCTGCACCCATCAACATTCATGCTGATCACTCAGACATGATGGGATCAAGGGACTGCGGTTGGATACAAGTATATGCCGAGAATTCTCAGGAAGCATATGACTGGATAATTCAAGCATTTAAAATATCTGAAGATCCAAAAGTTCTACTTCCGGTAAGCGTAAACTTGGATGCTTTTATACTCTCGCATTCAATGGAAGGTGTTGAGGTTTTAGAAGATGAGGAAGTATCTAAGTTTCTTCCACCAAGAAAACCTGTTATAACGATTGATCCAACTAAACCCATAACTGTTGGGGCTCTCTGTCTTCCAGACTACTACTTTGAGGTAAAATTCCAGCAAATTCAGGCATTAAAAGAGGCATATGGAGTTATACGTAAAGTCAACAAAGAATATGAAACCTTAGCCAATCGAAAATACAGTCTCTTGGAAACCTATGCCATGGAAGATGCTGAAGCAGCAATAATATGTCTTGGGAGTACCGCTGGAACTGCTAAAGCGGTTGCTAGAGAACTTAGAAAGGAAGGCAAAAAAGTCGGCGTAATAAAACCGTGGGTTTATAGACCGTTTCCGGAGGAAGATTTAATTAAAGCCGTTGAAGACGTTAAGGCCCTAGCAGTTCTCGACAGAGCATGCAGTTTCGGCGCGCCTTTCAACGCGCTTTGTAGCGACGTTATAGGGACACTTTATCGTCATGGAAAGAATTTGAATGTTTTCAATTGTCTATATGGTTTAGGCGGGAGAGATATGACACCTAGCGATTTAAAATCGATCTTTAATGAGGCACTTGAAGTCGCTAAGACCGGAAAAGTGAAAGAATACGTAAAAGTTGTGGGGGTGAGGGAGTAAAAATGGTTAGGCTTAAGGATTTACCAACTGAGGAATTATTCACATCTGGGCATAGACTCTGCGCTGGATGCGGCGCCGGAATAATAATGAGAATGACCATGAAAGCCCTCCGTGGACCAACAGTAATAGTTAATGCAACCGGATGCGCTGAGGTTGCATCAACAATATATCCATATACATCATGGAAAGTATCATGGGTTCACGTCGCCTTTGAGAACGCCGCCTCGGTGGCCTCCGGAATAGAAGCTGCATACAAAGCCATGAGAAGAAGGGGCGCATGGGACAAGCATGTTGACATAATTGCTATTGGCGGAGATGGTGGAACATTTGACATAGGAATACAAGCGCTTTCCGGAGCACTTGAAAGAGGCCATGACTTCCTATATATATGCTATGATAATGAAGCTTACATGAACACTGGTATTCAAAGATCCAGCGCAACCCCGCATGGTGCAGCTACAACAACAAGTCCAGCTGGAAGAAAGATTCCAGGTAAACCAGAATTTAAGAAGGACCTAATAGGCATATGTGCTGCTCATGGAATAGAATATGCCGCCACAGCCTCGCCAGCCTACTGGAATGATTATATAACGAAAGTTCGGAAAGGTTTAGAGGTTAATGGACCAGCCGTCATACATGTGTTTTCGCCATGTCCACTAGGTATGAGACATGACTCAAGTAAGAGCATAGAAATTGCTAGACTAGCTGTTCAGACGCGCTATTGGCCAGTTTATGAGGTTGAAAATGGAAAGTACAGGCTTAACATTAAGGTTCCGCGGCCGAAGCCGCTTGTGGAATTCCTTAAGATGCAAGGTAGATTTAGACATTTATTCCAGCCAGAATTTCGACATGAGATCGATGCCCTTCAGAAGTGGGTTGACGAAAACTGGAAAAGAATAGTTACTCTTTGCGGAGAAAAAGTGTAGATAGCGTCCTTCTATAAACCTCTCTCTTTTTTATGTTAAGAACTTTTTGATTAATCTTCTAACACTGGCATCGCTACGACTTAACAGATCTTGGGCTTTCTCCTCGGCTTTCTTGAGGATTTCATATTCATTTACAGTTTTTATGTTTCTGTCTTCCATCAACACTTTTCCGTTAACTATAACAGTGTTTACATCGCTTCCGCGAGCTGAATAAACCAGCGTCGCATATAGATCGTGAATTGGGGTTAAATGGGGTTTTTTGGCATCTATCAATATTATGTCAGCTCTTTTATTAACCTCGATCGAGCCGACAAGATTACTTAGTCCAAGGGCTCTCGCACCATCTATAGTAGCCATCTCAACAACCTTCTTAGCTGGAAGAACGCGTGGATCCCTATACTTAATTTTCTGGAGTAAAGTCGCGAACTTCATAGTATCGAACATATCTAGGCTATTATTACTTGCGGGACCGTCGGTTCCAAGACCTACTATTACATCAGCATCTAGAAGATCCTTAATTTTGGGAATCCCTGAGGCTAACTTCATATTAGACACTGGATTATATGCTACCTTAACATCATGTTCAGCCATGAGCGCTATATCCCGATCCGAAAGATAAATACAGTGGGCAGCAAGCAGGTTTGGCTTTAGGAGACCTATATCATTTAGCAATTCAACTTCGCTTTTTCCATAAAGGTTTTTAATGTTCGTGGAATCGCTTTCCGACTCAGCTAGATGTATATGTATACCAACATTGAGATTTTCCGCTTCCTCATTGATCTTTTTAAGCAATTGAAGACTGCATGAGTATAAGGCATGCGGTCCAAGCATAACCGATATTCTACCGCCTAAATCTTTGTGATATTTTCTAGCTATTTTCACGGCTTTCCTAAGCAATAATCTTCCAAGAAATTTTTGCCCAGCTTCAATTATTCCAGGTGATAAGACGCATCTTAATCCGGTTTCAGCGACAGCTTTGGCAACCATATCCTCATAAAAATACATGTCCGAAAAACATGTTGTTCCACTTTTGATCATCTCAACGCAACTTAATAACGTTCCATAATAGACATCTTCAGGTTTAAGTTTAGATTCAAGCGGCCATATTACTTCTCTTAGCCACGTGGTTAGTTCTTTATCTTCAGCTATGCTTCTGAAGAGCGACATCGCCGCGTGAGTATGACAATTAATTAAACCCGGCATAGCGATTTTTCCACTTCCATCAATAAATTTATCAGCCTCAAACTGCGGCGCCTTAACTTCTCTTCCGACATATATTATTGAACCGTCTTTTATAGCTATAAGCCCCCGTTTTATAATATCCCTTCCATTCATTGTGAGAATTGCACATTTACGTATAATTATATCAGCTCTTAATTGAGACATGGACATGCCGAATCCCTCTTTTAAAAACAAATTAATTCTAGCGTTTAAAATTGATGCTTCAGTAAATCGTTTAGAGCTACTAAAACTTTCGTTGCTAAATCGATATCTTTTAGTCTGATACGCTCGTTTCTCGTGTGGCAAAGATGGAGTTCGCCTGGCCCAAAGATTACAGTATCACATTCAGCATAATAGTGTAAATTGACCGCGTCGGTCCATGAAGGCATCTCAAAAAATCTGATATCTAGCCCAGATTTTTGCAGGGCATTCTCAAGTAATTTAGCAACTCCACCACTTACAAAGCCATCATGCATTTCCTTCACCATGAAATCTAATCCAGCATTAGAACATATCTTCTCAATTTTCTTTAGTATATTTCTAGCTTTTACGTTTGGTTTAAATGTGAACTCAATTCGCATCTCAGTTTCTTCCGGGATCACATAATACTCCATATTTCCCCCTTTGATATATTGAACTGAAGCTTTTACCTCCCCAATTTTCATAAGCCTATTTATTATATCAATACTTTTTTCTATTGCATTTTCTCCTTTTTCGGGGGTTGCCCCGTGAGCTGCTGAACCTCTAACTTTAATCCTTACTTCAAGTCCACCCTGTTGTACATTCGCAATTTTTAGATAGGTTGGTTCCATTACAACAGCCATTTTAGGGCTATATTTTGCGCAGAATTCTTTTGAACCTCTTCCTTCATTCTCCTCATCATAGAAAAAGACGATTCCAAAATTAGGTTTGTTGATTCTCTCTAGAGCTAGGAGAATGGCCGCTATGCTTGCTTTAGCATCGCACACCCCAGTTCCGTAAGCATATTTGCCATCAAATGAGAATTGGGCTAAAACCCTAAAGGTGTCAAGATGAGTTGCGATTAGAAATTCTTTCTCCGGTGAAACGAGAACATTTGAACACTCGATAAAGGCATCATAACCTAGCTCGCTTAAATAATTTAAAATAAATTCGGCTAGATCCCTCTCTTTTCCAGAGGGAGATTCTATTTTGACTAGGGTCTTAAGAAGCGATAATACATCCATCAAGAAGATTTTTAAACCTCTAGAATAAAAGCGTTTTATCGTGAATGTTAGAAATGTAAAGCCGGAAGATGTAAATGTTTTCATTAGATTATATGCTACATCTTATAGAGGACTTGAAAAATATGCTTACACTAATAAAAGGGATATAAGACGGTACTTTTATTGGTTGCTTTCAAGGGATCCAGAGGGCTTTTTTATAGTCGAGTTGAATGAGCCTGTTGGTTTCATTGCATGTGACACGAATTGGTTTAGCCGCTTTGAAGGTGAGGTTTTAGGTGAAATCCACGAATTATTTGTTCATCCAAAGTATAGAGGCCGTGGTATAGGAAGAACACTTGTTAATAAAGCTGTTGAATATGCAAAGAGTAGAGGTCGAAGAATTGCAGGTTTATGGGTTGGCGTTAAAAATTTTCATGCTAGGAAATTTTATAGAAAGATGGGTTTTGTTGAAACTATATCTACTGGAATATGGATTAGAATGATAAAAAAGATTTAAAGCCTCCAAAAGTACTACTGACTTTTAAGAATTATTCGCTATTTCCCTAAACTTTTAAATATTCCTCAAATTATGTAATTATTGAAATTATTAAGGAGCCAAGATAGACATAATGGTGGATATCTGTCCAATCTGTGGGCTTCCAAAAGATATATGTGTTTGCGGAGAGATAAGTAAAGAACAACAGAAAATTAGGGTGCGTTTAGAAACAAGAAAATTCCGGAAAGCGATGACTCTTATAGAGGGCTTAGACAGCAAAGATGTAAACTTAAGTAGACTTGCGCAAAAAATGAAAGCTTACTGCGCATGTGGTGGCACAGCCAAGAACGGTCAAATAATGTTGCAAGGTGATCAAAGAGAAAAGGTATATCAGTTCCTAATTCAAATGGGTTACCCAAAGGAAAACATTGAAGTGCAATAGGGAATGGAGAAAATTAAGAAGATAGGCAAATTGCTTCACGTATTTAGATGGCTTTCTCTTTCATATAACAAAAACAGGGTTTTAGTTTGTCCAAAATGTGGAAGCCAAAACATTAAACTGTCCAGTAAATTTGATGCTTGGCTCATACCGAGAAGATATGTATGCAGTAACTGCGGTTATATTGGGCCGATAATTTTAGAAATTGAAGTAAATAAACGTAAGACTCGAAACGAATAGAAGAGACTGAGTTTTATAGTATTTTAATCAGGTAGCTCGAGACGTAGTTGCCTTTTTAAAGTCTTATATCGATTCCTAACTGTAACCTCTGTTACCCCAGCGGCATCCGCGATCTCTTTCTGGGTTCTCTTTTCACCAGCTAGGGATGCGGCAATATAGAGCGCTGCAGCAGCCAAACCCATCGGATCTTTACCCGCCGAAATATGTTTACGTCTAGCCTCATTTAATATTTTTAGAGCGCTTGCTTGGATATGTCCAGATATGCCAGCTCTCTCGGCAATCTTTGACAAGTAAACAACTGGATCCGCAATAGGCATTATGAGATTAAGCTCACGTAATAAGAGCCTATAGCACCTGGCTACGTCCTTCTTGCTTACAAGGCTAGCTTCTGCAATCTCCTTAAGGTTCCTTGGAGTTCCAGTTAATCTACAAGCAGCATAGAGGGAAGCTGCAGCTATAGCGGCTATCGACCTGCCCCTAACGAGCCCCTGGTCAAGCGCCTTACGGTAGATAACCGCGGCTTTCTCTTTAACAGCTGAAGGTATAGCAAGTTTATCTGATAAGCGGTCAATCTCAGTCATAGCCTGAGCTAAGTTTCTATCAATCGAAGAGTGCACACGTGATCTTATCTGCCATTTTCTTAACCGCCACATCTGAAGTCTAGTATTTAGCGGCAGCTTTCTTCCTAGTGCATCACGATCAATTTTATCAATTGATGTGGATAGACCTTTATCATGAACTGAAAATGAAGTTGGTATGCCAACACGGCTTCTACTTTCCTTTTCTTCCTGAGTGAAAGCTCTCCACTCAGGACCCTTATCTATGGTAGTTTCCTGAATAACCAAACCGCAGCTACCGCAAATAACCTCACCAGTATCAGGATCATTAATAAGATTTGTGCTACCACATTCAGGACACTTATCTTTCATTACTACTCGCGCAGATTTTATTTTAACATATTCTTCCATTTTAACTCTCCCCTACTTTACTATATGAAAGGGGCTATTGAGCGGATAAACCTCATAAAATACGATTCCTCATAGGAGGATCTCGGAATCGATTTTAAATCATCAGTCCGTAAAGACTTTTAAAGATAAGGTTAGCTATATAAATTTTTCGCTTTTTTAAATTGATTTCCTCTCCATTTTCTCTTCAAAGTATTCCTTTAAAGTTGGAAATAAGAATGATGATTTCTTTAAATGTTTTGCGCCATTTGTAAGCAAAAACTATAAGTATAATCCATAAATAAAAGAAATAAAATCAAGTTTGAGGCGATCTGGTTGAGCAGCTCTGGGTTAATTTGGATTTACAGGAATTACTTAAATTGCAGTGGTTGCAGAAGATGCGAGATCGTCTGCTCTCTAAGCCATGAAGGAAAAATATGGCCAGAGGCTTCGAGAATTAGAATTTTCATGTTAATTCCAGGGATAGAGATTCCGCATTTATGTGCTCAGTGCCATGACTATCCATGTGTTTCAGCATGCCCAGTTGAAGCATTATCAATAAGCAAAGAAACTGGCGCAGTGTTAGTTGATAAGGAAAAGTGCACTGCATGCGGTCGCTGTATAGAGGCTTGTCCAGGCAATATTCCCTTCATTCATCCTAGTGATAATTACGCAGTTATATGCGATCTATGTGGCGGAGACCCAGAATGCGTTAAAGCTTGTAAAGAGGGAGGATGGAATGCACTACAACTCGTTAAAAGAGAAAGTGACTACAACTTCAAGCTTTACGCGAAAACTCCTGATAGAATAACCAAAGAGTTAGCTGCAAGAATTTATGGTGAAGAGATAGCGGAGGCGATCTAAATGCCAAAGGGTTATGCAGGTAAAATTCTTGAGATAGATCTATCATCAGAAAACATAAAAGAAATCAAGATTGACAAAGATATTCTCAGGCAATATATTGGTGGGAGAGGACTTGCAACAAAAATCCTATGGGACCGTCTTGGGAACAGATGGGAAGAAATAGATCCACTAGGTCCAGAAAACTTGCTATTAATGTTAACTGGCCCGCTTACTGGATTCGTGCCAGGCGGAAGAATCTGCATTTCAGGCAAATCTCCTCAAAGTAATGGAATAGTTGGCTCAACAGTTGGAGGCGAGTTTCCAATAGATCTTAAATGCGCTGGTTATGATGGCATAATATTTACTGGCACAGCTGAAAAACCAACATATCTCTTCATTAAGGATTCCGATGTTGAATTGAAGGATGCAAGTCATGTTTGGGGAAAGGGTGCAAAAGAGACTTTGCTAACTCTGGTCAGGGAAGCTAGGAGAGAACTTGAAAATCGCTATCGAGGCAGAGGAATCTGGAGGGAGCCCTCAGCACTATATATTGGACCAGCTGGCGAAAACTTATGCAGAACAGCCGCTGTGGTATCAAAGTGGGTGCATGCGGCTGGATACGGAGGCTATGGAGCCGTTATGGGATCCAAAAATCTGAAAGCTGTCTTAGTTAAGGGAACCGGACCGCTTCCAGAAGTGCATGACATGGAAGAGACTTTGAAATTTATCAACGAAATTGTAGAGATAAATCTTGGAAAAGATATGTTTAGGCGCTGGGGTACAGGGTCAGCAGGTTATACTGTTGGCGCTGAATTGAGTTCTGAACCTGTAATGAATTGGCAAGAGGAGTGGCATAATGAAGAGAGTTTTGGAGTTGACAAATTTGAACTCTTCTGGATTAAGAGATTCTGGGGGGATTTCGGTTGTCCAATCACATGTCTAAAACTCTCAGTTATCAACTCTGGACCATTTAAGGGAGCCATAACTGACAACCCAGATTATGAGAATCAAGCTTATCTTGGAACTAACTTGGGAGTTTTTAACGCTGACGCCAACATTTACTTAACGGCTCTCGCTGATGAATTAGGCTTCTGTGGAATTCAGGTTGGTAATGTCTTAGCCTTCACCGCTGAACTCTATCAAAGAGGGATATTAACTAAGGAGGATTTAGGCTTTGAGCTTAAGTGGGGTGATGCTAAAGCTTTTGCAACTCTGCTAAGAATGATTGCTAGGCGTGAGGGGATCGGCGATATACTTGCTGAGGGAACTTATAGGGCTGCTCTGAAAATCAGTGAAATGAAGGGTGTAGATGTAACAAAATATGCTATAACTGTTAAAGGAGTAGCTGTAGGCGCCCATGGCATAAGAAGTGGAAAAGATTATCCGCATTACGCGTCATATCCCTGCTCAGTTCAGGGCGGAGATCATACATCCGTTGCGTATGTACCGATTGATCATGGAAACAGCGAGCTCAGAGCAATCCTGTATGATTCAGGAGTAGTATGCTGGTTTAACTTCTTTGACGTTAAGGCCCAAGAGGCTCTCTGGAATCTCTTAAACGCCGTTACAGGTTGGGAGATTACACCAGAAGAGTGGTTTAGCACGATTTCTAGGAGAATTCTTAACATCCAAAGAACTGTACTGCTTCTCGGAGGGCCAGATTTGAAATGGAACCCGAAGATTCATGATGATATTCCACCAAGATGGTATGAACCATTAACTAGGGGACCATATGCTGGTAAGATTGTTGAGAAAGCTAAGATTCAGGAATCCATTAAAGAATACTACAAGGCTATTGGCTGGGATGAAAATGGAATACCATTATCTGAGGAGCTTAAACGTTTAGGGCTGGAGGATGTTGATAAAAAACTGGAGCAAATTAGGCAATCCACTAAGTAGCTCAATTACTTTAAATTTATCTTTATTCCTTTTTTGTTGGCGGTCTAACTTTTAGAACCTCCTTGTTGACGAGGTTTGGTGGAATTCTTCCTTCAAGTATTGCTATCATATTTTCAACGGCCATCATAGCCATTTTCGTTCTAGTCTCATAGCTAGCGCTTGCAATATGCGGGGTTGCAATAACGTTTTCAAGAGCTAGTAAAGGATTTTCAGGATCCGTTGGTCCTTTCTCCCACACATCTAAACCAGCAGCCCAAATCCATCCTTCTTTAAGGGCTTTATAAAGCGCTTTTTCATCGACAACTGGCCCACGTGAAGTATTTATTAAACACGCTGTTTTTTTCATTAGTTTAAGCCTATCCTCATTTATCAGATGGTATGTTGATGGTGTTAGGGGAACATGTATCGTTACAAAATCGGATTCTTTTAAGAGTGTTTCAAGATCCACGTATTGGGCACCAAGTTCTTTTTCCGCTAATTCATTCCGGTAAATATCATAGTAGAGTATTTTCATGTTCATACCTTTAGCCCTCTTAGCTACAGCAGTACCTATTCTACCCATACCAATTATGCCGATTGTTTTTCCCCAAATATCTTGACCTAGAAACATTGTTAAACCCCATGGAATCTTCCATTCCCCAGATCTAACATATCTGTCTGCTTCAGCGATTCTTCTAGCGGTTGCCATCAGAAGAGCAAAGGCGAAATCCGCCGTTGTCTCTGTTAAAACCCCAGGGGTGTTGGTTACGTATATACCCTTTTCAGTAGCGGCTTTAACGTCGATATTATCGTAGCCCACTGCTACTTGGCTTATTCCCCAGAAATCTGGGTTAGCTTCCTCAATAACTTCTCTATCAATCTTTTCAGTCAGTAAGCAGATTAATCCATTAACTTCTCTGACCTTTTCGATCAGAACTTTTTTGGGCGGGGGATATTCATGGGGCCAGCACTCGATATCAAGCTTCTGC
>Ga0180301_10005020_pt1 | contig 10181 bp, 10 predicted proteins | sample GuaBasSediGuay16_FD_121797 | JGI IMG/M metagenome (GOLD analysis project Ga0180301, IMG submission 121797) | Subseafloor sediment microbial communities from Guaymas Basin, Gulf of California, Mexico - Guay16, Core 4569-2, 12-15 cm | ecosystem: Environmental > Aquatic > Marine > Hydrothermal... | reverse complement strand
TCTGAATGCGGCTAAAGCTTTCAAAGCTTGTGCGGAAGCTACTCGATGTAATAGACTTCAAGACGTTGGGCGAGAAGAGACGAGATGTCATCGATGGGCCGTGAATTGGAGCAGATGGCACCTAGATCAAGACTTGGTCTGGAGACATGGTCATCGCCGCCATGGATCCGATAACAGGTTCGGGATCTATGATTGGATGGCTTGCCGTAAATGTAAATGCAAATGATGTCGCGGTTATGGGAGGCGAGCCTAGATGGTTTTCGACGACGCTTCTGATTCCTGAAGACGCAAGTGTTGAAGAGGTTAAGAAAATTGTCTCGGAGATTCACCTCGCCGCCAAGAAGCTCGGAGTCGCGGTCATCACGGGCCACAGCGAGATAACTCCTGGGATAGTTAACCCAATAATCGTTGGCCATATGCTTGGTAAACTCATCTCAAGGAAGCCTATAAGATCCTCCGATGCAAGGGCTGGGGATCTGATAGTTATGGTGAAGACCGCTGGGATCGAGGGAACTGCGATCCTCTCAACCGACTTCGCCGAGATCCTTAAGGACAGGGTTTCGGAAAAAATCCTAGAGAGGGCTAAGAGATTCTATCGAAGGATAAGCGTCGTCGAGGATGCCTTAAAACTTGCTAAAAGAAACATCTGTAGATCTATGCATGATCCCACTGAAGGAGGTGTTCTCGGAGGAGTATATGAGGTCGCGGAAGCGAGCAAACTCTCATTTATACTCTATGAAGATAAGATTCCAGTTGCAGCTGAGACCAAGATTATTTGTAATGCATTAAACTGTGATCCATTAAGGTTGATAGCTTCTGGAGCCTTAATAGCTTCAATTCCCGAAGAAAATTTCGGGAAAGCAAAGAGGATGATTCGAGGTCTGAGGGTTATCGGCAGATTTAGGCGCAGAAAGATGGGAAATGTATTGGTTAAAGTTGATGGATCTGAGGAGAAGATTAAGGATGTAGTTAGGGATGAACTTTGGAGGCTCATAGAAGAGTTTAAGCTGAAGTAGATGGCAACAACGTTATATATTGGGAAAACTGCTCCATGAAGGGATTTCGTGGCGAAAATCCTGGATCAGATAGGGCTTTCCTTTGATGATGCCCTTCTGGTTCCGAGGAGATCTTCCATAAGATCTAGGAAAGAGGTTATAACTAGGAGTAGATTTACGAGGAGAATTTGGCTGAGTATTCCGATAGTTTCAGCCGCTATGGACACGGTCACGGAGTCTAGGATGGCCATAGCCATGGCAAGGGAAGGGGGGATAGGAGTTATCCACAGATTTATGCCAGCTGAGAAGCAGGCTGAGGAGGTTCTAAAGGTTAAGCGCGCTGAAAACATAGTGATTGAAGATCCATACACGGTTTACCCTGAGATGAGAATTAGGGATGCAAAGAGACTTATGGAGAGACTTAGAGTTAGTGGATTGATCGTAGTCGATGATGAGAGAAGAGTCCTCGGAATTCTAACGAGGAGAGATGTGATCTTTGAGGATGAGGATAGATTGGTTAAGGATGCGATGACTCCGAGGAAAGACATGATTGTTGCGAAACCTGGAATACGCATGGAAGAGGTTGAGGAGATCTTTAGAAAGTACAAGATTGAGAAGCTTCCGATAGTCGATGAGAATAACAAACTCAAGGGATTGATAACAAGCGTGGATCTAGTTAAGCGCAAAATGTATCCAAATGCTTCAAGAGATTCTAGAGGGAGACTTTTAGCGGCAGCTGCAATAGGCGTCAGAGAGGAATCCATTCGGAGGGCGGAGCTCTTGATTAAGGCCGGAGTGGATGTGATCGTTATAGATGTCGCCCATGGCCACACCGAGATGGTGATAAACATGGTTAAGAGGCTTAGGAGAACCTATGGAGATGAATTAGAGATCGTCGCTGGAAACGTTGCAACCCCAGAGGGAGTAGAAGACCTCGCATCCGCTGGAGTCGATGCTGTTAAGGTTGGAATAGGTCCTGGATCCGTTTGCACCACTAGGATTGTTGCCGGTGTAGGCGTCCCTCAGCTCACAGCGATAATGATCTGCTCCGAGAAGGCTAGAGATCTCGATATACCGATAATTGCCGATGGAGGAATCAGGTATAGTGGCGATATAGTTAAGGCTTTGGCCGCTGGTGCCTCAACCGTCATGATAGGTAGGCTTTTAGCTGGAACCGATGAGAGTCCAGGAGCGATCGTCGTGAGAAATGGTAGAAAGTATAAGATTTATCGTGGAATGGCTTCACTTTATGCCATGCTTGGAAGAGAGTTTAGGGAAACTGGAAATGAGGCTGAAGCGCTTCTAGACGCCTCAGAATACTCTTATTACGCTGAAGGCGTTGAGGCCTATGTCCCTTACACTGGCTCGGTTTCAGAAGTGATTAAGCAACTTGTAGCTGGATTGAGGTCTGGGATGAGTTATCTTGGAGCAAGAGATATTGATGAATTAAAGAGAAACGCCGTATTCATAAGAATAACTGAAAGCGGATTCAGAGAGAGTCTACCGCATGATGTTGAGAAGGTGTGAAGAGATATGCCCGCGAAGGTGATTATAGGTCTTCAATGGGGAGATGAAGGTAAGGGGAAGATCTCATATCTCCTATCCCGCAACGCCGACTGCGTGGTGAGATTTCAGGGAGGAGCAAACGCTGGTCATACTGTAGTCCTCTCAGATAGAAAATTGAAGTTTAATATGCTTCCAGCTGGGTCAGCTGCTGGAGCGAAGCCATGTATAGCTTCGGGAGTTGTCCTAGATCCAGCTGAAGTTATCGAGGAAGTGGATTTACTTCGTTCGATAGGAATAGAGCCTGATTTGATGATCAGCGGTGCCGCCAATGTTGTCTTAAAGCTGCATAAGAAGCTCGATGGAATGATCGAGGAGCTTAGGGGAGGTAAGGCTGTTGGCACAACGAGAAGGGGGATTGGGCCAACCTATTCCGATAAGGCGTTAAGGACGGGGATTAGAGTTGAAGACCTCTTAAACGAGAGGATTCTCAGGGAGAAGATCGAGATACTTGAGAGGGTTCATGGGATAAAGATTGAGGAGCTTGATGAACTCGTTAAAGTTGGAAAGATCATAGGAAAATATGTCGGAGATGTTGAGATCTATCTAAATGATCTCCTAGACTCTGGGGCTGAAGTGATCTTCGAGGGAGCGCAGGGAACCCTTCTAGATATAGATCATGGAACTTATCCATATGTCACCTCATCGAATACAATCGCTGGAGCGGCATGCACGGGATGCGGAGTAGGCCCTACTAGGATAGATGAGGTTATCGGAGTTATGAAAGCATATTCCACGAGAGTTGGAACAGGAGTCTTTCCTACAGAGCTTCACGGAGATCTCGCCGATAGGATTAGAGAGATTGGGGGAGAGTATGGAACAACGACTGGTAGACCCAGGAGAGTTGGATGGCTAGATATACCACTATTGAGATATGCTGTTAAGATCAGCAATGTCTCATGGATAGCGATGACCAAGCTTGACGTCTTAACAGGATTAAAGAAGCTTAAGATCTGCAAAGAGTATGTTGTAGACGATGAAGTGATTGAGATAGCTCATCCAAGCGTCAAGAGACTTGAGAGAGTTAAACCGAATTATATTGAGGTCGATGGATGGGATATCGATCAAGAAGATTGGAGAAAGCTCGTTGAAAGGGGCTGGGAAGCATTTCCCTCAGAGGCAAAAAGTTATGTTGAATTAGTCGAGAAATTGCTTGGAATCCCCATCAAGCTCGTTTCAGTTGGACCCGAAGCTGGAATGGAGGTCTGGAGATGAATTTCAAGCCTCTAGAGGCTATAATCCCAATAGATGGTAGATATCGTGAAAGGGTGGCTGACGCTTCAAGATATTTCTCCGAGTATGCTTTAATCAAGGAGAGACTGAGAGTGGAGATAGAGTTCCTAGTCAAGATCATCGAGACATGTTGCGGAGAGATCACGTCTAAGCTTCCACAGGATTGGAAGGATAGGTTACTGAAGATAATTGACGACTTTAAGTTGGAAGATGCGGAGGAAGTTAAAGAACTCGAAAAGATTTTAGGCCACGACGTCAAAGCTCTCATGGACTATCTCAGGAAGAGATTACATCGAATCGGGTTAGAGCAATTATCATCGTATATTCATTTAGGATTGACTTCAGACGACGTAAATAACCTGGCATATTCTCTCCTTCTCTCACGTTTTAGAGATGAAGTCCTCGTACCGAATCTAATCAGGGTGATTAGAACGATATCAGAGAAGGCTAAAGATAATCTTGAAACAATAATGCTTGGTAGAACTCATGGAGTTCCAGCGGTTCCAACGACATTTGGAAGATTTCTCTCAAACTATGCATATAGATTGGCCAGAATCACATATGAGCTAGCGGTCTTCAAGTTTCCCGGAAAGCTCGGCGGAGCCGTTGGAGACCACTCTGCTTTAAAGTTCACTTATCCTGAAGTCGATTGGATAGAGTTTAGCAAGGGTTTCGTAGAATCTCTTGGACTCGAATACATTCCAGCTTCAACTCAGATACTTCCACATGATAAGATCTCGGAATTCTTGGGTAAGATCTCGATCCTAGATGCTATCGCATCGAATCTCTGCAGAGACCTCTGGCTTCTATCATCTCTCGGATTACTAGTCTTCGGGAGAAGAGTCGGTGAAACGCATTCATCCACGATGCCTCATAAATCTAATCCACTGCATCTCGAAAATGCCGAAGGCGCATTCGACCTGGCTTCAAGCATAGCTTCATTCATGGCTCGTAGACTCGTCTCAAGCAGACTTCATAGAGATCTCTCGGATTCTATCATTAAGAGATTTTATGGACTTCCGCTGACCCTGACTATAATCGGATTCAAGAGCCTAATGGAAGCTTTCAAGAGGATGAACGTCTTAAGGGATAAGATGAAGCTTGAAGTCGAGAGTCATCCAGAATCCTTGACTGAGGCATATCAAGTATATCTCAGGGCTCATGGAGTTGAAGATGCATATGAACTTGTTCAAGGAGCTTTCGATAAGGGCTGGAGCGAGATCCTAAAGGAGATTAAGGGTAGAGGTCTTTCAAGTGAAGTTGTTAAGAGACTTAGAGAAGCTAAGCCTTCCGAATATTTTGGAGAAGCCATTAGAATTGGATCCATGCTCTTAGATGAGGTTGAGAAAATTCTAGGGCGACTTGGGAAATGAATCTTCTCTCACGCCTTCAGCCATTAGCCTACATCTCATAACTTCAAACGATTTACTCATATTCTCCATCAATAGATCGAGTTTTCCCTCCTCAGCGACGGCTATCACGCATCCGCCTCCGCCAGCCCCAGTAAGCTTTGCTCCAAGAGCACCGTACTTCATACATAATTCAATTACATCCTCTATCTCCTTTGATGATACACCTACCCTCCGTAAGAGCTCTTGATTTCTAAGCATCAATTTTCCAATCAATTCTACATCTCCGTTCTTCAGAGCGTCAACCGCCTCCCAGATTATCCGCTCCGCATTACCCAAGATTCTCTCAAATTCTTCAACATGAGTATCCTTGAATTCTTTAACCTTCTTGACTAAATCTCCGGTTCTCCTAGCCTTTCCAGTATTAATTATCAAGATCTCATTTAGATCGAAGCTTAGGTTCTTAAATCCCTTAGAACGTATATAAATTCCTCCGCCGCCATAGGTCGCGATAGTCGTATCGATTCCAGATGGTCGATAATGAATTAAGCTTTCACCTATATGAGCCGCCTCCATGATTAGTTCAAGGTCAAGTTCTCCCTTTAGCAGTAGGGATGTGGCCGCTGCGGATGCTACCGAAACAGAAGCCGATGATCCAAGACCTACGCTTTGAGGTATAGAGGATCTTATCCTGAGGTTTATCCCACCGGAATATTCGAGTTCCTTGGCTATGTAGGCTGAAGCTTTAACGGCGGGGTTCTCTTCAGTCCAACCATCGAGAACTATTCCACGATCTGATTTCTCAACCTCCGCATAAGCTCTTAAATTGATGGCTGAGACGAGAGCAGGCTTATCATAGACGACGAAATGCTCTCCGAACAAGATTACCTTACCTGGTGCGGATGCACATGCCTTCATCGTCAAGAGATCTCGGATTCTCGAATATTTATCTGCTCAGGGAAATGTATTATCTTTCTCCTCTCTTCTTGCTCTCCAAGATCAATGGATGCACTATCTTATGGATGTATTCTATAAATTCTGATTCGGGCATCTTCGTGAACGCAGTCACGACGCAGTTCCTAGTTAATCCCATGACCTTATTCGTCCCAGTGACCGTGAACACAATATACCATATATTCCCATGGCTTAGATACTCCTCATAGAGCCCGGAGTTCTTCAAGGATTCCCCATAGAGAGCTAACTTATCAACAGCTGGAAAATCGAGGTTATCGAAGTAGATTACCTTCGTCGCTTCAGGATTCTTCTCATGAAACTCTCTCATGACCTCTGGAGATATCCTGGCCTCGGTTAAAGCCTTATATGAAAGATAAAGATAATGAGACAGGATTGACGCGACAGCATTCGCGAAGTGCTTTTCTTGGACGACCGTCAATAGGGTGAGGTCCTCGAGTTTTCTGAAAATTATCCTGGCTTCGGTCGTCTTCAAGATTGGAACTTTTCTCCCTCTCTGGTTTATCAAGATTATTTTATCCTTGCTAAAGGTTCCCTCGAGCATGTCATCCTTCAGATCTAGGTCTTTCACCTCAGTCATGAGTTCAAAGTCCATTCCTTCCTCGCTCCTCTCATCGACAACCCTATAATCTCTAAGCTTATCCGCTATCTCTTCTAAGCTTGTATCAACCCTTATCTCGAAGATCTTCGCCGCAAGGGGCATCTTGATCCCTTTCACCAGAATAGATTATGGAGGATATATAGGTTAGGATCGATGCCTGAGCTTTTTCACGGCTCTATAGGCATCTCTTCCAGCTCCATAGTAGTTTTCCAATTTTTCGACGAATTCATAGCCCATGCTTCTATAGAGGTTTATTGCCGGATGATTATTTACTGCGACTTCAAGGATTATCTCTTCACATCCTTCTCTCTTGAAGAAGTCTTCGATGACATTCATCAACAGCCTTCCGATGCCTCTTCCTCTAAGCTCAGGTCTAACGTTTATCGTATAGATCCTTCCAACCCTTCTTTTCTCAGATCTCTCAATCCTTCCCACAACGAATCCAAGGATAATTTCATCTCTAACCGCTTTGAGGAAGATCGTCCTCTTATCTTTGAGCAACCACCTATAGATCCACTTACTATATGATTCTCTCCCGAAACATTCAACTTCAATCTCATAGATCTCATCTAAATCCTTCATCGCGGCCCTCTCGACCCTCACCTCCGCCTCCATATTCTCCAAGAAAACTATCCATCGACTAATTATCCTTATATTCATGATCCAGAATATCCTCTCGGTGCAAACAATTTTTGAAGGAACTCATAGTCGTTAAGCTTGGGGGTTCGGTTATAACTGTTAAGGATAGGCCGTTTACTCTTAGGGGGGAGATTCTTGAGAGGATTGGATCTGAGCTTTCAGGTCTTGAGGAATCTTTAATCCTTGTTCACGGAGGTGGATCATATGCTCATCCAGTTGCGAAGAGATATTCAGTCTCAGAGGGTTATAGAGATGAAGAACATTTAAGGGGATTTATGGAGACCTCGATCGCGGTTCGGAGATTAAATCTTGAAGTTGTTAAGAAGCTCATTGAAGGTGGATTAAGGTGTATAGGCATACCGTCCTCAACCATATTCTCCACGAGCTCTGGAAAGATCCTCACGTGTAGCCTTGAACCCATATTCTTATCGCATAGAGTTAAGATCGCCCCAGTCACATGCGGAGATGTCGTATTTGACCGTGAATTGGGTTTCACGGTCTTATCGGGGGATACCATCGCATCATATCTCGCGATTAGACTTAGGGCTAAGAGATTGATTTATGTAATAGATCTAGATGGAGTCTATGTTAGAGATAGGGTTACGGGAAGAGTGAGGGTCGCTGAAGAGCTTAAGCCTGGTATGAGACTTGAGCCCCTCGGAAAGATCGAAGAAGATGTTACTGGAGGAATTATGGGAAAACTTGAGGAAGGGTTTAGGGCGGCTGAAAACGGCGTCGAGGTCATGATAATTAATGGATTGATTGAAGGTAGGATAAGGGATGCAGTTCTAGGTAAAGAGGTTCCTGGAACGGTTCTTAAAGTTTAGGTTCTTGTTGCTGGATCGCTAGGAAGTCATCTGGCTTGATGTTCTCTGCAAGTTCAGGGGTTAAGACTCCTCTCTCTATCAACACCCTTCTAGCTAGATACCAGAATGCATATGGCAGAGCCAATCTCCCTCTATTGTTCATGGGAATTACTAAGTCGACGTCAGTAATCGTGTTATCTGTGCTGCACATGGCTATCACGGGTATCTGAGCTATCTTCGCTTCTACAACTGCCTGTCTATCATATCTGGGATCTGAGACTAATACCAGTTCTGGCTCGATATAGGTTTCGAGGATTGGATTCGTGAATGATCCTGGTTCAAATCTCTCAGTTATCGGTATACATCCAGTTAATTCGCAGAATTTTTGAACAGGTTTTGTTCCATAGATGTGAGTTGAGACCACGACGACTTTCTCTGGGGAATAATATGAGATGAATTTGGCGGCTATATTTAATCTCTCGATCGTCTTGTTTATGTCTATTAGATAAACTCCATCAGGTCTTTGCTTAAAGATGAATTGTTCCATGTGCTTAACCTTTATCCTGGATCCTATGTGCAGTCCATGTCTCACGAGGATTTCTTGAATGTCTATTTGTATTTCCTTCTCCTCACTCATATCCTAAACACCGCCATCTTATCGTATCCGATAACTTCTCCTATTCTTAAGAGCTCATTTGCTTTTGCAACCCTTTCTCCGCCGACGACTCCTGCCTTCAGGAGCTTTCCACCCCATGCGACCGCTAGTTGGGCTAGGGTTCCTTCAGGAGGCTCTCCAGATCTATGAGATACTGTTGGAACTATGCCTCTTTCATGGGCTACTTTTATCGTCTTCACGGCCGTTGTTAATAGTCCGACTTGATTCGGCTTAATTATCACGGCTCTAACGGCTTTTTTCTCCGCCGCTTCCTCAAGTATCTCAGGCCTAGTGACTATTAGATCATCTCCACATATCAGAGTTTTGGATCCAATCTGCTTTGAGAGTTCAACGAATCCATCCATGTCATTCTCATCAAGTGGATCCTCGACATAGAATAAGTTGAACTTGTCCGTCCATTCGGCGACTCTATTCATGTGATCCTCTCTGCTGAGCTCTATTCCTTCAGTTGGATAGATGTATTTCTCTTTCTTCGGATTCCATAGGCTTGAAGCAGCTATATCCACTCCAACTCTGATATCAAATCCAAGCTCATCAGATATCTCATCCGCAGCTTGCTTCAATATCTCTAATCCTTTCTCGGTGTTTACGGGTGGTGCATAAGCTCCTTCATCGCCCCTTCCAAGGGTGAATCCTCCAAGATGTTTGTCTAATAATTCTCCAGCTCTTCGATGAACCATGAAGTTAGCCTTGACGGCCGAGTAGATGTCTCTCGCTCCTATTGGGCTTACCAAGAGCTCTTGCCAGTCTGGAGCACCCTTTCCAGCATGTTTTCCTCCACCAATGACGTTTCCAAGCGGATACGGTAGCCTAAACTCCTCAACTATTCCGAGATATTCGAATAGGGGTTTTCCCAGAGCTTTGGCCGCGGCTAAGGCTATTGCTAACGAAGTGGCGAAGGCGGCGTTTCCACCAAGCTTTCTGAAGTCCTCGGTTCCATCAAACTCCCTTTACAGATCCTCGACGGCCTCCTGATTCAATGCATCAAATCCGACAAGCTTCTTGGATAGTTCATTATTTATTAGCTTGATAGACTCATCTACTCCTCCGACTGGATAATATGTAACCTCTTTTCCTCCCTTGCTCTTTCCAGCTGGAGCCGCAGCTCTCCCATATCCTTCTCCAGCCCATACCTCGACCTCGATCGTTTCTTCTCCCCTACTATTGTAGACTTTACGCGCTTTGATCTTCTTAATCTCGATCATCGCTTATCATCACCTCCCGGAATACTTCTTATGTTGGCTGAATAGCGTGTGGAGTCTTATCACTTCATCGAAATATTCATAGTGGCTTAGGAACATTCGCCTACAACAATATCTTTTTACTCCAAGGTCATCTAAGACCTTT
>Ga0180301_10005019_pt1 | contig 10181 bp, 13 predicted proteins | sample GuaBasSediGuay16_FD_121797 | JGI IMG/M metagenome (GOLD analysis project Ga0180301, IMG submission 121797) | Subseafloor sediment microbial communities from Guaymas Basin, Gulf of California, Mexico - Guay16, Core 4569-2, 12-15 cm | ecosystem: Environmental > Aquatic > Marine > Hydrothermal... | reverse complement strand
GCCACAACAGGTCCTGCAAGCGGGCCCCTTCCCGCTTCATCCACACCTATTAAAACATCCACGGAGCGTTCTTTGATTATTTGCCTGTCAAATTCTTGAAGGGAATTTCGAGTCACTGGGTATTTTTCATTCTTATTTTGAATTCGCCGGTTCCTGGGTCTGCACATTATCAGGAGGATTTTCATCCAGATTCGTTTCAGCACTCTCCTCCCGCGCCGGGGCCACCTCTTCATTCTCCTGAGGCAGATGAGAAGGCGGCGTGCTTTTCTTCATTTCCTGCACATTGGCTGCTCTGCCCGAAAGGCGCCTGAGATAATACAGCTTTGCCCTTCTCACCCTTCCTCTCTTCACCACTTCTATCTTATCTATTCTCGGAGAATTGTGAGGAAAAATCCTTTCCACCCCGACCCCATAAGAGGTTTTTCTTACGGTGAAAGTTTGGGGCCTTACAGCTATCACCACTCCGTCAAAAATCTGTATTCTTTCAGTATTCCCCTCGATAACCCTGGTATAAACCTTCACGGTGTCTCCCGCTTTGTATTCAAATTTATTTTTCATAATACCTCCCGGCGCCGCAGCGTGAAAGCAAATCTGGTCTTTTGCATTTTGTTATCTCCAGCGACTTCTTCTTTCTCCATTCTTCTATTAATTTGTGATTCCCGCTCAGGAGAATCTTCGGCACTTCCATCCCGCGCCATTTTTCAGGACGCGTGTATTGAGGCGGCTCTATGATATAATCGGAAAAACTTTCCTTTTTCAAAGCCTCTTTCTTTTTTAAAACTCCAGGCAACCGGCGAGATATGGCGTCCACAAGAACAACGGCGGCAGGTTCTCCACCCGAGAGAATATAGTCGCCTATGGACAACTCCATATCAACATAGCGACTTATTCTATCGTCTACTCCCTCGTACCTTCCGCACACCAGAACAAGATGTTTTTTCCTGGCCAACTCTTCTACTATAGTTTGCGTAAGCAACTTTCCGCCGGGAGTAAAAAGAATTACAGTAGAGTTTCTCCTTTTTACATTTTTAACCGCCCTATAAAGCGGCTCCGCCATCATAACCATTCCCGGTCCGCCGCCGTAGGGTCTATCATCAACTGTTTTATGCCTGTCAGAAGTGAAATCCCGTGGATTGGAAAAACCTATTTTAACTATCCCTTCTTTTCTCGCCCGTCCGACTATACTCCCTGACAAAGGAACACTCACCATTTTCTCAAAGAGCGTAACGATATCTATTTTCATCAGACTATATCAATAAAAACCTTTTTCCCGTCTTTTGCGGCTACAGCCTGAAGAAAATTCCTTATGGATTTTATTATTCTTCCTTCTTTTCCTATCAACTTTCCCCTCTCGGAAGGGGGGAGGGAAATTTTGAATCTTATGGCATCAGCTTCATCAGAATAATTAACATTCAAATTCCGGATGCCCGTCAGGGTATTGACTATGTAGGTTAACGCTTCTTTCATAAACACCTCTTTCCTAAACTTTATCAGATTCCTGAGAAATTTTCTTTACGAGCGATGAAACCGTCTGTGAAGTCCTGGCGCCACATTTAATCCATTTCTCATAATTAGCAGCTTTTATGTGAACCTTATCTTTCAACTTATCAGCCCTGGGATTATAATGACCGAGAACTTCAAGAGGCTTTCCAAATGGCCCTCTTTTCTTTTCTATGGCCACTATCCGATAATGAGGTTGTGTTCTTTTTCCAAAACGCTGAAGTCTAATAACAACTGCCATGCTTTCCTCCTATAAAAGGCAAATCTGGACGAATGATAGTTTATATATTATATTATTTTTGCGAAAAAAGGGCAAAATTTGAACACAGCAGTAAGCAGAAAACCATTCTATATGAAATGTGCTCTTAAATTCCGGAACATGGCAATTATCTCTTTCTGCTTTCGTGAGTTGAAAAAGGAATTACCCATAACAAGACAATCCGCTCCTGCATCAACCAGTTTAGCAACATTTTTCGGGGTTATTCCTCCGTCCACCTGAATCCATATTTTCTTTCCAAGGCGGTTTATCTCTTTCCTGACAAGACGTATCTTTTCAAGCGAAGACGCTATAAACTCCTGCCCACCAAAACCGGGATTCACGCTCATAACCAAAACCAGATTTACAATTTCAAGAAAAGGAAAAATTTTTTTCGCGTGAGTCTGCGGTCTTAATGTTATTCCTGCTTTAACATTCAGCTCTTTTATTAGCTTTATGGATTTTGACGGTTCCTTCGATTCTACATGCACGGTAATCAGGTCTGCTCCGGCTTTTGCGAAGGGAACAACAAATTTCACGGGATTTTCAACCATTAAATGAACATCGACTGGTTTTGAGGTTATTTTTTTAACGCATCTGAGAATGTGTGGACCGAAACTCAGGTTGTCCACAAAGTGCCCGTCCATAATATCCACGTGCAGCCAATCCGCTTTTAACGCGTTTTTAAGACTCCTTTTCAGGCAGGAAAAGTCCGCGGAAAGTATGGAAGGATTAAGGGCAATTTTTCCCGAAGGAGGCGGAAAAAAAGATTTGAACATTATTTTATCCGTCTCTCCTCAACCATTATTCCATTGACGAAAATACGCACTTTTTCAATGCCGGTTTTCGGAATGGTCAGCTCTATTTTACTTCCAGGATCTCTCAAACCGTTAAAAATCTCTTTGTCACCATCCAAACTAACCGCCACTATCCGAACGTGCCTTTGCGAGCCACCCTGAGTGAGCTGATAGGAAATCTTGTATTCATTCTCGCCAAATTGCGAAGCTTTATGACCGCTTATCACAAACGAGAATTCTGTTTTCTCGTTCACCACCGTATCGCTTGCCGGCATTTGCTCCAGAACCGTGCCGTAGGGAAACAAAGATTCCGGATCCTCCGTAACATTAACCGCGAAATTATTGTCCGAAGCCCATTTATAAACTTCGTCTATTTTCTTTTGCTTGAAATCCGGCATGAGGGTTATGGAACTCGGGGGAAGACCAGCCGAAATCACCAGCTGCACCATCGAATTTTTTGAAACGCTGGATTCGGCTGCCGGGTCCTGAGAAAGGACCGTTCCTCTTTGCGCCTTGAGAGAAAAAGCCTCCGTCACCTCTCCCAAAACCAGGCCCCGCTGTCTTAAGAGAAGTTCAGCGTTTCTCATCGGAAGACCTATAAGATTGGGGACAAAAACCGAAGCCCCGCCCTGGCTGAAAACAACTCTTATGATTTTGTGTTCTCTCACGGTCATTCCCGCCTGCGGAGTCTGTCTGAGAACCGTGCCGACAGGAACCGAATCATCAAATTCAAAGCCGCTCACTTTAAGGGCGAGGTTGTTTTCGGAGATGAGCCTTAACGCGCTCAAAGCGGATTTCCCCTTTACATCCGGCACAATAACCTCCTTCCTGTGATGTATCACGCTCTCCATTGCTATGTAGAAAAAATAATAGGTCAGAATAAAAAGAAAAATCGTTACGCCCGCAATTTTCAAAAAGAACATAATATTAAGTTTCCTGGAAACGCTTTTATGATATGAGATTGGAGAAACCGTCATTTAATCTGCGCCATTTTTTCCAGTATCGCCACCCTTTCCTCTATCGGGGGATGGGTAGAAAAGAGCTTGCTTATTCCTCCACCTGAAAGGGGGTTTACTATGTACATGTGCGCCCTGGTTGGGGAGAGTTTATATCCCCTTGAAAAAGCCGAAATTTTTTTCAAAGCTGAAGCAAGTCCCAATGGGTCTGCGGTAAGCTTTGCTGCCCCGGCATCAGCAGCATATTCCCTGCTTCTTGAAATCGCTAACTGAATTATAGTAGCAACTATAGGCGCGACAATCAATAAAACCAAAGAAACCAATATATTGCCTCCCTCGTCGTCGTCTCTTGAAAAACCGCCGAAAAGCGAGGCGTAGTACGCGAAATTTACAAGAGTGTAAATTGTCCCCGCCATTACACTGACAATGGTTGAAATAAGAATATCCCTGTGCAATACATGACTTAACTCATGCGCGAGAACTCCTTCTATCTCCCTCTCATTGAGGGCCCTAATCAATCCTCTGGTGACGGCTACCGCCGCGTGTTTTGGACTTCTGCCGGTGGCGAAAGCATTCGGCATATCAGTATCCATAAAATAGACCTTAGGCGCGGGAATGCCTACGGATTGAGCAAGGCGGTTAACTATGCGCCATACCACGGGCAGCTCTGACTCTGAAACAGGACGAGCGCCTGACGTGGCGAGTATTATTTTATCAGAAAACCAGTACGCAAAAACGTTGGAAAAAATTCCGAAAATCAAGGCTATTACAAGCCCGGTCTTCCCGCCCAAAGTTTGTCCGACAAAGAGGACAAAAAGCATCATCGCCGTCATAAGAAAAGCAGTTTTAAATGTGTTCATTTAACAGCCTCCGCCTCCACCATTCCCGCATCGTTCATCATAGCATCGCCGGGATGCAAATCTCGATGCGGGAATGTCTTTCTCCAAAAACCACACTAACACAACCGTTTTATGAAAAAGCCTTACGGCAAATTCACTAGCCACGGAGCGTATCTCCTGCTTTCAGCCTTAACCCATTGATAAAATCAAACGCATTCATTTCCTTTTTTCCCTCCGGATGAACACGGCTTATAAATAAGCATTCATCAGAACATTTTATATAAAAGCCCTTGTTTCTTTCAATCAAACATATCTGTCCCGTCACAAAGTTTTCTGAATTGCTCCCCCCGGGCCTGTACTCCGCCTTAAGCACCTGAACAACCATTTGCCTTGCGCGCAGTAGAAATCTGGCCCCTGGACCAAGACAAAGCCCGCGAATTTTATTGTAAACGGCCATAGCCGAATCTGAAAAATCAATCCATGAAAAAGATTTCTCCACTTTGGGAGCGTATGACACTTCGCCCTTCTGAGGAATTCTTATAATCTGGCCCTTTTCAATTTTCCCCAGACATTCCATAAGCATTCTGGTTCCTTTTGGGCACATTTTGCCCAAAAGACTCCGCGCATCATCCTCAATTTTTATACCGACCTTCTCCTGAACAAATAGGGGCCCGGCGTCCATTTCCTTGTCTATCCAGAAGATGCTTACACCACTTTCTTTTTCCCCGTTTATTAACGCCCACTGAACGGGGGCAGCTCCTCTGTATTTGGGGAGCAGAGAAAAATGAACATTCAAAAATCCAATCCTCGCCAGTTTAAGTGCCCCTTCCGGGATAAATCTTCCATAAGCCACTGCCACGCATAAATCAGGTTTTAGATTTGAAAGGACTTCTTTTATCTCTTTGCCCGAGCAGGGGTGAAAAAGACGGAGTTTCTTCTGGTTGGCAAATTTGGAAAGGGGAGAAGGACAAATATTAAGTCCCCTGCCGGCTGCCTTATCAGGGCGGGATATTACAGCCTCAGGTATATATCCCTCCTTCATCATGCTATCAAGGAAGAAACAGGATATTTCCGGCGTTCCCAAAAAAACGATTTTCACCCTTTTGCCTCCTTAATCCTATTTGGCAACATACGCTGAATTTAAACTTAACGATTCTCTCTTTTCCACCGGCTTTCTTTTGCCATGGATGACTCGTCCATCCTGGCCCATTCTTTCTTCAGTTTCCTTAGCACAGGTTTAAGTTTTACTCTTGTTATAAGCGGCAGTCTTTCTATAAAAGTAATCCCGTTGAGATGATCTATTTCATGTTGGAGAGCTCTTGCCAGAAGTCCATCCGCACAAATTTCTACTGGCAGCCCCTTGTCATTTAGCGCTTTCACTTTTACTCTGGAAAAACGTTTGACCTCTGTGAAAAGTCCCGGAAAAGACAGACACCCTTCCTGCCCTTTTTGCGTCCCGCTTTTTGCCATTATCTCCGGATTGATAAGAACATAATCCTTAAACTCATTGTCCGTTATCTTATCTCTGATAACTGTAAGACGCATGTTTAGGTTTATCTGATTCGCCGAAAGTCCCATGCCTCCGGCAAAAATCATTGTGTCGAACATATCTCTGATTATTGCTCCGAGAAGTTTCCGTTCCTTTGAAAAATTCACGGGCCTTGTCTTTTTCTTTAATATTTTTTCTCCGTATTTCACCACTCGTCTAACAGCCATGAGACACCACCTTAATTGAGTTCATAAGAAAGTTTTCTCCCCTGCCATATGATTTTAACCTTCACAGGGCGCGTTTCAAAACCTTGCGATTTTAACAAACCCCAGGTCATGGCGAGACGCTCCAGCTGCGCCTCCGCCCCCATGGTGCCCGAAACGCCGAGAATAACCTCGTCTACTTTTAAGGAAGCCGCTGCCTGCATTATGGAATAAAACGGGTCGTTTGAAAATAAAAGAAGGGGAATGATTGTTTTTCCATATTTTTCCGCCAGAAGTATTATATCTTTGAAGAGGTCCTTATCCCCTTCGCCTATCGGACTTTCCTCCCTGCCGAATTCCATTATCTTGCTTATTTTAGCAGACATGACGATAATGTCAGCGGTTTCATCATCAACTGCGGCAAGAACATGTTTTAAGTGGACAAGATTGTTCGGGTTTCTGACGGGAACTAAAATCCGCCTTTCTTTCTTGAGTTTTGGAAGAAGTTCGAGAATATCATTTTCCCTGCTTAAATTCAATTTTTCGTCTATTTCGGGCTCGTCTTCATAAAGACGCGTTTTTTTGGAATTTAGTTTTTCGGATATCTGGAATATCATAAAAAACACCCCGGAGAAAATAACGCCGGATACAGTAGCCACATTTTTCGTAACGAGATTAATAACCGCCGTAACAAGCAGCACCAGAAAAACCAAACTTAACCCCAGGGGCACGTAAATGTTTTTTATTTTTATATTCAGCGGAAAAAGCCAGCCTCTTTCATAACCCGGGTCCTTAAAGCGCAAAACGATAAGCGACAGTGTGTCAAAAACCAGACTCCAGAGCACCCCAAAAGCGTAAGCCTCTCCCAGTAGATAAATATCTCCCCGCGAAATGAGCACAATGGAGATTTGCGCAACAGCTATAACATTTATCATTCTGTGGGTGGTGCCGTATTTTTTATGTATCTGCCGAAACCAATCGTGAAGTATCCCGTCCTCAGCCACCCGGTTAAGCATGCCGTTAGCGCCCACCATTGAGGTGTTTACGGCGCCTATCAGGATAAGTCCGCCGGAAACAACAACTAAAATCTGCAGCATGAATCTCGCGGCATAAGGTCCATGCAATTCCATCGCCAGGCCGCTCAAGAGATTGTCGGCATACCTGGTCGCTATCTGTTCATAGGGTATTATCAAAGAAGATATGAAAGTGAGAACTCCAGTGAACATGAAACTTGCCGCAAAGACTATCAACGCCGTCTTTTTAAGATTTTTTATTTTCGGATCTTCTATTTCCCTGTAAACCTGAGCCATAGTCTCCAGACCGCTCAACGCCAGAATGGAATGTCCAAAAGCCATAAATATGCCCAGAAGACCGATTGGTCTCATCCAATCTATATATTTCGCCCATCCAAGTGCTTCTTCAGTGAAATGAATTTCAAACGGCGGTAATTTAAATCCGCGTATCCACAAAGTATAAAGCGACCACGCGAACAAAACCGCAGCTATGACTGCGACAAAACTGACTATTTTAACATTTGTGTCGCTGGATTCGCCCACGCCTTTTATGTTTTTCCTCCAGAAATAGGAAATAACGGCGACTCCGAAAAACATGGCGAAAATCTTAATCGGGAAATTAAAGTCCGCACCGGAAATATGAAAAAGATTACTCGCAAGATACCCCAAATAAAGTCCGGCACTTGTCGCGCTTATCGGGCCGGTGACCACAAAATCAAACATTAACGCCGAAACTGCCATTTTTGCCATCACCTTGCCTATCGCCCGGCGCACCACCACATACACCCCGCCCCTAACGAACATTCCGCAACTTTCCACATAAACCGCGAGCATCGCCCCCGCAAAAAGCATGACCGCCAGAATAAACCATGGGAAAGCCGCGCCGAACGACTTCATGGCTATACCACCGGCGTAGTAAGCGCTGGAGCCAAAATCGCAAAGCACTATGGAAGCTGCGCGCCAAAAAGAAATAAAACTAAGCATGGCAGTGCTTAAAACGAACACCTGTTTGAATTTTGAACTTTTTCTCTGATTTGGATTCATTCGGCGGATTTAATCATGTTCAGGACCGCTCTCGGACGACCCAATTTAACCATTCGGTCTATAAATTCCTCGGTGAAAATCTGGGAAAGCCTGGATAAAATATATAAATGCTTTTGAAAGAAACCCGACTTATGCGGAGTGAGAAGAAGAAAACAAGCTCTTACCCTTATTCTGCTTTCCGGGTCCTCAAAGCCGTTCATCAAAAGAGCCAGCGCGCAATAAAATCTGTCTATTTCAGAGAGTTTGGCGTGAGGTATATAAAAACCCGTTTCAAGCACATTGTTCAATTTCTCAACCTCAAGCACCTTCTCCATCAAATACTTCTCGGTCACCTCATCCGCAATTTGCGGGTAAACCTTTGAGGTAAGAAATTTCACAGTCTCATTTTTGTCAATTTTTCTGTCTATGAAGTAGATATTTTGGACTCGAAGGATGGAAGAAATCGCAATTTTATCCTCTTGTATGTTCATGCAAGAAAGGTATAATTATATTATCATTATCCTTTTATACCAGTCAAGGTATTCTTAAATGAACTAATACGGGCTGCGAAAAGGGAGGTGTGAAAAATTAAGGTATGAAGGAACTGATTGTATTAAAAACAACCTTGAGAGAATGCGGCGCGGTATGCAGGAAATTTCTCGGCAAGGTAACTTATTCCCTCAAGGGGCGCGCCAATCTCCTTACCAAAGCGGATATTGCCTCTCAAAAAAAGGCATCTGACATCATAGGCAGCGCATTTCCGGGCCATACGATAATCGCTGAAGAAATGAAATCCTTTAACTATAAAAAGGAATCTTTGTGGATAATAGACCCCCTGGATGGAACTACAAACTACGCGCATAACTTTCCGGTTTTTAGCATTTCCATTGCCTTTTTAAAAAAAGGCGTTCCGCTTCTTGGCGGAATCTATGACCCTTCCAGAAACGAAATGTTCATCGGCATAAGGGGAAAGGGATCTTTTTTAAACTCAAAAAAAATACGGGTATCCGGCACAAACAGACTCTCAAAATCTTTGCTTGTCACTGGTTTTGCATACGACCGGGCAGAAAAAGCCGATTTTTACTGCGGATTTTACTCAGATTTTCTGAAGGTTTCTCACGACATAAGAAGAACCGGGGCCGCCTCAATTGATATGGCCTGGCTTGCCTGCGGAAGGACTGATGGCTACTGGGAATTTAATTTAAAGCCGTGGGACGTGGCCGCGGGGAAACTAATCGTCGAGGAGGGAGGAGGAAAAGTAACGGATTTTTCGGGAAGAAACTGGAGCAATCTTTCCGACTGGGGCAGGGAAACTTTGGTAACAAACGGAAAGGTGCACGCCGAAATGCTTAAAATAATCAAACGAAAACTGGTTGCTACTGAGACTCAATAACCGTAAATCTCACGTTGCAAATCACACAAGTGCGACCCTTAAGGGTCGCCAAATATTCTTTCCGTCGATATAGTACGACCGTCCCAAATACTCCTACCCAAAACACTCCCTACTCAATCACTCCCTACCCCTAACACTCCTACCCCTAACACTCCTACCCCTAACACTCCTACCCCTAACACTCCCGCATTGAACGCGAGTTCGCAACCCACGACCCAATGCGGGAGTGTAGGTTAGTGTATATTAGCGTAAGTTTGCAACCCACGACCCAATGCGGGAGTGTAGGTTAGTGTATATTAGCGTAAGTTTGCAACCCACGACCCAATGCGGGAGTGTAAAACAAGCACACAATTTATCCTCCTTCGCAGAAGACCACGGGCGTTCCTCCGTCACTAAAATTATGGAGGGACAAGAAGCCCGTGGATGCCTGACCTTCATAGCCCTGGCGTAGTAGGAGGCGTAGGAGGGTGTAATGAAGCTTCGGAGGATTCCGCTCTGGTACCTCGGCTGTTAAGCCGAGGAGCTTCATTTTTTATTGACAAAATAATAGCTATTAAGCGCGATGGCTCAATACAGAATGCAGAACGCGAATTGAAAAATGCAAAATAGAAGCGATTTATCAGAACGGCTATTAGAGCTTGCAGCAAGTAGCATTAAGGGAAAAATAACTTTGCAATTTGCACTTTGCAATCTTCATTTTGAAATGTTGTAT
>Ga0180301_10005018_pt1 | contig 10181 bp, 8 predicted proteins | sample GuaBasSediGuay16_FD_121797 | JGI IMG/M metagenome (GOLD analysis project Ga0180301, IMG submission 121797) | Subseafloor sediment microbial communities from Guaymas Basin, Gulf of California, Mexico - Guay16, Core 4569-2, 12-15 cm | ecosystem: Environmental > Aquatic > Marine > Hydrothermal... | reverse complement strand
ATCCGATTGGAGACTGGCTCACTGTCTGAGTTTGAGACGGTCTCCAATCGGATGGCCTGTCCGCTCCGTATGTCTGTTTTTTTAAAAGAGCTAAAGTGTTACAAAAACTGCTTTTGATTCAGAGAACACTTGAACGCAAAAGTCCGTTTGGGAAAAACCCGAATACCAAAATGCGAAATTCGCGATCTTTTCAAGGCAATGACCCCAAACAAGTGCGAATACCAAATGACAAAGTGATCTAAACTGACACATCGGGAATATGATGTTGTCGTCATTGCACATTCGTATTTTTGTTATTGTTTCGAATTTGCCGCTCACGCCTTGAAAAGAGACGTGCTTCGGATTTCGAATTTCTGACCGAAAAAACTTTTCGGTCAGCCACTCAACTGCCTGGCATTCTGATATCCTATCTGAAACGTTTATAAAGTCAACCAACATAAGCCGAAAGTGAATACGGAGGGCAACTATGAAATCATCTATTGGCATGACGGTTACCGAGCATATCCTGAAACAACAGCGGGAAAGCCCTGAGGCTACTGGAGCTTTTACACAACTGATTTCAGAGCTGATCGTAGCGGCAAAGATCATCTCAAGAGAGGTCAACAAGGCGGGGATTGCAGATATCTTAGGATACGCCGGCCACAGAAACATCCAGGATGAAGAAGTCCAGAAACTGGACGATTTTGCAAACCATACCATCATACAGCGGATGAGCCACATCGGTCAGCTCTGCGCAATGGCATCTGAAGAAAACGCGGACATCATTCATATCCCGGCAAACTATCCAAAGGGAAAATATGTCCTCATCTTCGATCCCCTGGACGGCTCATCCAACATCGATGTTAATGTAAGCATAGGTACGATTTTTGGGATCTACAGACGGATAACCGAGGGTGAAGAGGACGGCACCTTGACCGATGTCTTGCAAGCCGGCCACAAGCAGGTAGCAGCGGGTTATTTTATTTACGGCTCAAGCACTATGATGGTTTATACCACAGGCAAGGGTGTTCACGGTTTTACGCTTTTTCCGGGAATTGGAGAGTTTTTGCTTTCTCATGAAGACATCAGGATTCCGGAACGCGGTAAGATATTCAGTGTAAACGAAAGCTATTACAATTACTGGACTGACGGCGTAAGGCGGTTGGTTGATCATTTCAAGTCTCCTGATACCAAACCCGCTTATACCGCCCGCTACATCGGCTCATTGGTCTCGGACTTCCACCGCAATCTTCTAAAGGGTGGTATCTTTATGTATCCGGCAGATACCAGAGACCCTAAAAAGCCGCATGGCAAACTCCGCCTGATGTGCGAGGCAAACCCCCTCGCCTTCGTCGTAAAAGAGGCCGGAGGTTACGCCAGCACAGGGGAAAAACCAATCCTGGAGATAGAACCGGAAGAGCTTCATCAGCGGGTGCCACTTTTCATCGGAAGCAGAAAAGACGTAGAATTGGCGGAAAAATATGTCCAGGGCCAGGCTTAGCTGATTATGCCGGAACCACCCATGAGTCAGAAGCCAGGAGTCAGAATCCCGAAGAGAAGTTGTTCCCACTCAGCAAGAGAGTGAATTGCACCGCCTTAGGTGCGGGCCTCTGGTTCCGATGCTCTGCGTGGGAAGACGAAATAAACTATATCCTGAATATTCAAAACAGATCTCACCTTTCTGCCCTCTGAATTCTGGCTCCTGGCCCAGAATACTTACATTCAATTGAGCCCCATTCCTATCACCAGGCCTATGGCAATGCCGAGGCCAACGAATATGGCGCCTATTACAACGCCAACGGCTACATTTCCTCCCCCAAGTTCCTTCGAAGTATCGAATGGGGTGATCTTATCAAAAAACCGGTAGCCTACAATCATGAACAACAGCGCCAGCACTGCACCGCCAACAGCGTAGACAAAATTGAGCAGCATGATGGTAAACTCCATTATCTCAATACCCCCTTAATCCGGTTGATTTTGTCCACGTAGGCAATTGTTTCTCTGCTCCGCCTCCCGGTCACCCTCGGCAGCGTAGACTTCACCGACCGCCACAGGTTCGGGTTCAAACCCTTTTTATGCGCAAGTTTTTGTGCCTTTATCACATTCATTTTTCCTGCATTGAAAGAGCCGAACATAAAAGCTAATCGATCTTCAAAAGGTCGTCTTGCCCTCCATGTTTTCCACAACTGGCGATCATAGTAGATTCCGGCGGCTATGTTCCAGCGGGGATGAAAGCGGCTCCCCTTGATGTACGGACATTTCTTTGAAATCTCTTTGAAAGTCGCCGGCATAATCTGCATTAGACCACCTGCACCAACCTTTGATCTTGCATCAGGCCTCAGTCCTGATTCTGCAATAGCCTGTGCCTTAAAGTTGCGCCAATCAAAGGCCGGGCCGAAAAACCTTTTTGAATACTTGACAAAATACGGGTCGTACTTTTTAATCCTTGCATAACGTTCAAAGGCATTCACCCGGCAGGGGGCAAGCAACAGAATCAATAAGGCTATCTGCAGTTTCCAGGCAAGACCTCTATCCATACTCACCTGCAGGTTATCTCCCGAATTGGGCGATTGTTGCACATTAATTTCCTTTTTGTCATGCCCGCGAAGAACCTACCCCAGCGAACGGAGGGGCGGGCACGACACATCGGCGCAAGGGTACTGGCTTCCAAGCCGATTCCCCAAATATCCTGATACATCAACAAGCTCAGAGCAAATTAGGTCAAAGATCGCTCAATTCGGGTAATAATTCATACGAGATAATTAGTCAATAGCCTCTGTTGAGGTGAGCGGCGGCGGGTTCTTCAACACGGCAGTTTTCCCAACACATTTAATGTACTTATAATGTAGTTGCCAAGGTATTCACATACGATCCTGGGTAACACTTTAGCTCTTTAAAAAAACAGACATACGGAGCGGACAGGCCATCCGATTGGAGACTGGCTCACTGTCTGAGTTTGAAACGGTCTCCAATCGGATGGCCTGTCCGCAATAATATTTTCAAAAAGCTAAACTGATACGTGAAAAGATACCTGAGTAGTTAACGTGTGATTCGATAGGCAGCAGGAGGAAGGATTTATTATACTTTCTGATCGAAGAGGATACCTATCATTTCCTCAATCTTTGCCAGCAGGTCTAAAACACCCTGGGGCGGAACCTCGCGGATTGTTTCTCCCGTCTCCTCATCGAGCACTGTGACCTTGATTCGGCCGGTCTCTTGATGAACCGAGAACTTGAGTCCAATCTCCCGTGCAGATAGGTATTTCTGCGCAACCTCGACGACTTGCTGAAGTAGTTTGACGTCTGGTTTGTCCTCTTGTTTCTTCCTTTCGGCGGGCGGCCCTGCAGCGTCTGGCTTTGGCTCGCCGAAAGCCTGCGTGGGTACCTGCACCTTTTTGGGAGAAACCGCCTCAAGCATCATGATATCAAACCCTCTTTATATCCAACAACCTTGCACTTTGACCTGATTTTGGCCTGTATTGCGTGACAGTATGCCGCCCTTGTTGTGTCTTAAGTATCTCGGATTTGATGCAATCATATTCGACCCGGGCCAGACTCAAGCAATCTCTGTCCACATCAGAAAGCGATTCCAGGAGTGTCCTGATCTGGTCAAAATAGCCCCCGAGCAAGCTCTTGGCCTCACGGGATAGTTTCCCCATTGAAAAACCCGCTATCCCGATGATCCTGTTAAGTTTTTTATCGACCTGTTCGATTTTGCCTATAATGCCGTTGCGTTCTTTTAAGTAATGATCCAGGAGCGGGATATCTCTGCACTCAAGGGCCTCCTTAATGTTTACGGTAGCCTTTTTAAAGCTGTTCAAAAGCCGAATCTTTTCCTTTAAATGCACACAATATTTTCTAACAGTCTCTTCAATTTCCATTATCATCTCGCTATCCGTACATTGGAGATGGAACCTTTCCGGTCCCTGGTTCAGACAACTGCGGCGTTACTTTCGGCACAGCTTCTCTATTCCCATAAAAAACCTCTTGCCAGGCATCTCTTAGTTCCTGCAGCATCCCGGCCACTTCGTCAAGGCCTTTTACGTCTGCATTTACGTCTGCAGCCAAGATACGGCGCATCATGTAATTGTAAAGGGCCTCCAGGTTCTTGGCGATCCTGCCGCCTTTTTCAAAATCCAGCGCACATAAAAGTTCAGTTATGATATCCTGCGCTTTTTGTATCGCCTTCGCCTTGGCTTCATATTCGCCAGACAAATATTTTCCCTTGGCAACCTTGAGGCTCCTGATCGCCTCTTCGTAGCACATGATGACTAACCGCTTCGGGTCTGCCGTAATTACGTCGGTTTTTTGATAAGCCTTGATTCCGTTTCCGTACATTAATACATCCTCCTTTAGTTTTGGTTATTCGTTTAGCCGGTTGTGCCAGCTTGCCTACTCCCTACTCCCTACTGCCTACTACCTACCACCCCCATGCACTGTCGGCGGCATTGATCTGCCCGGTCAGCCAGGAGCTCTGGTTCTGCAGCCTGGCCAGGGCGAGTTCCATCGCCACAAACCGGTTGATCATCATCTCCATCTTCTGATCAAGTCGTTCCTCCATCTCAGTGATCTGGGTTTCCAGGTCGTTGATAGTATCTTGAAGGGAATCCTGCTTGAAGGCAACATAGCCGTCCGAAGTTGAATCAGTCATGTTATATAATATTCGCTCGAAGAGCTCTGCCATGCCGATAGTCAACTTTATTGTGCCTACATCCGTATTATTGGTCGTTCCCTTATATCTTATCGACAATCCATCCGTGTTTGCATTGCCCTCATCTCCGGTCAGGACCTGCCCGGAACCGGTTGCAGATTCCCCGTTAATGGTGCCGGCCACATCCTGGCCCGTTACTGTACCGTTTACCAGCCCGAGATCCAGGTCCCTCTCCGTTGTCCGGTCGAAGGTCCCAAGGGCCAAGCTGCCACCGCCCTCGTTATTGGGCGTGAGGGTCAGGGAAATAGATGAAGACCCGGCCGTAGTATCCTCAACATAGATCTTGCCGTCACGGACAAACGCATCAACCGTTGTACCCTGGGCACTGTAAGCAGTTTCAATTGCGGTCAACAATCCGTCTATCGTGTCAGTGGTAATATCCGTAATGGTATAGGTGCCGCTGATAGGGGTGATTCCGTCACGTGCCATTCCGGAGATCGTAATTGTATCGTTGTTTGCGACGTTGGCGCCGTACACATCATTCCATGTGGTGGAGCCGTCAATAAAAACATTGCCGCTTGATGTGCCGGTTGTATTTGCGGTTGTGGTGTAGATGATATGGTCGTAGTTACCGTCGCTCGTGTCCTGCGATATAGTAAAACCTGTGCTGCCGTAATCATCGCTCCTGAGGACAAGATGGCCGTTACCGTCATCCGTGGCTGTGATTGCCATGGCGTATCTGCCCTCCTGGCTGCCGTCCCCGGCGCCGGCGGTTACATCCACAGTTCCGAAGAATGCACCTTCTGTGGGATGACTTATAGAAGAAATGGAAAGCTGACTATAGCCTCCATACTTGTCGGTTATGACAATCCTGCCGGACGTGTCAACGGATGCGGCAACCTCACTTGAAAAAGCGTCTTCTATGGCGGAGAGAAGTCCCTGCACGTTGTCCGTGGTGACATCACTAATGGTGTAGCTTCCGGATACTGTGCCCCCGCTCCGATCGGTTCCTGAAAACGAGATCACGTCATTGTTGCTGAAATTCAACTGCGTGCCGGTACTATCGTAAACATTGTTCCACGTGGTTTCAGAGGTAATCGCGTTGGTCTGGGTATTGTCGGAATATAGCTGCTCGTCCCCGACCAGTGTCTCCGTGTATTCCGTGTCGAGCTCTGTATTGATCGCATTCTCGATATCTGCCAGTTCCATGCCAGAGGTTATGCTAATAGTGGCGGTGCTGTTGCCCTGGGTTATCGTGAGTGTGTCGGCGGCTCCGCCTGCGGAAAGGTCTACATTGCCGGTTTCCGTGCCCCGGGTAGCGGCCCTGTACACATGTACCGTATATTCCCCGGCCTCTGAATCTCTTGTATGACCTATGTAAGTCAATGCACTGGTCGAAGTAATGCCCTGCCCCACAAAGAGGGACATGACATCATTGAAGTTGGTCTGGAGGTACCCGGTCAACTTGCTCTCATCCACACTCAATGTCCATTCATCATCGGCATTCCGCTCATTCTCGATCCCGATCAGGCTCAGGCTGGAAAAATCGTTGTCTACGCCCCATATGCTCTGGTTAAGGGTAGATGTCAGATCGGACTTGACTGAGGAAAGCGTCCCGTCTCCAAATAGGACACCCCCGGTTGTCTCTGCCTCCTCGTCATAGGAAAACTGGGTGTTGATATATGACATTGCAGTGTTATATTTGTCTACGAAGTCCAGGATCTTCCCCTTTATGGTATCTATGTCATGGACGATATTGAGGGTGACGGTGGTTGAGGGGTCCTCTTTAATTAAATTGAGGGTAACCCCCGGGATAATATCGTCAATGGTGTTATCCGAATTTGTTACCTGCACTCCGTCTACTTCAAGGATTGCATCCTCGCCCGCAACGATCTCCCTTTTTCTTACAGGGGCGCTTGCAAAATTCCCGTCTCCATCTACAAATTCGAGGGATGAGCCGGCATCCTGGATATTGTCGGCAAGGTTCACGACAAGATTAGCCCCCCCTGTGAGATCATCAACCCTGATCTTGCCGTCAGAGGTGACGTAGGCAAGCACGTTTCCATATTGGGTTTCAATTTCAGCCAGAAGGTCCTGCACAGTGGTGGAAGTTGTTATCGAAAAATCGACATACCCGGTTGCCCCTCCAACAGTCCCCCCGGAGGTATCAGTCCCGCTCAGTCTTATATAATCACCTGTTGTAAAGGTGTTGTAGCCGTCAATATCTGTAAGGAGTGTAGTCGATGTTATGTATGCGCCTTCCGAGGTCATGGAATTTCCCGAGACCACTCCCGTGACATCAGTACTGTTGTGGTCAAGGATGCCGAGTGTGTTCAGAATATTCTTTTCATCCACAAATGTCTGGGTCCCGTCGATCTGTAGGCGGTAGTAGGTTGTCCCATCCTCGGTCTGGGAAATGACGGAGGCCGTAACACCGGTTATGGCTGCATCATTAATTGCATCTTTAATATCATTTAGCGACATGGTAGAAAGATTGATCGTAACCGCGGTGCCTGCTATTGTGAGGGTGCCTGTAGACGCCTCTCCCGTGGAAAGCCCTAAAAGTGTCTTGACGGCCTCGTTGGGCCTGGCAAAGCGGTCGCTCTGGGCACCGTTAGTTATTGAATTCTTGATGACAGCCGTCTCATTATCTTTCCATCCGAACCTCTGTACCAGGTTCGTTGACGCTCCGTTCAACAGACTTATACCGTCTGTGCCGGTGTCATCGCTTGTCAAGATAAGTCTGTAATCATCAGTCCCGTAAGTGACGACCGTGGCTGTCACACCGGAGGGGTCTGTTCCCGTGTTGAGGCTGTTGATACTGGAGCACACATCAATTAGGGAATCGCTGGCATTGATGGTCAATACATTGCCGTTAATAAGAATGTCCCCGGCATAAGAACTCCCCAGCTCAGATGTCTTGCTGGAAAATGGATTGGAAGAAAGTTTTTGTGACTGCGCAAGGTTGGTCACCTTAACCGTGTAGGAGCCTTCAACAGCGCTGGTGCCGGTAGAAACCGAAATTAAATCCTCCCCCTCGACGGTGCTGCTGTCGGTCGTCATATTCGAAGTATAAAGATAGAAATCTTCACTATCTTTCAGCTCTTCTGCGGCCGTTTTCAGGGAAAGGAGCTTGGTATTAAAAGATTGCCACTCAGAAAGTTTCGATTCGTATTCACTCTTTCTATCCTCAACCAGATCAACACGACGATGATCAATGGCGATCAATTGGTCTATCATCGTCCGCCAGTCAAACCCGCTTGAAAGGCCCGATATAAGGTTTGTGCTAAGCGACATATTTCATTCCTTTCAAGGAAGTGGAAAACGCTGCCCAATCTGTATATAACTATCGGAAAAATTTGCCCGAAACTTGAGATCAAAAAACCCCGCTTCTAAGAAGAAGCGGGGTTTTTGGTCAGGGTTTCAGTGCACGTTCGGTTTTAAGCAGCGAAACTGCGTTTCATAAAATCCTGCAAGCAGGATTTTATTAGCCGAACAGAGCCAGTACCTGCTGCGGTGCCATATTCGCCTGAGCGAGCATGGCAGTACCGGCCTGGAGCAGGATCTGGTTCTTGGTAAAGCTTGTCATCTCGGCTGCCATGTCCACATCGCGGATCGTCGATTCAGCCGCCTGGGTATTTTCTATGGTGGTGGCAAGGTTGGCCGCTGCATAACCGAGCCTGTTCTGGATGGCACCGAGGTCACCACGTTTCTGGGCAACGTATGCGATAGCCGCATCTATACTATTGAGGGCGTTCTGTGCGGCTGTCACAGTTGAAATAGACCAGCCACTGAGTGCACTGCCACCACCATAGTTTTGGTCTGTATCCATGTTGCCCATGGTCATGGCAATGTAGTCATTGGAGTCATTTGTGGTCCCCACCTGGATGTACTGGGTGTCGTTGGTGCAGGTAAAGGCTACATTGTTGAGCTCACTATTATCGTCATACGCATTGTCCACCGTGACCTTTACCCCTAATTTGTCAAAGTTGATCGTCTGAGCGCCTGTATCGGAAAGAGTAACCGTTTGAGTGATGGTACCATTTGTCAGGGTTATTGTGTTGTCAGCCGTATCGTGAATGGTAAATGCCGCATCCGAATCACCAATGTGCGCGGAGACGTCTATGCTGCTTGTGCCGGCAATACCCTTACTCGCAACATTGCTCGTCATGTCGTCCACTTTGGCCCCAAAGGTTCCATGAATCAGATCTGTTCCGCCATATTTGGTGGAGTTGGCAATCCGGTCAATTTCGTTCTTCAATGTTGTGAATTCATCATTAAGCCTGCTTCGTCCGTCAGTATCCGTGTTTGCAGAAGCAGCCTGGGTGGCGAGTTCCTTCAGACGGTTTACGATGTTTTCGATCTGGTCCATGGCGCCTTCAGCCACCTGAACCATGGCAATAGCCTGGGCAGTATTCTCCGATGCTTTTACATAACTCTTGACGTTAACCCTCAATTTACCGGCAATAGCCAAACCGGCGGCATCATCTGCCGCCTTGTTGATTCGGTAGCCGGAAGAAAGTCTTTCCAAAGATTTGCTCAGATTCGCATCTGAAATACCTAACTGCCTGTGTGCGTTTAATGCCGCAACATTGGTTTGAATTCTAAGTCCCATAATTCATTCCTCCTTGATTGAATTTGTTGTCGTTCGTCAATGGTCAATTGCCTGTCCGGGGAAATCGAGTTTTATTTCACCGGGGTCATCTGCTCATGATCCCTGACATCTGACATTTGTTTTATTGGCTTCCCTGCCAACTGGTTTTAAGGTTTCTGACTGAAGCCATCTTGAAAACATGGCCTGCTTCTCTGCCTCTTTTTTTTCATCCCCCCTTTCCCTCAGGTTTGATCGTCACCTTATTTTGATATCTCTATCGGAAGGCTGGGGGGGGAAACTTTAGCAATTTTTCGTATCCAGAAAAAATCCCCTCCCGGATCTTCCCTCAAAGGGGAGCCGGGAGGGGATTGAAACTTACTCTGGCCTCTATCTTCTGCGGGCCGGGGGATGTGCAGTTAGCATCCCTTATGCATCTTCAAATAACGCTTCCATATATCAAGCAAACAGGTCTCCAGCTCCCTTACATAATCCCTGTTGCCTTTTGCGATTGCGTCCCTTACAGAACGTTTCACATCTCTTTTCACTTCAGCGAGGTGGTCTGCATCCCGTGCCATAGTCACGACCTTTTTTTCGTAAGATGCCTCATCCTCCGCAGCCAGATATCCCAGTCCCAGCTTGGCCAGGAGGCTCCATGTAGTTCTCTCTACATGCCTCACACCTCTCAGCGTGATCACCGGCACCCCCTGGGAAAGGGCCTCCCAGGAGGTGGTTGTTCCGCTGTAAGGAAATGGGTCAAGGGCTAAGTCGCCGATCAGATATCTGGCCCGGTGTTCCTCTTCTGTTGCTGTTTGCGGCAGGAAATGGATGCGCTCCTGGGATACGCCAAGATATCCCCGGATGCGGGCTTGCACATATTCCGATTGTGAATGCCTGAAAGAAAAGACCATATGAGATCCCGGTACTCTTTTCATGATCCTGCCCCACAACCTCAATACCT
>Ga0180301_10005017_pt1 | contig 10182 bp, 12 predicted proteins | sample GuaBasSediGuay16_FD_121797 | JGI IMG/M metagenome (GOLD analysis project Ga0180301, IMG submission 121797) | Subseafloor sediment microbial communities from Guaymas Basin, Gulf of California, Mexico - Guay16, Core 4569-2, 12-15 cm | ecosystem: Environmental > Aquatic > Marine > Hydrothermal... | reverse complement strand
GCTCCCCCGCCTCAACAACACCTCCTGGTATGGCCCACATACCCTTGGCAGGCGGATACCCTCTTTTAATAAGCAGCACCTTGCCATCCTTCACAACTACGGCACCCACCCCCACAACAGCGTACCGCGGGTATTCACGGCTGGACTCCATATCGAGACACCCTAGAGTTATACACGCAGCAGAGCCCTAGATGAGCTCGATCCTGCGCGGCATCACCTCCCCTCACGATGGGTGTACTCGTACACGACATCGGAGTCCAGAAGAAGGTAGCGGTGGACAGCTTCATCCCCACGATTTTCAAGTATATGCACTATTGGTCTGCGTAGCTTCTCAGCGAACTCAACCAATTTAGAAAAGTCGTTAACTTCCACAACCGTAAACTCCATGTTCCTCTTCTTGATGCTACCATCAACAACTATCTCACCATACTTCCTAACCACATCCTCGTGGAACCCCAGCGGGTTTCTCCTCAACACCATGAATACCAGCAGAGCCCCTGAGGAGAGTATTGTGAGGGGGCCAGCAACTCTAGCATCCTCAATCCGCAGCCTAAGCATCAGTATGTTCAGGAAGTTCTCCCTTCTAATTACGTGGGTTAGCTCAACATCGTGGGTATCACTTCTGAAATTAAGTGCAAGCTCTGCGGACTCAGCATCGAAACCCATGTACAGGGCAGGTCTCGACCACACTGTGTAGTTCTTGTCACCTATACTCACATCAGCAACTACGTAGAAGCCCAGCGCCGCGGCGAAGCTATGTGACTTAGCACCCACCTCGCTACCTAGCTTCTCAACGATTTCGAGCACTTGAGTTATGTTAAGCGCAACGTTCATAGAAGCGTGAGGCTTGGTAAAGTTCGTCGGAGGTGATAACCAGAATTTCTTGCTCCATCCAGCACTGCTATTGATCTCGAGAAAAGGCCTGTAGTACCCAGCTACGAACCTCATAGGCCTGCTCGAAGAGATCGAGTAATAAACTGTCATATTGACGCTCCTCACGAGATTTCTGTAAACAGGGTCATTCTCGTCTAAGACCTCTTTGTAGTCGTAGATGAGAGAAGGCCTCACCTTGAACATGTGCTTCTCCTGAACGATCTGCTTAACCGATAAGGTAGTTAGAGTCTCTTCACTATAGGGAGGTACTCGGTACGATAGTACTGTTAGAACTATTGAGAATATCAAGATTCCCAAGAGGAGTGATAACATTATCTCCCTTAAAGGTATGTTCTTAAGAACTGCTTTCAAATTCCATCAGCTGAGTACTCTTATCGAAAGTATGTAGTATACCAGGACTATAAAAAGTATGGCTGTGACAACCGCGTTTATGTAACTCTGTTCGTACTGCGCTATCAGCACGAGCGGGTAACCTATCCTAGGAACTACGTAAACAAGCCTACCCACAATCTGCTCTGGTAGAATAGGGTTGGGATCAACAGCTGTATTAGCATCTCCCTTGGTTATGAAAGCCGTCTCCCCTCTCACACTTGTTAACATCACAATCCTGTGCAGGACGATAGTCTTACCTTTGACATAGGCTATCACATCACCAACCCTTAGATCGCTAGTATTCACATTCTTCACCACAACAAGGTCACCTACCTCGATAGAAGGCCTCATGCTACCACTTACAACGGTCATCACGCGGAAGCCCAAGAACATTGAAAACGCGATAGATGTAGCCAGCAACGTAACGGCTAAACTACTAAGTAACTCGCTTCGACTGAGCTTATGCATCTCTCCAAAACCTAGAAGTACCTCAAGTGCTACAAGCTGTAGAAGAAGGATAGCCGTTCTACCCAAGGATAGTACATAGATGTTCCCCGTAGGCAGCACTGGGCTTAGAAGCTCGAAGTATGTCACCATAGCAACGTAGCCTACTAGAGGCTTAGAACCGCCTGCCAGCGCTAGCTGACATAAGAACAAGTTCTCTATTATACGTGGTATCACAACACTGCTCAAGCTTGTGAGCAGCGATGATAAGTCTTCCCTAACAAATCTTGATAGAGGTAAGGTGATGAACGTCATCATGAAAGCTATCAATACAAACAAGTACCTACTCCTGACCCTCCGAACAAGCGCTAGCCTGAACATCTCTACGCCTAGCACTACGGGTGCCGTATGGAGAAGTGTGAAGCCTAAACTTGCGGGAACGAGAAGGTTTGCATTCTTACCAAAACCTGTAAACACACCTAGGACAAACTCTCCTGCAACCCTGATCACTATGAGGAGGGGGAGCAACGTCGTTAGCTTAGATGTGAATGCTGCAATACGCCATTCATACCTGAATAGCACAAGGAATACGAGAAGCCATATCGCACTAGGTACTACGTATGCGGAGAGACCGTATAGCTTGATAATGTTAGCTAAGAGGTAGTTTACGGAGACTAGAATAGATGCAAGAATGAGGGTTGTAATAGGTGTAGCGAATCTATTCCTTATTGTAGCATATAAGAATTGAGGAAAATGTGAAAAATTATTTTGTTTTAGAGAGCTCAGAGGCATTGTCTATGTCCTGCTCCGTTAGCTAGGTGTACTATACTCGTTCCACGCAATAGCCTCGAAGGTTATCTGTATATGGTAATCAGCGTTTTCTGCAGCATCCTGCAACACGGTTACATCGAGGCTTATATCGGCTGACTCGCAGGGATGCAGCTGCACACCGAAGTTGTTGCCCCACCAGATCAGTATATCGTACTTCCCATCCTCATCAACATCTATTTCCACACCCTGCTGAAGCTCCTGCTCGTTAAGCTCGTAGAACACCCGATTATCTATTATGATCTTCCATATCTTTATAGGTATATCTCCGTTGTTATGCACTTTAAACGCTATGTGTGTATAGTACCACGGGTAGACGTTGTGGAGCGTTATGTTCAAAGTATCCTTATCTCCATCTCCATCGCTATCTATGAGTGAAACCTCGGTGCATCCCACATCTTTGTCCAGCTGTATTGCACCGGGTTGTGGCAAGAATGAGGCGTTCCAGTCATTGCCTCTATAGAATTCTTCTCCAGGTTGAAGACCGCAGGCGTCTAGCAATATCAGGGTCCCACTCATTATTTCCCAGTCCAGCTCACCTGTACTGACGTAGGTGTTGATGTCTAGCGTACTGGTCCACATAGCCACGGCAACCGCTCCTAGCAGCGTCAGCATCATGATGCTGCTGAGGATCAGGACAGAGAACCTCATTTTAGATCTACCTTATTACCACCTATACATATGGGTATGAGTTACGTGCATGTGCAGACGGGTTGTAAAAATCGTGTTTGTCATTTAGGCCCTACCTGGTTCAAGCTATGGGGTTCAGGAAACCTCGTTCCACTGCGCGAATGTCAGCGTTAGATCGAAGCTATAGTCGGTATTCTCTTCAGCTTCTTGCAGCACCGTTATCTTTAGCTTATAGGTAGAGTTTAGGCCTGGGTCTATCTGCGTATCTTCGGGTATTACAAGCTCTACGTCTAGCGGTAGTTCTTCAAGACCCGTGAAGCTGTGATTCAGTAGTTTGACTGGTACGGTGCCTATGTTGTCAACAATAGCCGTTATTTCTACTGAGTATCCTGGGTAGGTGTTATCGAGAGTTACGTTGAGCTTTATCACATCCCCTTCCTCATCCTCTCTTTCTGGATTTACATAGCACTTAGCAACATCTTTACCCTCAGTGTTGTTGAAGCCCGGTGCCTGCGGGTCTGGCCCTGTATCGCTGCAATACCAATCACTCCACTTCACATCTACTTCACCGGTATGTACGGTGATGTTTATGAGCAGCGTCTCGCTCCACATAGCAGCAGCTGCGCCAACAGATGCTAATACTACGGCTAGGGCCATCAATGCGAATGTTCTTCCGAATGCGAACTTCACGTTTTCCACCTACTTGCAGGCACTTCATTCAGCAGCATGTGTATAAAAGATAAGGCATGGAAGCTACAGAGCGAAGGTTGGTTGTGTGGCTATGTAGCGGAGGTACACTGCTCTATGTAGGTTTACTGAAGATCTTAAGAATAGATGTTCGCTAGGCTTCGGGCTCCGGCGTGTAGCTGCGCTCTACTATATATTATCTAAACACAAGCTCTATGGTGATGCTGAACCGTGTGCCTGGGGAGGACTCTAAGACTTGCTCCACTATGAAATACATCTCCTCTTCTGGGAACAACACTGTTGGTTCCTCCATAGTGTATCTAAAAAGGTTCTCTGAGAGAACTTGGCAGGGGTGTTCCACGACTACACTCGGTTTAGGAACTACGAAGATCCTCCTGTGCAGGGACACCGTGCTGGGTCTGTAAAAAGTGTTGAACCCCACGATCTCTACGGGTATGGTACCTCTGTTCACTACCTTCATAACTAGGACCATGACAATCCGTGTGCAATTCCCCGTAGTCCCCTCGATCACCACAGACTTACGGTGTGGAGCACTACGTAGATCCTGACTGCAGGTCTTGTTGAGGTGCTGATCATCGTCTTCATGGGTACATGAACGGTGCACAACTTTGTGGCACACAGCCTCTACTACCGGGTCTTTGTACCCTACCGATACCTTCACTCCTAGGCTCAGTGAGGTGCTCCACGTAGCGCTGGCTGCACCTATGAGTACTAGGAGTAGTACTGATGCCGGTAAGATGAGCTTGACTGTTAGTGCCCCCACTGTCTCTACAATCCTCGGTCTCTAATCATGGTGGAGAGTAGATTGTTGTAGTGTAGCTAAGCTACGTATCTCAGCTCTATGCCTCCTTGCGCTGGTCTTCAACATGCCTAAGCCTAGATAAGGTGGCAGTCCTTACTACGTGCTTAAGTTCGTCATCATTACCGTACCCCACAACCTCTATGCTTAGTTCCGAGGAGGCACTCTGCAGTGAATTGGCCAAGGTTCTTATCCGCGGGAGCATGTGTGAAGGTGCGAACACTATACCTTTGGCGCTTGTGTCCATAACTGCTATGCAGAAGCGTGAGAATTCGTCCACCGCTTCCTCCAACAGCGCCTCGAGATCTATAATCTTCGCGACGACCTTACCGTTCTTCCCTCTGTGTATAACCATGTCGAAACTGTGCGTAAGCCCTGATGCTCCTGTAATCGCGCCGGGCACCTCGACCTTAGCACCGTCAAGACCATTGACAACCTTCTCTATATCTTTCAAGACCTCCTTTTCCGAGGAGAGCAGCGTGATGAGCCTAGACATGATGACAAGAGTTCTTCTTCCACGCGGAGTAATAGTGTAGAAGATATTTCCCCCGTTCTTAGCTATCTTCAGAAGATCGCTCTGAACAAGCTTCTTCAGAAACCTCTCGAGACTTCTCGAATTGAGCCCCGCGTGGTACAAGATATGGGTCTTCTTCGCCTCACCTTCCCGAGCAACGTACCTAAGGATCGTGAACATTATCTCCAAATTACTCCTATGCTTCTGGTACCTATCCCTAGGCAAATCACCTTCCCAGCTAATCAGCGTGGCGAGCAAGTGATTAAGTCTGGGTCTGATTAACTAGTTCAAAACCTCTATCCTAGCAGATGCGGTGTAGAGGTGGCTGGGGTTGGGCAGGAGGGTGAGGTACTTCAGATGGTGCGAAGGAGAACATGCTCTTAGAAAACTATGTGGTGTGCTAAACCTGAGTGTATGTAGTGATCGCGTGCGTATGGTTCTAAGTACAAGTTCTAGCAATGCATATGCTCGTATATGGGCGCTTCATCGCGTATTTCAGGAAGCGTTCTCGCTGAAACCCCTGTACGTTATCGAGGTTGTGCACAGGAACTTCTTCAAGCTCAACTGCGATAAGAAGATTGATGTTATCCTGCACGAGCTGGCGCACATACCTTCGAGTGCTAGTGGTGGTTTGAGGTTTCACACCCCTGCTTTCTGGCGTAGCTATAATCAGTTCAGGAAGATGTTGTCGCGAGTAGATAGAGCTTTGCTGTTTGAGGTGTGCAGACTCCTATCTAAGAAACCGCAGGGTTTAGAGGAGCTTCAATGACAAGGTGTAGGCACGGGGTATCCGCGGTGCTCAGCAGCGTTCTGAGGAGAGAGGCTGATGGTGTGTGGAAAGCCATCTTCAACCATCCCTTCGTAGTTGAGCTCTTCGAGGGGACTCTCCCCATGGACAAGTTCAAGTTCTATGTTCTGCAGGACTACAACTACCTACTAGGCTTGATGAAGGCGCTGGCGATAGCAGCTGCGAAGAGTAGCTATGAAATTTCTAGAGAGCTTCTGGAGCTGGCGTACATGGAGGCTTCCACCGAGATGAAGAGCTATGAAGAGCTTCTGAAGAGACTTGGTTTAAGCCTAGATGATGCTATGAGGGCCTCTCCGACACCGACAAACGTAGCCTACGTAAACTTCCTCCTAGCTATTAGCTACAGCGGTACTCCGTGCCAGGCAATAGCATCGTTTCTACCGTGCTTCTGGAGCTACGCTGATATAGCTGAGGTGCACAGGGATAAGCTCGGGAAGAACCCCGTCAAGGTGTATGTTGACTGGGCATCGGTGTATTTATCACCCGAGTACAGGGGGATCGTCTCGAGGATGAGAAGGCTTCTAGACAGCAAGTGCACATCGGATGATGCTGAGAAACTCAAGGATATATTCGTTCTGGGGAGCAAGTACGAGTACATGTTCTGGGACGCGGCATACCGCATGGAGCGCTGGCCTATATAGGTGCAGAAAAACTATGGAGACCTCGAACTACTTCGGAGAGGTCGTACCCTCCGAAACCTGGGTTATCAAGTACGGTGAGCATAGGCTCGTGTTCGAGCCTCTCAGCGCTCACAGGGTTGTGTACAAGAAGTTCCACAGGAACGCACTCGTGCGTGAATTCCTCATAGCGGCTGGCCACGATAAGATCTCGATCCTTCCACTGCCTCCGATCCACGGACCTCTTGCAACAGATTTTCTAATGCTCCGGCTGGAGCCCCCGATAGCCCTGGGCGTAGAGGCAAAGATAAGCATCGAGACTAGGATGCCCATAGCCGTAGGTGTATTTGTAGGAAGAAAGCTTCTGGATATCGTTCAGAGTAGCCCAGTGAAGTACGCTGTCTACGGGTCTCCGCTCGAAGGATTGCTGTGTCGATACCTAAGCCTAAAACTCGAGGAGCAAGAATCTGAACTTAGCGGGGTTGTAGAGCTAAGGCTTGTCAATAATAGTGGCAAGCCTGTGAAGGTCAACAAGATTGTAGCTCCTATACGCGGAATACACACGTATATTGATATAGAAGGGAGGGTTTACCTGAGCGGCATAGCTATGAACATCATGGATAGGCGTAGCGCTGAGGTTGTTACAGGGTTAGAACCGCCGAACCCCTCGGCAAGACCCATACCCGGTAAAAAACCTCGTATAACAACGTTTATAATGAAGTACGGTTACTAGGCGGAAGTGACATGAGTTACTACGCCGCAGCTTTGATGAACAATCTGGAGAATGCTATTATCGACATCTTTGAGGATCTGAGGAACTTCGTCGTGACCTACGAAGAGCTTCTCCTAAAGATACTGTACGCCTCGGTGATACTTCTCGCGAGCTACCTCCTCGCAAAGTACTTGGTAAAGCTGACTACACGGGTTATGGAGAAGACAAGCCCTCCGGGCAAGGTCAAGACTGTTGCTCGAGGAATAAAATTCGCGGTGGTCTTTGTAGGTGCCGCCATAGCCCTCACACTACTAGGAATTGACATGTCCGGGCTCTTGGTGGCCACAGGTTTCGCGGGTCTAGTCGTAGGTCTAGCTGCGCAGCAGAGCTTAGGAGAGCTTTTCGCGGGGCTCTTCTTCATGTCCGAGGGCTCTGTACGTGTAGGCGATGTAGTGAAGATCGACGAGGATCTCGGGATTGTTGAGGACATGGGCTTCCTATCCGCCAGGATAAGGCTTCTAAGCGGCGAAATCGTGAGGATACCCAACAGCAAGCTTATGAGCAGCAAGATCTACAACTTGTCGAAGCCCACCGCTCTACGCATAGAGGTAGTCGTAGGGATATCCTACGGCTCCAATATAAGCAAAGCTGTTAACACGATCCGCAGGGTACTCGAATCTCATCCACTTGTACTGGCCGAGCCCGAGCCAAAGATCCTTGTGGATTCCCTTGGCGAAAGCTCTGTAAATCTTAAGGTGTGGGCATGGGTTCCCGCGAAGATGATCTACGAGATCAAGAGGGATATCGTTAAGCAGATCAAAGAAGCGCTGGATAGAGAAGGTATAGAGATACCATTCCCACAGCGTGTAGTGTGGCTCAGAACCCTAGGAGGCAGAGAAGCTCCTGAACATAGTGCTTCGCGATCTGCATAAGCGAGGTTCTTCCCTCAACCGAAACCCTGCCTCTTCTCAAACCCTCGAGAACCTCATCTACATCTTCGGGAACGAACTCCGCCTCGACGATAGTGCGCACAGCCCCTACATACATAGCAACATGTGCATCACTTCCAGCAACACCAGGTCTGCCTATCCTTCTAGCAAGTTCGTTAGCCCTAGCGTTGCTTATCATCAAACTCTTACCGTTCAACACTTCAACAAGGTCGAATTTCCTCAACACGTCCACCCTCTTCACAACAGGATAAGCGAAAATACCCGCACGACTAAAGGGGTGGGCGAGCACCGTCACGATATTCTCAGAATGTATCCTATCGAGAAATTCAGCAATGTCCGTATTCTCCGGGAGCTGCGGGGGGTTACGAGGATCAACGCCCAGGAGAAGTACATGTGCTTCTCTTAGCGTAACCTCCATTCCAGGTATCAGCACCACCCCCAACTCCCGCGAGTAATCCAAAGCCTCCCAGTAACCTCTCACATCCTCGTGATCCGTGAATGCAAGGATGCGGAGACCCCTGCTCTTGGCTACCTTCACGATTTCGCGCGGTGGTGAAACTCCGTCTGAGTACTTTGTGTGAACATGGAGATCTGCTCTATATCCAGTGAACTCTACTCACCTCTACGCCTTGCAAGAACAGTTTTGACCCTCTTAAGACGCACCTTCTCTTCACGCTCGCGCTCCTCGAACTTCATCATCAGATACCTTATCGTTCTTTCGATCCGCGGTATCAGCACATGTTCAAGCATGTTAACCCTACGTTTGGTTCTCTCCATCTCGCGGCCCAGCAGTATGAGCTCCTTCTCGAGCTCTGCCACCCGTGTCAACGAGTCAAGCACTTCTCTCTTACGTAGTTCCAGTGGAACGAGTGAGGGAGGTACGAGGGGGTTGCGCGGCGGGTAGTTCTCTACCTCGACCATAGGCACGCGAACCCCAGCAACATTCCTAGACGCGGCCACGACCTTCGTATCTGTAGAGGCGGGGGATATGGTAGCTAGGAGCTCAGCAACACCGTGCATTGCGACCGCAAGTCTGTAATCAGCATAGACATCCTCAAGTAATTTGTGCAGCCGCTCCCTTTCATTGTAGAGTTTTCGCAGAACTACCAGGAATTCCTGCATGAGTATCGTTAGTCTATCCCTCAGAATTCTGTGCAGCCTCCTAGCAACAGCCAGCCTTCTACGCAGCCTTATCAGTTCAAGCTTCGTCGGCCTGGAGATCCTCAGCACCTGCTGCGACAAATCTCTTCACCTCCACCACGTTCATAGTTAAGGAGGAAATTTTATCCCTCACGTCCACAATATATCAGCTTCGGAAGAAGAGGGAGGTATTAGGTCGAAGGTGTGCTGGGTACCCATAATGCGTAGCGGAAGCTCTAATACTTGGGCTAGTCCGGATAGCAGGATCTACATAGACCTCGACAACACACTCGTGATCAATCCTATGAATAAGTATGTATTCCCAGTTGTATATCGCGAGATGTCTGACCACCTGGGCTTAGAGCCAGACTACGTGAGAAGACTCCTGATAAAGAAACATCTAGAGTACATCGTTAAGAACCCGCTTCTTGCCTACGACTGGGATTTTCTGATGAAATGTGTAGTGAGGGACCTCGGGTATCCTAAAAACGTGAATCTACTAGAGCTCCACTTGGAGAACTGCCATAAAGCAGAGGTGTTGGACAACGCTGTCGAGATTCTGGAAGAGCTTGCGTCTAGCGGATACCATATAGTCATAGCAACAAACGGCCTATGGAAGTACCAGAGGTGCATAGTTGAACACACTGGTCTAAAGCACGTCGTTGACGCAGTGTTGACTCCCGATGCAACTGGGTGTCTCAAAAACTCGAGTAACTACTACTACCTCCTACGCCCTGCGAAGCTCATGCTAAGCGTGGGTGATAAT
>Ga0180301_10005016_pt1 | contig 10182 bp, 12 predicted proteins | sample GuaBasSediGuay16_FD_121797 | JGI IMG/M metagenome (GOLD analysis project Ga0180301, IMG submission 121797) | Subseafloor sediment microbial communities from Guaymas Basin, Gulf of California, Mexico - Guay16, Core 4569-2, 12-15 cm | ecosystem: Environmental > Aquatic > Marine > Hydrothermal... | reverse complement strand
TTTCCAAGTAATGTTGAATCCATCATTACTTAGCACGAAATACCTGTTTACGAACTTAGCTACCCGTTCCTCACCTTCTCTATAGAATTTATCAACGAATTCACCGATCTTAATTAATTGTACGTTACCTCTTTCATCTTTAATAAGTATGGATGTGTCGTAAGATACACTAGCTAAGGCTTGAAATAGTACGAAAGCCTCTTCGCCTCTAACTTCACCTACGATAATGTAGTCAGGCCTATATCTTAAACTAACCTTTATCAAATCATAAAGAGTTATTTCTCCAGAAGTCTGACCCATTAAAGCATAACTTACTCTAGTTGAAAGCTGAACCCAGTTTTCGTGTGGAAGATTAAGCTCAGGAGTATCTTCAACAGTAACTATTTTCATACCGGGCCTAATGAACAAGCTGAAAGCATTAAGCAACGTCGTTTTACCTGCACCAGTACCTCCAGCAATCATAAATGTTCTCCTCTTCTCAACCATGTACCAAATATATGCTGCAAAAAGCTCGTTAATAACACCTGACTTAATAAGCTCAGTTGGAGAAAGAGGTTTCTCCCTAAACTTACGAATAGTAAACGTCGGCCCCCTGGGTGAAACCTCCGTTCCAAAAGTAGCAGCTAGCCTGTGCTTCTCAGGAAGCATAGCATCGAGAATGGGGAAAGCAATGCTAACATGCTTACCAGCCATGTGGGCAAGTCTCATGATGAAGTCGTTTAAGTGGTCTGTTGTATTGAAAATAACGTTTGTAGGTAAGCTCTCATACTTCTTATGCCAAACATAAATCGGCTTACCCGCTCCATCACAGCTAATGTCTTCAATATTAGGGTCTCTCATAAGAGGATCTATTGGACCATAGCCTAGAAGGTTTCTTTCAACATAGTAAAGTATTTTCGCCCTCCTACTTCCAGTAAGCTTAAACACTGACCTATACTTATTAGCTAACCTTATGACCTCACGTGCAACATAAGATTTTAAATCCTCAATTGCCTCCGCAGGTTCAAGCTCCTCAGTTAAAATATCAACAAGTTTTTCAAGAACCTCCTGCTCATCACGTGTTAAAGTGAATTCTTCAACATAATAACCTAACATACCACCTTTCTCAGGAATCGAAACAATGTTTACCTTAGCGAATGGTTCGTAAACATAGTATGATTCAATAACCGTATATGTCGGTTTAAGCGGGAGAATGGTTATGGGTTCACGCTTAATAATGCCTCTAATTATTTCCTCTACTCTTCTCTTACCTCTTCTCTTAAGGAATTTCGAAAGCTTCTCAGCTAAGGAACTTTTTCCCTTCCCGAACCTTTTTCTTATCTTAAACTTTACCATTTCACCTACACCCTTTGGGCCATGAATGGTGCGGAAAACACTTCAAGTAGAGGCGAAAGTATGAGAAGCAATATTGTTAAGCCTGTAAGTATTATTGCATGCTTAAACCCTGCAGAAACTGTTCCGCTAGAAATCTTACCCGTTATAAGGCCCATAATGTAAACGTTAAGTATCGTAGCGGGCATAACAAGCATTAAAGCGTTACGATACGCTCCAACACTAATAGCGAGGTTTTTCATGAAAACAGATAGGAAAACCATTGAAACAATTATTGTTAAAGCACCAATGTAAGGTATGACCATAAGCGTTTTCATGGATGAAGCTTTTTCTCTCTCAACATGCTCAGACATTTCAGCGAACCAAGCCATACTTTCAATGGTTTCAGGGCTTCCACCGCCAACCTCTATAGCGTCTGTAAGTATGAATAAGAAAACCCTTGCCCTCCAGGACTTTATCTTAGAAATAAGGATACCGTATATTTTGGAAAGAGAGAAACCTAGGGAAAGCCTCATAGCAATATCCTTTAAGTACTTACTGAAAATCCCATAGTTCCTCGAAGCCAATACAATAATGCTTTTCTCAGGGGATAAACCTGTTTTACGAACTTCAACAAGGTCCCTTAGGAAAGCTGTTATTCCCTTGCTTAACCCTCTACTTTCCCTACTTATAATTATTTCATACACTGCTGCAGGTATCGTAGGAATAGTTAATGCTAAACCTAAACCTATTGTAGAGTAGAAGGCAGGGTCTATGCCTAAGGTTTCTCCGAATTTCGAAATAACAATTACAAATGGTTCGAAAATCTTGTAAAGAAGTGCTTCCTTAGGTAGGTAGAATGGAATAAACATTTCTATGGTAAGTATAATTATGAGTGGAAGTGTTATTCCGAAAAACACTATGTAAGGCCTTATTTCAGTATATGGCTCCTTATACTGAACAACGTCGGCAATATACATTACCATACCTGAAATAAATGGTAAGAAGATATATGAAAACAGGAATAATGTGGGGCCTCCGAAAGCTGAAATACTTATTTCTGGAATTGAAGTATTTATTAAATATATTGCATCCATAGCTAGCATTACGAAAATAATTATTGCAAGGTAGGCTTCAAGAATTGTTGCCATACGGTCTCCAGCAACCCTCATTCTACCGACAAGGTCCATGAATAATCCCTGAACTTTCCTTTTAAGGTAGTCGTAAAGGTCTCCGCCTACACGTATTGTTGCAGCATATCCTAGAAGTAAATCCTTAAACATGTCGCTTGGGCTTCTCTTAGCTAGGTCATCAAATGCTGTAATAGGATCCTTACCTAATGCTTTAACAACTATTATGAATCTTGATGCATAATATGATATTCTCTTAAAAACTGCTTTAGCTGCAGAAAGCCTTTCAAACGCTTTATGAGGACTTAATCCTCCAGTAGCCATTATTGTCAAGTAAGCTACAGCATATGGTACTTCCTGATCCATTGATGCTCCTCTACTAGCAGCAATTGCTCTAGGAAATATTTGCCCAAAAAATACTAAAATTAGGGGAGGAAGCATAACCAATGTCACAGCAACTGCTATAATTAATTGGTTAACTACTGGAACAAATAAAACTATGAGTATGAAGGAAACGATAGAGATTATTGTAGATAACGTGAATAGGAAAGCTACAAAACTAGCATATGCTTCATAATAAATTCTTATACCTGCATTCCTAATTAAGGAAGGTATGTTAGGAAATATTGCTAAAACAAGTTTACCTAAAGGGCCAAATTTCGAATATATGAAGCCCCAGAATAAATCCGTAAACTTCTGTTTCTCTTTAGTTTCCTTTCTCTCCCTCTTAACCCTTATTTTAAACACTTTAAGATTCACCGATTTTACTGCTATTACTCTGTTTTCACCTGTAAATATAGGTTTATCTGCACTTGTTAGTTTCTCCATGAAGTCACCTACAAATTTTAACTGCTGTTACCCCTGTATATTTCTCCGTACTATCGCAGGTGTTATTGCGCTTAAATATTTAAAACCCTATACCTCGCCAAATTTATCATCAGTGATAAAACATGTCAGAGTCCATAATAAGTAGCGAGGCCACTACAACAATACCGTCCGAAGGAGTTCTTGAGGAAGTTTTAAAGGAATATGTTGAATATATTAAGCATTTAGGTTGCACCATTAAATTAACCTATACTCTCTCAAAATATGATGGAATATTAATGCTAAAAGAAGTTATGGAAAATTTCGTTGACGAAGAAACTAATGTAAATGTGGAAGCAAGAAAAGCTAGGGAGCTCGTGGAAACAGTACTTAGCGGGGACTTAGAAGTACTTATAGGTAGAATAGCTACTTTAACAGCTAATCCCGTAAATAATGGTTTCTTAGCGAAAATTCTGAGCAACTATAAACTATCAAATAAGCTAAACAATGTGCTAAAGGAAGTTACCGGTATCGATTTAAACGGGGTTTCACTAGGTGTTGAAGGGAAAGTAAAGGCATCATTAGTGGCTAAGGCAATTGTTATGGCATGTGAAACATTGCTTCATTAAGAATTGTTTTAACTTAGCCAGTCTTAATAACCAGTTTCACAGGTTTACCGTCCTTAAATACTACCCTTACTTTAGCAGGTAATTCGCCTAGTTCTACAAGAGGCTCAACAGCTTTCCTAACCTTCTGAAATGTTAATATTCTCTCTTGAACATCAGCTACAAGGTCTTCCATAAGCGAAGCTTCATCTTCAACTGTTGGATTTACGAGAAGCCTAATATCTTTAAGATCAACCTCCTTACTACCCATTCTTTCTAATCCTTCAACAAGCTTAGAAAGTGTTTCCCTAAGCTTCCTTACCTTTTCAGCTTCAGCTCTTAAGTCTTCAACAACCTTTAGAAGTTCTCCTAAATTGTTTCTAAGACTTTCTATTTCCCTATCCAGGTACCTAATAAACTCTTCAATATTTGCGTATTCTTTTATTTCTAAAACCACTCCTTACACCTAAGCTAACAATTACATTATTAAGTAATATAAGTTTATACATTTAGCTTAAATACTATACTGAAAGAGATATTATAAGATGAGAAATGTCTGAACTCTTAAAATTGATGAGTTCCTCAATTAACGATTACAGTAGGAAATTAGAGGATAGAGTTTTTAAAGCAAGAATAGCTGCTTTCGGAGAATACGAAGGCTTTACACGTGGAAAAACACAGGAAGTACTAAATAAGGCTATCGAGAAGGTAAAGGCTAAAGAATGTTACTACTTGAAATTATCTTTCAAACTAGGAACAGCCTGGGATGAATTCGAACTAGTATCATGTTCCGGAAAAATACTCATGGCAATTGCTAAAGTACACGGAAAAACATATTATGGCGAGGACGCAGTAAAGCTATTTGAAAGTGTTATGAAAAAACACTACTCCCTAGCTATAGCTGAGTTCACAAAAATTTCTGAAAACATACTACCCGGAAAACCTTTACCTCCAATTAAGCCTCCTAAGAAAGTACCTGAAAAAGCTAAACCTGCACCAACACCTACACCACCTAGGGAAGCTGTGAGAATAGAGGTACCACGCCCAATAACTAAACCTAAGGAAGCGGGTGTAAGAGAGTTCTTAACAAAAACAATTTTACCAGTAATTCTCAATAAGGAGGATTTGATAAAGAAAATATGCCAGATATACACAGAAGTTTATGGTTACCGATTTAGGGACTCAAAAATCAGGGTTACTGAGAAAGATGTTGAATTAATAATAGAGCTTTCTTCAACATCATCTACATGGGCTAAACCTAATGAAGTGGTAAAGAACCTTATGAAGACACATATTACTCCTAGACTAGATAAATGGGTGAAAGCAAAAGTTCCAGTACGCATAATGCTCATAGTTAATGGGAAAGCCCAAGCCGAAATGTCTCGAGCATAAAAACACCCCCGCCCCACCGTTTCCAGTGGAGATGTAAGCAGATCCCACCGAAACTAATAATAAATTATTCTCATTTTCCATTGAAACTTTTACTTTAAGACATTATCGTTATTATTTAAAATGATAATTCTGGTTTAGCCAAAATTCACCACTAATTATAGCTGTAGTCTCCAGTGGAAACAGAGGGGTGGGGGGCTTTATGATTGCGCCTTAGCTTTTATGAGGTCTATCTTAGTTATTATTCCTATGATTTTACCCCTATCAACTATGAGAACTGCGGGGTATTCGAAGAGTAACAGTGAAACAGTAGAAGCTTTCGTAGATGGGGGTAAAGTTGGTAAAGGTGGGTCCATGACTTCTGAAACCTTTCTCTTAAAGAGGTTTTCAGACTTCTCCTCAAGAACTCTCTTTAAAAGTGTTGTATCTATGACTGTCCCAACGATTTTTCCTTGATCATCAACGACAGGTATTTGAGAAATTCCGTACTTATCCATGAGCTTTACTGCTTTCTCAACTGTCTCGTAGGGTTTTAGCGTTATTACTGGTGAATGCATTATCCTTGTTATGTCATCGTGTTCTTCGAGAACTTCACTTATAACACTGAGTATTTTCTGAAGTGTTGAAAGCCTAGGATTTATGTCGCCCTTCTCGATTCTAGCTATAAGCGACTGACTTACGCCTGCTCTTTTAGCTAACTCTTTCTGAGTTAGTCCAGCCTTAATCCTTAGCTTTCTAAGTTCCTTTGGTGAGGGAAGCTTTATTCCGGCCATGGCACCTCAGTCTCTAGTGCTGCTCTAATACACTGTATAGTACACTAAAGAATATATATTCGATTGAGAAGCCTAAATTAGGTGTCTTAGATAACATGTCAAAATACATGAAAACCTATGACAAATATATTATAACATGTCCTTCATGTGGCAATAGTAGTTTCTCAATGGTTGAGTTTAGCTATAAAACCCCGTTTTTCGGCGAAATCCTAATACTTTCAGGTAAATGTTCAAAATGCGGCTATAGATACTTTGATTCCTTCAATTTAGAAGAGCATAAGGCAGTAAGGTTTGTCCTTAAAATTACTAATGCTGAAGAGTTGAACTCCATGGTTATTAAGTCATCAACGGCTAAAGTAGAAATACCTGAGCTTGGAATAACCATAGAACCTGGCCCTTCAGCTCAAGCATACATATCCACTGTTGAAGGAATACTCTACAGAGTACTAGAGGTACTAGAAGTTTACGCCCAAGAGAATAGGGAAAAGTATGAAGCTAAGAAAAAGGAGATAAGTGAAGCAATAGACGGTAAAATAAAGTTCACATTCATACTGGAAGATCAATACGGAAATAGCCTAGTTATTCCTAAGAATAACAGAAACATGGAAGTGAAGTATTTAAATGGGACTTCAGAAAGCTACGAAAATACGTAAAATAACTACTATAGCGGTTAACGCTATGGCTAACGCTATTACGAAGTGGGGTCTCATTTTTATTCCTGTATCTAATTCTTCATAGAAGCTTATTATTCCAGCTGCGCTTAGAGGCCTAACCTCTCTTTCCCTCCTCTTCTTTTTAGCTCTAGGCATTACTTACCATTCCCCGCTAGTTTATGGGGGAAACGGTTAATATAAACCTTTACCACACCACACATTAATAAAGCAAGGGTGTATATGCTAATGGAGATTTCAGAGTTTCAAAAAATAATAAGGGAAGTATATTTTGAAAAAGATAGTAAAAGAGGTGTTGGAAAAACATTTATGTGGTTTACTGAGGAAGTAGGGGAATTAGCTGAAGCACTAAGAAAGGGTGAGAGAAGCGAAATAGGGGAGGAAATGGCCGACGTACTCGCATGGTTAACTTCGTTAGCAAACCTCGTTAACGTTGATTTAGAGTATGAGGTAAAAAGAAAATACGGTAAAGGAGTATGTCCTAGATGCGGCCATAAACCATGCATTTGTAAAGAGTATTAACGTGAAATCCTCTTTATAGCCCTTATTATTTCGAACCCTTTTTCAGAATCTCTCTCAATAATAGTTCCTGTAACTATAGCATTAGGTTTCGAAGAAGCGATTTTCTTAGCGTCTTCAACGGTTCTTATACCTCCACCAACAATTAAGAACGTGTCTTTAGGGAGAATTTTTTTACTATAGTAAATTACTTCTGGGGGCACAGGTTCCGGGGCTCCTGATCCCCTTTCAAAATATATAAACCTCATACCCATCATTGAAGCTGCTAAAGCATATGCTGCAGCTATTTCAGGCTTATTAACGGGTATGGGTCTTGCCCTACCTATGTATCCTGCAGCTCCTCCTTCACCCAATATTATATATGCTGTAGGTAAAGCTTCTAACCCGTATTTTCTAACAATAACTGAACCTAGAACCTGAGCTCCAACTATGAAGTATGGATCATCTGAATTGAGAAGAGACATGAAGAATATTGCATCAGCATATTTTGAAACACCAGTTACGTTTCCAGGGAATAAAATAACAGGTTCTTTTACAGTTTTCTTAACAGACTTCACAACAGAGTCTACGTCAGCTTCAGAAACCCCTATGCTTCCACCTACAAGAATAGCATCTGAACCTGCTTCAACAGCTTTACTTGCTATTTCAGCTGCTTCCTTAGGCAGTGTTTTTTCGGGATCTATAAGTGTGAAGTGTAGGACTTCTTTAGAAGACTTTCTTCTCAAATATCTTTCTACACGACCTATTCTGGTCATGCTTCTGCAACTTCTCCTCCAGCTTCTTTAGTTTCTACGAAGCTATACTTAAGTGTGCCACTGTAAAATCCATCAAGGAATTTAGCATATGCATCTACGCTTTGAAAGAGCTCTGGAACATCTAATTCAGCGAATAAGCCGCAGTACCCGCATTTTATTATTGCATGTTTTACCCCGTTTTCAGGTTTAGAAAGCTCTATAAGTATTGAGGTTTTTCCACAATTAGGGCATTGGAAAATGTTCGGAATAGTTTTCTTAGGTCTCCGCGCTACAAGCTTTCTCTTCTTCCTTCTACGACCCATTTTTACACCACTACTATTCAGACTAGAAGTTGCTGCTTTAATGCTTTGCTTCCTTATTTCTAACAGAATGTTCAATAGTGATATAGGTGTCTACGATAATTAGTGTGAGAATTGCTAACGCAACAATGGTAACTATTGTTGTTAACATGCTAATTATGTAACCCCGCATATGGACTATTAATTTAGGGCTCAAAGTAGTAGTGATTAGCTCCTTTATTTGAAGTTTATCTTTTTAGAAGTAAATACTTGTGTAGAGTTGCGCTTATTTGGCGTTCTTCAATTTCATCATATATGCATAGTAAATCATCTGATTTAATGTCACGTACTATTCTATATCTTCCATAGACTTGAGCTAAAACCTGGGTTACTAGGTGGTAGCAAGTAGGAATTTTCTTTCTTTCAACAACATTTATTTCGAAATCTATGCATGAGCAAAACGTTTTAGGTATTAAAATGTAGGTGTTTGTTTTTCCAAGGAAAAACCAGTGTTCCTCGTTGTTACTCGACACTATTTTTACAACTCTATTTTCAAACAATGCCTCCTTAACTCTTAAAGCTCTATGCGTCCCAATAATATTCTCTACGTATTTCAAGGTTTCTTCAACACTATGTTTCAAAGCATACTTTTCAACACTAGATAGCACATGCCATGTTCTATCCGCGTTCATTGTTTAATCACATCTACTTTTTCAGGGTAACCTATAATTACAATGTCAGCTAACTTTACGAATAAACCTGTTTCTACAATCCCTGGAATGGCTTTAAGCTCGGCTTCTAAACGTTCTGGTTCATGTATTTTAACGTGAAGGTCTATTATCATGTTTCCTGAATCCGTTATTGCAGGCCCGTCTTTGCCTTTAACGCACATTCTTATTTTAGGATTAAATCCTCTTTTCTCAAGCTCCATAAAAACCCATCCTGCTGCTACTGGAATTACCTCTACAGGTAAAGGCTTCTTTTCACCAAGTACGTTAACGAGTTTCGTGTAATCTACGAGAAAAACTCTCTTTTCCGAATAATAAGCTAATATTTTTTCGCGAAGCAGTGCTCCACCACGCCCTTTAATCATGGCTAGGTTTTTAGCGACTTCATCAGCCCCATCAACATAAACATCTACTTTCCTAGGTAGAAAAGAACTTGTAAGAACTTTGAAGCCAAGCTTTTGAAGCTTCAACGTAGTATCGTAGGATGTAGGAATATAGAGTTTTTTCGAAAAAACATTGAATTCTGAAGCCATTTTCTCTATAACTTTAGCTACAGTAGACCCTGTTCCTACACCTATAATTTCGGCATCATAGAGGTATTTTATTGCTTCAGAAGCAGCAAGCTCCTTAGCTTTCTCAATAAGGTCACTCATTGCTAGCACTCTAAGAAGTTTTTAATAAGTTAAATGGTGGGCCCGCGGGGATTTGAACCCCGGACCACGGGGAATTTCGCCCCCAAGTGTGGAAGGTCCCGAGTCGGGTAGCCACATATAGAGTTTTCTCGGCTATACCCCGCATTCTCCCAGGCTAAACTACGGGCCCCGGTGAAAGGATTAATTAACTCTAAAATATAAGGTTTTATTTACGGGAGTAGTTTTCAATAAATCAATGGTTACGCGGTGTTATTGTGGTTACAAAGTTCATCATAGATTCGGTTGCTAGAAGAATAGCCGGAGATATTGTGTGGAGTCGTAATCCCGGAGCAGTAATGAGAAAGTGGAGGGAAATGTTTAATGCATCTCAAATAGAAGTTAGTAGGGCTATGGGTATTTCTCCAAGCGTTATAAGCGATTATGAGAAGGGTAGGAGAACTCCTGGATCAATATTTGTTAAAAGGTTCGTAGAAAGCTTACTGTCAATAGATGAAAATAGAGGATGGATTATAACTAAGAAGCTCGCGAAAACGCTAAACATACACCTTGATAGTGTAGAGGACATG
>Ga0180301_10005015_pt1 | contig 10190 bp, 4 predicted proteins | sample GuaBasSediGuay16_FD_121797 | JGI IMG/M metagenome (GOLD analysis project Ga0180301, IMG submission 121797) | Subseafloor sediment microbial communities from Guaymas Basin, Gulf of California, Mexico - Guay16, Core 4569-2, 12-15 cm | ecosystem: Environmental > Aquatic > Marine > Hydrothermal... | reverse complement strand
TCAAGAGACTCCTCAACAAGCCTCACCGCATCTATCCTCCTAGGCCCCCCCAGGAGCCTATCCGCTATGCTGGCAAGCCTCTCAAGAGCACTCGAAGGCCTGATGGGCTCCAGGACTATGCAGCCACCCCTGACGCTCACCAAGAGCCTATCGCCCACCTTAATCCCCAGCTTCTCCCGCACCTCCTTAGGGATCGTAACCTGGTACTTGCGCGTGACGACAACCTCCCTCACAGTCGTACAGTACTACAGTAGTACTTATTACTTCCTCACCCCCGCGCCCTCCTGAGGCCCCAAAGTCTGGAAAGAGAGTACCTTTCCACATAGATGCGCGGCAGTAAGCCTCTTAAGGCATGTAGCCCTGCACACGCCTGGCTGCGTGGAGACATGAGGAAGCGTGGTGCCCCCTGGGCGAGTCTAACATCCCCAGGCAGTGTTCGCCTTCAGTAGAAACGAGTATGCCTCACTCTATAAAGTGAACTTCAAACAACATCCACCTAGCCACTCCAGCCTGTGTATCATCCAAGGTTGGGGGCGCCCCGTAGACGAGCAACGAAAGGCTATATTTAGTTCAGTCACCATAGTCCAGCGTCATTTATTATTTTTCAGGGATTTGAAAATTACACATTTTTCCCTAAAGGGTAAATTCAAGAAAAAAGTGTGTTGATTCGCTTATGGCTTGTAAAGCGCGTAGAATGTTGGCAGCGCCTGGGTGAACAACGTGTAAAGTCCTCCTATTATCTCCAAGCAACCAAAGCCTGTACAGAAGCCTGCTATCGCTGGTATCGCCCTCTCCTCTATTAAGCGCGCACCGCCCACCTTAGTCAGGATCACTTTAATGGCTAAAGCAAGTAGACCATTAAACCACATCCATGGGAATGTCCAATACATCGCCATAACCATGGATGCCGGGTTTATCGGGAACCATGGGAACCTCATCCTTAGCACGTAAAGCCCTATGGTGAAGGCTGCGCCCACCACCGTGTACAGTACGTGGACTCCAAAGTCATATGCAACTGGGAACATCTCTGATGATAAGAGGTTGCGGGCGCTAATCGACCATGCGGTGGAGTCGGCGAATTCATGATCTCCTGTTGTTGAGCTGAGCCCGCCCGTATGCGCGTAAATGTACGCATCATAGAAGCTGCCGAAGAGAGTTACTATTATCACTGATACCAATATCCATATGAAGGCGTCTCTAGCTCTAGTCCGCGTAATTTCGAGGCCTCTAAAGTAGCATCCCATCATGTAGGCGTTGTAAGGCAAGAAGCGGAAGCTACTCATGGTAGTGAGGGTCATAGCTCTTACCATGGCTGGATTATTCCCTTCGGGAATTCCGAGTGCTAGGCCAGGGTAGTAGACGTAGGGCCACAAGAGCTCATCGTTCTCCGGCATGTGGTACCATGCCTCGCCTACCATCCGTAGACAACCGATCTGGTGCAGCACGAAGAAGATGAAGAATAGCCAGAATATTACGGCGAAAGCCGCGGAGTAGCTATCTCCGGAGACTATCCACTGCAGCCATAAAATTATCGTCGCGACAATGCCTATGATAAGCACAGTTCTAAGCGATAAGCCCTGATCCCTCACATCTACTTCTCTGCTCACTATTGAGCGGAAGGCCCTCCTCAGGTGATCGCGTGCAGCATACAGAGTCCATATAGCTATGCCGATAGTAACGCCTGTAAACGCGAACCAGCAGTAATGGAAGGGCGGCCTATATCCAAAGTAACCCCAATCGCTTTCGACGCCAGGGCTGTAAGGCACCAGCCCCATTCTCACGATAACGACGTTGTAGAGCACCTCGAGGACGAACCATGTTATAATAGCCGTTATCAGCGTGTCATAGGGTAGCAAGATCCACAAGGCTGTCTGCGTCGTGTGAAGTACAGCATCTGTCTGCGCGCCTGGGAGTATGGCGGAAGTCCAGACTGAGAAGTCTATTTCGTACTCGCCCCAGAAGGCGGCCATCGGTATTATCGGTATGACCTCGGTCAGGATGGGCTGCAGCCCTATAATCGCTCCCACGAAGAACCCTATCCAGAAAACTTTACTCCAAGCATCTCTAAAGTTGAAGAGCCTAGACTTGTTGTCCTCAACCGTACACAGCTGCCTCGTGAAGTAAGCGAAGGGGACAGATGGCACGAAGGGCAGCCTCTCCACCTCTATTAGCGGGCGCCTAAGTATGTAGAGGGTACAGAGACAAACAGTTACCAGGCAGATCCGGAATAGCGACCAGTAGATCAGGGGAGCTATCCAAGGTCCCCAAGGCACGGTCTCTCCAGGCATAAGGCCACTCCACATAATACGTACGATGTTGAGATCACTGGGAACCCAGAACGATGGAAAGAAATCCTTCCATGCTGAAGCATAAGGCTCGTTCATTAAGGCGTAGACTAGTGTTGACCACGTCCCATAAGGCTCTACGACACCCTCGTTAGCAGCTCCCTTCTCCCAGAAGCTAACTCCTGTCAAGAGCCAGAAGGGTATCCAGAGTATCATGGTCTCCGCAGCTGTGAGCCGCCACCTCGGGTTAATCCTGCCCAGAGCTTCTATCAGCAAGCCAACCCAGAAGTACGATATCCATAGGCCACAGTAGGTCCACTGGCGCGTGGAGAAGTCCCAGTTGAACTTAGCTAACACATAACCTCCGAGGAGCACTATAAGGGAGATGACCATAATGCGAGGCGTTAGACCTTTTTCGTAGGTCACCTCGCTCCCTTCGCTCACGGAGAATCTGGCTTCTTATCCCTAATAAATTTTTCCCGTTCTATTATTAAAGGGGTTGAAGATTTTTCTCCTCGTCAGAGGATAGTATATTGAAGTTTTTACCACGGCTTGATCCACGTCGCCTTCGATAGGAGCAGTAGTGCTATCCCTATGCCAGCTACTATTCCCTCTCCCGAGGCAATGCCAGCAGCTATTATCGCCCTCCTCCTCTCCCACTCTTCCTTGCCGAAAAACCTCGGGAATAGAAACCTGCCTAGGAGGGATCCTATGAACACCGGTATTACATAGGGGGGGATCATATTCATACCCGTCACCAGGGCTACAGGAGAGAATGGTATCCTAAATTTAGCTACGAGGATCCTCCCCGCCAGGCTCAGTACTAGCATGAATATGAAGGGCGTGATGAACTGCTGGGAGCTGAGTCTTATCTGCCTAGTTATCCAGACAACCTGGTTTATGAGCTGTACGGGCCACGAGGCTAAAGCATATGGATATGCAGCTGAAGGTATGGGCGCCAGCCTCCAGAAGAACTCCATCCACACAAAGCTCATCAAGTTGTAAATTATTATAGTGTACACCAGGGCCTTTATCACGTCCATGGGCCTCGTCTGTGTCAGATAACCCACTTTAACCATGAATGCCCAGTAAGGCGAGCCCCCTTCAGCCGATGGCATCCCACCAATAACAGGGCTTATGAGCCACGCGTCGATCTTCCTGTAATCTATAAGGTATAGCGTCGCGTACCACTCATACGGGATACTTATCACGTAGCCCGTCTCTCCTATGGATCTCGTGGATATGAGGGCGTTTAAGAATGAAACGCCCACTGATAGTGTAACTGCTAACCACAGCGGATAATCGGGAACTAGCACGTGGAATAGAATGACTGACCCTATGCTACCAGCAAAGTACATTGCTAACAGCGTCCATAGCGAGGGGTACCCGGTCCTACTCCTCGCCTCCGCCACTCGTAATAGCGAGGTAAACGCCCTCACCACATACCTGGCAGAGAAAACCAGCGCTGCTATACTCACCGCTAATGTACACGCTATTTGGGGCACTATCCATATGCGCAGTGAGGCCCTCTGCCAGATGTTCATGATATTCATCCCCTGATAGTATTCGGAGACCCATTCCGGGAAGTAACTCCTGAAGGCAGTTAATGTCAAGTAGTTGCCGACAACCCACACGGCAACTGAGCCTATCAACATTGTAGTAGCTATGTGTAATGGTATGAAGAAGCCACCCACGTAAGCTACCATGTCCGTCGCTAAACCCAGCGGGGCACCTGGCAGGTAAGGAGCAGTTAACGGCGTGAAATCAACCCACGGGAGAGGCACGATAGTGATCCCCGTTAAAACCGGGATTAGGTAGAGTATTGCTCCCCAAATCATTCCAGGATAGAGGAACATTACGAATCGGCGTAGATCCTCGGCATTCCTCTCTGTCAAGGTGGTTATCACGGCAGCGTCGATTGAAGCGAAGGGGAAGGGCAGCGGCTCCACCTCGATGTATAGGTGGGCGAGCAGCATGGTCAAGCTTAGCTCGACTAGGTAATAGAAGAGGCCAGCCTGTATGTTAACCACTATGAGCGGTATTAGCCAGTCTCTATGAAAGAACGTCCTAAGCTTATAGGCTATTGAGTCGTGGGGAGGGGCGTACCAGCTTGGTATGGCTAAGGGCAGGGGCACGCCATTAACCTTAAAGGACCACGCTAACGGCGACGTCATGAGGTATGATTTAAACACCTGTGCTAGGTAGCATGTGGCGCTAGCAGCAAGCGCGGACATCTCGTAGATTATGAATATCTCCTGCTTAGTGAAGGGGGATCCTAGGAGGCGGCCTATCTCAGTGAACAGGATAACCATAATGATGGCTACTGCGGGGATCGAGGCTATGCCCGACGCCAGCTGTATATAAAGCGAGAGAGGCATGAATATCAGTGACGTAATTAAAATTGCTAACATTGACCGCCAAGTAAATCCTCTTCCAAACGTTTGGCTCGAGCTCACGTAGAGAATCCCTATAAATCATAACCATAAACCTTATGGCGGACTTGATGAAATTCTTGCTGAGCTTGAGAAGTTAAGGAAGTACCAGTTCTCAGGCTGACGTCAACTCTAAGTACAGAAGGTGCGGGAGGCGTCATGAAGCTCTTAGGAGGGAAAAGGTGTGATCCACCTTCTCCCGGCCCTTTTACTGGCTAAAACCCGTCTCTCGTGCTGCGGAGACCTTATTTTGTTATGCACAAAAGATATATCCGGCGGGGTGAGAGGCCGTGACAGTAATAAGCGGTGGCAATAAGAGCAGTAGTAAAACGTCTGCGGAAAAGCAGGTACACATATTACCCATGGTGCTCATCACACTCATACTACTGTTATCCTCCCTAACTCTGCTGCCGGGGGCAATTCGCATTACCTCCTCAAAACCTACCTATGCTCTCCCCCAAGCTACCGCGCAGCTATCTGAACTTAATACCTCAGCGATAAAAATTCACTTGAAATCCCTAACAAGCATGGGTTCAAGGGTAACGGGTTATCCAGGCTACGAGAGGGCTACAGAGTACATCGTGAACTACTTCAGGCACTTAGGTCTGAAAGTCATGGTTCAGGAATACGACGTCGTCGTACCAATGGATATGGGCTCTTACATAGAGTTAATATGGCCCAATGGAACGCGCAAAACAATTAACGCGTATGCTCTCTGGCCGAACTTCATCCAGGCATGCGCAAGCCCCCGCGGTATTGAGGGCAAACTCGTGTACGTCGGTAACGGCGAGCTAAGCGAGCTGAGCGGCAAGGACATTAATGGCTCAATAGCACTTATGGATCCCAGAAGCGGATTCAACTGGATTAATGTGGTCAATTTTGGCGCAAAAGCCATTCTCTTCCTAATGGAGCCCATTACTAAGTATGAGGCATTAAGTAAGTTCTCAATGACTCCCATTTACGTTCCAAGGCTTCTCATCCCAGCTAAATACTGTGATGAATTACTCAAATTAGCGGCTCAAGGAGGTCGTGTAAGAGTATTCAGCAATATATACTTCAGGAAAGTGAAAGGAAAGAACATAATAGCAATTATTAACGGCACGAAGTACCCTGATGAGGTTATAATACTCTCGACACACTACGACACCTGGTCGATCGCGCCCAGCCTAGCTCCTGGAGCCACGGATGCCATAGGAGTGGCCTTCCTACTTGAGCTAGCACGTTATTACGCGGTTAATAGGCCATTAAGGACGTTATGGCTTGTCGTATATGGTGGGCACTGGGAGGGGCTTGCTGGTGCTAGGGAATTTGTTGAACAGTATTACTTTAGCCGAGATGTAATGCTAGATAAGCAAAAAATCCTCCTACAGATAGGCTTAGATCTCTCCTCGGATAATGAGGGAGTCACACTACTTTACGTAGGCCACTTCTACAAGTGTGGGGCAGCGGGGGGGTCAGGCGCGATAGAAAGCAGATACGTACCGGTACTGGCCGCTATTGATAAATTTATAATCCCGCGGCTGCGGAGCGCTGGTATTCCGGAAAATCTCCTCTTTGCAGCCCTGAAGAGCATCTACTGGACAGGTACAGAGCCTGAGCCATACATACTGGATACAGAGCCAGCGACTCTCAGCGGAGGGCTAGCCTTCACTATAATGACCTCTTACGCAAAGCGAATATGGTGGGGAACTCCCTTTGACACTCTAGATAATGTGAACTTTGAAAAACTAAATACCCAGTTCATGATATCAATGATGATCGTCGACTACTACTTATCTACCGAGGATACAGGGATCGTGTGGAGCAAGGTAAAGCCAAATAGGTTGATGATTCTCGGCGGAGACTTCAAGTCTTATATAACTTTCCGAGGCAAAGTAGTCTACTATAACATCGAAAGCGGATGGTATAAACCCGTGGGGAGGGCTCTGGTGAGAATTGGGGTGCAGCCCCAGCTGTACTACTACCCATTCGCTAACATAATAGCAATGACTGATGAGAATGGCTACTTTGAGGTACATGGACTCCCCGTATCCTCGGTCCTTCCAGGTAACATCTACGTGGAGGCCTGGGTCGTTAATGGATCTGCAATACTGTATGCGCCCGACATGGGAGTATATGGAGCAAAGTCATTCACCATGTTCTTCGCACCACTGGCTCATCCATACAACGTAACTGCTGTAGTCTTCCCCTGTGCGACAATCGAGCTCTTCGATATCTTCGATCCCATTACTGGGAGAAGGGGGGTAATCCCCGATCCTACGAGGAGTGGAGAAGTAAACTACTTTACCAGTATGAGCAAAGTAATGCCGTATGACTTCGACACATTCTCCGAGCCGATATTTTACGGCTACTACTACAGGCCCGCGGATCCTATTGCGCTAATTTTCGTCAGACCTGGCTCACGGGTTGCCATCGTCTACCAGTTTGGATTAATTCGTCTAGAGCATGCTGGCGTGCTAGTTAATGCAAGTGCTAGGAATCCTGAGGGTAACGGTATACTCGCTAAATCCCAGGGAGAGATTGTGAGGATTACTTTCACAGCTTACCGCTTCGCCAAGGATTTAGCGCTCATCTCCAAGCACAGAGCTGAAATCCTCACTTCACACTATGTCAGTTCACTAACCCTAGGTGAGGCCCTTTCAAAAGCTTTTGAATACTTAAATAGTACAGAGAGATTCCTCCGAGAGAAGAACTACGAGAAAGCCTACTACTCTGCACTCGCCGCTAGAGCATGGGCTCTAAGGGCTTATAGGGAGCATGTAATGCCACTGATCTATGATTTATCCGCAGCTACTATCTTCTACTTCTCCCTAATAGTGCCCTTTGCGATATTCTTCGAAAGGCTAATATTCCACAGTGAAGGGAAAAAGAGGTTCGTAATAACAATTCTCATAGCCGCATTTCTAGTCATCCTCTTCGGAGTGATACACCCAGCATTCATGCTAGTATCTAACTCCGCATTAAGCCTATGTGGCATACTAGTCCTGTTCCTCTTGTTCTTCGTCCTCAGCATCTTCGCGGGAGAGACTACAGAGGTAATGGCAACCGAGGCTGAGAGGAGGCTCGGTAAGCATAGGATAGCCGTAAGCGTCGCTCCCTTCACGCACTTCTCGACTCTAGCGATAGAAAACATGCGCCGCTACAAGCTGAGAACAGCTCTAACGATGTTCACCGTAATAACTATAGTAATAGCGACATTATCCTTGACTTCAACCTCAAGCTTCCTAGCAGTCCTGACAAGCTCTCGGCAGCAGGAGACTCCCTACGTAGGGATACTAGTCAAGAAGAGCTACGCTACGCCCCCCAAAGACGTCTTCGACATATATACTCCAATGATAGTGTACGGCATTGTTAATGACAGGGGCGTGGTCTCGCCTAGATACTGGCTTTATCCCCCAATGCTATATCCACACGGGCCGATGACGTACGTCATGGGGCCTAACGCATCCTACCCGATCAAAGCGTTCCTGGGTCTCACCGAGGTGGATTCAAAGAAGATTCTCGGAAAAGCGTTGATTCTAGGAAGAACGTTCTCTGACATGGACTACACCACCTGCCTGATCACCACCAGGCAGAGCCAGGTACTGAACGTTACAGTCGGTGACTTCATCGAGTGGTGTGGACTTAAGCTACTGGTAGTAGGCGTCTACGAGCCGCAAGTACTGACTGGGCTTAAGGATCTCGACGGGCTGGGCTTTGCACCCATTGAGCCCACCACGATACCTCAGTACGTGCCGCCCGGCAAGAAGCCGCCACGGGTGCAATACCCATCTGCATGGGATTTCATCCTGGTGGTGCCATGGAAGCTGGTGAAGGATCTGGGAGGTTATGTGGCAAGCGTCGCCGTCTACTTGAATGAGTCAGTTGTCGAGAGGGGAGAGGGCAACAAGCTGGCATCGGAGCTAGCTAAATTATTCGGCAACGCGCTCCTCGGCGTAGAGGGCAAGGCGATAAGCTACACAGGCATCATGACCTGGGCGCTGATGGGATGGGGCATAATCGTGGTGGTACTCGTAATAGGGGCTCTCAACATATTGATTGCATTGATCGCCTCCCTACGTGAGAGGAGGAGAGACGTGTACATCTACTCGGCATTGGGCCTCTCGCCCAGGGGCGCTGCGCTCATGTTCATGACCGAGAGCCTAGTATATGCAATACTTGCCTCAGTGTTAGGCTACCTGGCAGGCATAGGGTTAAACCTATTGCTGTATAGGATAGGCGTCTTGCCATCCATCTACGTGGTTAATTATTCCTCCCTATCCGCCGTGTTATCACTCATGGTTACCATCGGGGTCATACTGGCCTCGGCCATCTACCCGATAAGCATAGCAGCTAAGATAATCACGCCATCACTAGAGCGCAGGTGGAGCCCGCCCACCAAGCCCAGAGGAGATAAGTGGATGGTCCCACTACCAGTGACCGTGGCCACAGAGGCGGAGGTCAGAGGCCTGCTCTACTATCTCTACGAATATTTAATGGGTGAGGGCAAGGTGACTAGGTACTTCACGGTACTCGACGTTAAGCCTCCAAAGCTTGAGACAATGAGCCTAGACTTCAAAGTCCTGCTAGCTCCACGCGAGATGAACGTCACTCAAAGCGCCAGGCTATACTTCACACGTGTGAGGAATCGTTTCTCGGCAAGCATAAGCGTTGAGAGACTTACCGGAGACTACATAACATGGAGATCTTCGAACTACTACTTTATGGACGCCATAAGAAAGCAGTTGCTGCTGTGGAGGAGCCTAAGCAAGAGGGAGAGGGAGAAGTACATAAGCTACCAGGTCCACACAGCAGCTACCTAAGCTCAATTTATTTTACGTTTAAACCCCTCAATCTTCTGGCCAATACTCTTCGAATAGCGAGCTGCACAGAGGTGCTTGCCGGAGGGTCTTTACCCCTGCCTTAATCTCCGGTCTCTAAACCTAATGAAGGCTTGACTCGCTCAGCATGACGATCCTCGCTTACTCCCGATCTTCTCGTAGAACTCCTCATCACTCGTAACCAGCGCGCCGCCAGTGCTCAGGGCAATTGCCCCATACACGGCGTTGTACACGTTAACACTCTCATCAACTGATAGCTCAACAGTCCCCTCGAGGGAGAAGCTCCTGACGATTCCGAGGCCCGCCAGGGCCTTCACAACGCCCGCCACGCTGCCTGGAGCCAGCCTGTACATCCTGTGGAGCCTGAGGGCGTTAGCCACCTCATATAACACGAGGTGCGGTCAGCGCCACCTCACCTCTCAGGTAGGGCCGCGCCCTCTCGGGGAGCGAGCCACTTGACAGCTACGCTCGCGTCAACTACCACCTTCTCGACTCCCTCCACCGCCTAATCACCTCGCTCGAGTCATAGCCAGTAGCGCCGTACAACCTCAGGATCCTACCCCTGATCTCATCCATCTCCCTAGCAGCCTCGAGCATGCGCTGCCTCCTCTCCTCAGCCTCCATACGCCTCCTTATAGCCTCCCGAATCACCT
>Ga0180301_10005014_pt1 | contig 10191 bp, 15 predicted proteins | sample GuaBasSediGuay16_FD_121797 | JGI IMG/M metagenome (GOLD analysis project Ga0180301, IMG submission 121797) | Subseafloor sediment microbial communities from Guaymas Basin, Gulf of California, Mexico - Guay16, Core 4569-2, 12-15 cm | ecosystem: Environmental > Aquatic > Marine > Hydrothermal... | reverse complement strand
GTGCATGAGCTATAAGTTGCATTCTTTGCATGCTCTACCACTTCCATACATCTCTCTATAGTCTGGATGGGATCAGGATTCCAGAGCCATGTCTTTGTTCTCTGTGTGACTCTCTTTACAAGTTCTGGATTAACACCATTACACTTACAAAACATCACAAGAGACGGTCTGTATTTTTCGACAGCATACATCAGAGTATTTTCAAATGTGCCATATCCATAATTTGCTATAATGGTTCTGTAATTTATAGGAATGACATTCCATCCAAATCTCATAAATGACTTGGCTTGTGAGATATTGGTGCTACCTTTCTTGTCAAGGACACCTACAATAAGAATATTACCTTTAGTCATAAACAGCTCCTAAAACTATTTAAGGGATTTAACGACTGGATTCTCATCATCTTGTGGTTCTTCAAACATGCTTCCTTTCCACATGTATCTGTCAGATCCTTTCATGTATATAAGGATATGTTTCTCGAACTTCTTTACCATCTCTTTCCTTGTGTTTCTGTAAGGAGCAACCATAGAGATAATTGGGATAAATCCCTGTTTTTCTAATAAGGATGCCAAATCTGCCATCCTTAACATCCACTCTTTCCTACCATTTTCACTAAAATCGTCATAGTCAAATATCTTTCTTAGCTCATCACTATCAAGGTGAATAGCTGATCCTACCTTTCTACAGAGATACTTTCCATAAGTAGTCTTTCCACTCTTTGGTTTCCCACAAATTAGCACAACCATAGAACATCACCTACCTAAACCATCTTTACATCAACTCCTTGAGTCTTGATATACCATCATCAATGATTTTCTGATGATCTGTATCAGAGTTATTTGGTGGAGAGACTTGGGGAAAATGGGCACCAAGTAATCCCTGCTTATTTAACACATCAAGAAAGTTTGCCACATCGTGCAATATGGTATCAGCATCTATAGCTCTGTAATCATACACATATCTGAAAGACACAGGAACACCAAGCCTATTTTCATCTTCAGCGTGTCTCCTTTTCTCATGTCCTATTATGTAAGTAGGACAACCAGATAGCAAACTTACATGAGTTAGGCCTGATTGACTGCTGATGGAGCATACAGAATTATTGAGATAATGAATGATTCTTTCCATCTTATCTGATCCATCATACCTTATAAGATTTATCACATTAGGATGATCATAGTCTGTAAGGCATGCTCCATCAGGAGTGCCACCAAGCACAACAATAAAGTCTTCAACCAGCTTATCCACCAGCTCTTTCCATACAAAAGATGGAACATTCCTATTGGATGCTCTCTTTCTATGCCTTGGAAATACACTGATGATAGGTTTATCAGTCTGCTCAAGAGTATCTGATGTGTATCTTGTAAATATCTGCACTCTCTTATCAATTATGGGATTACATCCCCTTGGTGGCCAGAGTTCAATTGCCTTATCTTTATTATAAAACTGCCTGAAATACTCAATCAACCTTGCATATACATCTGGTGGTGTCAGAGAACCAGGCGGTGAATCAGGCAGTGGTGATTCATAGCAATCCTTTTCAAGATTTAATTCATAAAACCACTCTGGTAGATCTATTGTAACATATATAAAATCCTGCACAAACACATGAAATGCAGGATTCATAAAGATTATGAATTTTCTATCCTGATATTTGTGGAATTTGAGATACCTAAGTCTCGAAACTCCTCTCTGTAGGAGCCATCCGAGTTCTCCGATGTGAAAACTCACTACACAAGGTTCATCAAGATAGAAATCATCAGCCATGTTTAACTCCTTGTTGTATAGTGTTGTCCATCTGGACAACTAATCTCTAAGAGACATCAAAGTTATCTTTCTTTTCATCTGCAACAGCTTTAATAGCCTGCTTTATCCCTGCAATCGCAGATGGTAGATAATCCCCCAATTTCTTGACTCCAATCACAGATGCAATTACCCAAAATGTTATTGTTCTGAACCACTCAGGAATCATCTCCCAATTTTTAAAGACTTTCATAGCTCCATCTGGATCAATAGCAGAATAGATATACATTGCAACAATTGTATAGAATAGAATGTCATCTTTCCAGCCAGCATTCTCAAGACTTTTCATCTCCCACTCATGGTCATACTGACCCTGAGTAAGAGCAAGTCTCACCCTATTCTTATGCACAGCCTCTTTCAGTTCTTGTTTTCTCCTGAAATGATCAATAACACCTTTTGCTACTAATTTACCTAATTCTACAACTACACCAATTATTGGTATTCCCATACTCTCACCTTACTTTAGCAAATACATATACTTACCCTTATCCCTTATCCACACCTGAGTTCTCTTTCTTGGTCTCAAATCCACATGAAATCCAATGTGTTGCCAATCATAATAGATACCAATGCCAGTAAAACCACTCTTAATGACATAATAAAATTGCTCCCTTATTGGAGCATCACAATCAAAGTGGAAATCACACGCCAAACAGCCATTCTTTTTCAAATGATAACTATTGGGAGCATGTCCCCAAGAGCCATCTATATCAACACAACCACCCACTTTCCAATGAGTGATTATAGGCCAGCCTGTTTCATCTCTTAGCTTATCAAGTAAAAAAAGAAGAGTCCCATTTATAAGCTCTCCACTACCAGGGTATTTAGGGTCATCAAATTCTCTGCTTTTAAAATATCTAACATGTTTCCAAGAAATGGACAATTGAAATCACCTACCTATTGGTGAATACCATTCTTTTTAGCAAGTGCTAAAACTTTTTCATCAATTCTAACAAGCATCTCCTTTATCTCAACCAATTTCTCTTCAAATCTATCCAGCTTATCATCACTCCTATCAAGTCTCTTTTCTATCATACCAATTCTCTCCTTGTAGTTGTTCTGCATGACAGAGTCTCTTTCCAATTTGGATACTTTATTATTTAGTAATTTGAGTGAAAATCCTACAAAAAACATCAAAACAGAGCCAACTGCAATATCCAATACCATATTCATCTCTCCTTAAGCAGAATACTCTTCACACAATCCCAATCTGATTCTATTTGGTTTCAGGTGTTTCATTATTATCTCTACTGCAAGTCTTACATCATAGGTCTTGCAGGAGTTTATAACTATATTTGCATACCCATACTCAGGCCAATTGTCATATACAATATAGGATTCGTGTAAATGCTGAATACAGACAAAAGATCTGGAATCATCAGCAAGAGCCTGAGTGCAGGTAAACCCTAACTGTGGAATGGGGTAAGTAATAAGAATTGGATCAGAATAGGGAGTCATACCAATAGCTCTTACTGTGGAATCAAGAGCAGTCTTTACAAGCTCTGGGTTAGCAAGTAAATCTGGCTTACCCCAGATGTGAATCACTTGAATTTTACCTTTTTCAAATGTTCCATCCATTTTAAACCCCCAGCAATTTATTTCTATAGTCTCTCCTTTAACCATCTCCTAACTCTAAACTTTGGGTTCTGTTTCAATGCCTTCAGAACTTCTTTCCTCGAAGGCATCACCTTTTTGTAAAACTTCCCTGTCTTTTCGTCCAGCCTGACTCCTTCCTTCAACCTTTTCTGCTTCTCCTTTTTCCTTCCATACACAGGCACTTCCTCTTCCACCACCTTACCATTTTCAAACCTATACCTTTTCTCTTTCCCTACTACTTGTTCTCTGTCTTCTACTTCTACCTCTACTTCCTCAACTGCTTCTTCAAGTGTGATCTCCACCTCTTCAGCATTCTCTTCCTGCCATTTCTTAATCAGAGCTTCCTTTTTGTCTTTGATATGTTTGCTAAGTGGGATCTTTTCAACATCTTCCACATAGATGAACTTCTTACCTGTAAGCTTTTCCAACTCCCTGATAGCTCCTGACATATCCACATTGATCTTTTTGCCTATCAAGTAGTTTACGGAGTGGTAAGTCCAAGGGAATGGGTCTGTGAGATCTGGTTGGTAGAGTTCAAAAGCATGGGGGGACAGGTTTGTCTCATTACCATCTTCATCCCTTACAAACAGCTCTGATGATGCTGTGCCATCTCCATCATCATAGTCTTTAGCAAAGAGTATGATTGCATCTGTAGGGTTGGATGTGGGGTTAGTGGATGCGTTGGCAAGGGCAAGGACACCTTTGCCTGAGCCGAATTGGTCTTCAGTCCTGATGCCAACGTTGCCATTTACATCCCATTTTGTTATGACACTACCTGGAGAAGAAGCATCCCCAACACTCTCTCCACTATTATACAATGCCATACCATCATTATAAGCTAGCTGCCCTAATCTCCAAGTATAAATTCCACCACCCTGATCAAAGACTAACCACCCTCTGTCTGCATTGCTTGATTTATGAATTCTGATTGCATCACTAACATCTGCCAAAGCAAGATCCAATTTCGCCGCGGGACTCGTTGTTTTGATGCCAACCCTATCATTCACGCTATCCACATACAGCACATCAGTGTCAACTGCAAGGTTGCCAGAGACAGTGAGATCATTTGAAATTGTGAGAGAACCGCTGATGGTGGTATTGCTCCCAACTGTGAGACTCCCCACCACACTTGTAGTCCCACCAATTGGATTTATGGTGAGATTACCATCTGTGGTAGTAAGTGTCCCTTTAGCAAGCTGATTCAGTATTTCTATCTCTCTAATTGATACAATCATCTCTCTATTGCACCACTCCTATAAGAAAGGGAGATAGACAATTTCTATCTCCCTAAAATATCTACACAATCTTTGCAATAGGACTTGCAGTAGAATCAGTTTTGAAATACCAAGGCTGACCAGCAGTAGAAAGATAAAGACTCCCTTTGATTGGAGTCCCTACCAATGCTGTAGCTTCAGCCACTATTGATGCCTCTGTATTCTTAGCTCCCACAAATATATACTGAGCAGTGCCAATCTTTATATAAGATGTGGCATGTGCTATAGGAGTAGTCATCTTTGTATTAGCTTTCAAATCTGTAGCATTAAGAGATGCTACTGTTATTTTCTGTCCACCAGCTACAACATTAGATGTGATGTGAGATGTGCCCATTCAAAATCACCATCCTTAGTAATAATATTCTATTTTTCCAATACCCATCTCTTACCGTTCTTATCTGCCTTAACAGTAAGGCATTTGTATCCATACTCTTTTATAAGAGTTTCTGCCACATAGACATCACCAGTCTCCACCTTATCAGATGCAGACAATTCCTTTGCAATCTTTTCTGCTCTTTTTTTGTTATTTTCTATAGCTTGTGTTACATCAATTGCTCTACCACTCTTGTATCTTTCAACAATTCTAACTAATTCATTGATACTGAGATCGTATTTCTCAAGAAAATCAGCCAACAGAGTTGTTTCTGGATCAATCTTTTCAGTTCCATCAAATATCCTATCTACCATTTCTCTTGGTGTTATGGTATCAGCATTGTCAGTAGCATCATCATTAACAACAGCATCAACTGTATCGGGTTCAAACTTTTCATACTCAACCATACTCATCTGATGCTTGGTTCTAACATGCACCTGTAAGTTTTTAAAGCTCTTTCCACAAATCTTACAAATTTGTAACATAGGACTCCTCCTGAAACTCTAAATTATAAATATTCCAACTGCTCTCTCACGGAGCTAAATGTATCTATGTATACATCCTTTTCTCTTTTCTGTGTCTTTGCTTTTGCCATATCTCTCCTATACTGTTTCCACCCATCTCTACTCTTTGCAAAAGTTCCATAAATCTCATCACCGTATTCCCACTCCCACACTCTTTCCATATCATCAGTAGTAGTAGGGACTTCTTCTATATCCACAACAGATTTTGTCTTTTCTGACATTGCCATGACTAAAAACCATCTCCCTTACAGAAAAATCTCTCCACAGTCTCACAAATATACTCTATAACATACTCACTCAGACCTTCATACAATGGCAATCTTACAATGCTGTCTGCAACAATCTTTGCATTCTTTATCTCAGATCCACATCTCCCAAGTCTCTTACCCATATCAGAATCATGTAGAGTTCTGAAATGAGCACTACTTTCTATCCCATGCTTTCTTAAATACTCAATCAATCTATCCCTATACCTTGTATCATTTACAAAGAAATAAAAGTGGGTGGGATTGAATTGATATTCATATTCAACCAAAGGTAACCTTATATACCCAAGATTATCGAGGCTTGTAAGATGAGACTCATAAATTCTCCACAATCTATCCCTTTCATCACTTTCAGGATCATATTCATATAGGAGACTGTAGAGATAGGATGCAGTAAGCTCATCCATCATATACATGGATCCAAGACTTTCCCAAGCATAGTCTCTCTTTTTACCCTGCAAGACTGCAAATCTGTCAGTTCCATAGTTATAAACTCTTTCAGCCCTTTCTATGAGATTTTCATTATTTATAAATATAGCTCCACCATCACCACAACTGATGATTTTATGCTCATGAAAACTGACTATTCCTATATCCCCAATAGTCCCAAGAAAGATGCCATTTTCATAACCACTACAGAATGCCTGAGCAGAATCTTCTACCACATAGATCTCCCTTTCCTTTGCAATCTCCACTATCTGATCCATCCTGCAAGCATTTCCACAGTAGTGGACTGGAACTATGACTTTTGTCTTATCAGTTATTGCATCTGGTATAAGTTTTTCATCAATTAGTCCATTTTCCAGCTTAACATCTACAAAGACAATGGTAGCTCCCCTTAGAGCAAAAGCATTTGCAGTAGAGCAAAAAGTAAAGCTGGGAACGATGACTTCATCTCCCTGCCCCACATCACATACAATAGATGCCATTTCAAGAGCACCTGTTCCAGAATGAGTTACAAATGCTCTCCTGACATACAGATTATCTTCCAACCATCTATTACACAACTTTGTAAAGAATCCATCTCCTTGAATGGATCTGTGATGGTTGAATGCAATATCTAAAAATTTAAAGAATCTCTTGTTAAGTCGTGGTTCTTTGTAGAGCCTTATCATTCATGTATCTCCTTGCCATTTGGATTATCATTTCTCTATTTGGTGGCGGGAATCTATCAAGTGCCAAAGTATTTACTTTCAACGGTCTTGCAGGAACTCCTGCCCATACAATAGCATCTGGTGATATCCCTTTAAAGAACGATCCCGCTCCGAGCATACACCATCTACCAAGCATAGATCTCTGGTGAATTGATGTGTTTATTCCGAGAAAGGAATAGTCTCCTATCATGACATATCCTGCAATAGATGAGCCAGATCCAACTGTAACATACTTTCCAAGTTTTACATCATGTCCAATGTGGACATTTGCCATTATATAGCATCCGTTATCAATTTCAGTAAGAGTTGTTATTCCAGCATGAATTGATGTATGCTCCCTTATTACAACATCATTTCCTATTCTTACATGGCCAACCCTACAATCTCTTTCCATTGGATTCTGACCTTTCATTCCAATGGATACAAATCCTGAAATCCAGCAATTCTTTCCTATTTCAACATTCTTACCAATGTAGGCAAAACACCCAATAACAGTTCCATCACCAATTTTGTCTGTCTCAACTATAGCTGTAGGGTGAATTTCAATGGCCATAGAAACACCTTATAATATCAATCAAGTCTTCTTTTGAAAAATAATCCCAAAACTCTGGATCTTTTTCATACTCTTTCCACCTATACAAAACATTCATCTCATTTGCTCTGCCATCAAACTTTCTCTTATCAAAAGAACTCCCACCACCAGCATCTATCACATCAAGGAAACCAATATCTGTAAATTTCAATCCAAACACACTTTCAATTATCCACTTTCTATATTCTCTATCCCTGAACCACCTATCATAGTTTATAACAAGAAAGTTGTTCATACAATCAACATACAGATACTGTCTCATCAAGGATCTCTGAAAGTGGAGTTTCATAGACTTTGTAAGAAAACCGCCCCATTTCAACCTGCTTGCAACAACATTGAGTGGATTTCTGAGAACATGTGTATAGAAAACTCTGTCAAAGTCGTCTTTTATAAATCCATTAATCGGCTCATCACCAAAATCAGGATCTTCAAATCCAAACACCACAACTCCCTTATCCACAGTTACATTTCCATATCCCTTTCTTACAACTCCACTATGACTGCCATTTTCATACCTTATCCAACCCCTGACTCTCAATCTACTATTCTCAAAAGAACAATCTCCAAAGAGATACCCATCTCCAAAGTGTCTGCAAAGCCAATGTAACACCGCATTGTGTCCAGATCTCCTGACAGACACATCTACAATTATCCTTACATCATCACCAATATTAAGCCATACATTCTTACCACAAAGATTTATTTTTGTGTTTACATTCCCCACGGCTTGTATATCTCTCCTTTATATAGGAAGCTTGTGAGAATCTCATATAACTCCATTATTCTTACTCTATCAGTATGAAACTTACTTACAATTTCGTAGGCATTATTCCTTATCTCAGACACATCATTATTCAGCACAAACCTTACAATGTCAACAAGATCACTCAGATCATCTCTATAAGTAAAATAGCATTTCTTATTCCCAAATAATATCTCATCATATTTTATTTTCTGATCCAGAACCACACAACCACATGCCATCATCTCAAACACCTTTGCAATAAGGGTATGCAATTCACCCAATCCACAAGCAAATCCACATTTAAATTGCTTAAGGATCTCTGCATAATCTCTGCCCTGCAATCCATCTGCTTTATATAACAGCTTGTTTTTATCCAACAATCTTAAAGCATCTCTCCTGAGTTTGTAATCACTATTTCCCACTCCATCTGATCCAACAAACAGAATCTTATCTGACCTGCTATTATCACCCAAGCTAAACTCCTGCTCATTGGCTGAGAAAGGTAGCCAAGCAGATGGAACTGAACATTTTTCAACAGCACCCCTGAAAAGCACCAGATCCACTCCGTGTTTCCTATACCAATTGTCTCTATCAGGAAACTTATGATGTTCTACTTCTACCACAACCACAGGCACTCTGAATTTGTCAATGAAATGGTTGTAGAGAAATCTGCCCTTTCCAACTCTCATGTAATAGGTATAGAGAACAAGGACAAGATCTGGTCTGAATAGTCTCTCCAACTCCCCTGCTCCAATTCTTTTGTCATAATAGGAACAGTCTAGATCATAGACTGAGAGATGACAAAGATCTCCTAATTTAAGGAAAAAGTCTCTTTCAATTCTGCTATAATGTTTCTTTCTATCTCCTTCGTTCAGGAATAACACCTTCATAGTTTAAAAATAATTGAGAAAGATTACTGAGAGTAGGGAAATGGTGATAATTTTAAACTTTGCCTACAGCCAAAGGGTTGTGAGATAAGGTGGCTGTAGGCTCTGGGTTGTAAGGAATCTATAAACCGATCCCAGATCTATGCTTGTATTTACAGTCATTTCCTGACTGAGATCTGGGAGATGCTTAAGTTCTCTATATAGAGAAATTATAATTCCTTTTTTACTTGTATAAAGGAAAACCTTGTGCCAATTTTCCTTTCAATGTATCTCTTTCTGCCAAGACCAAACTCACTAAGGATGTCGTCCAGATTGTAGCAACTACTACCACATTTCCTATCTTCCCATTTCACATCATCCACAATCACAATCAGATGATCTGCAAGAGATAAAGCCTTAGAGAATATCTTTTTCTTGTTTCTGAAAAGATAAAAAGAGCAGATGAAAGCAACCACATCAAATGTTCTGTTGAACTCATAGGTCTCAAAGTCAGATACGATGTGGGTAACTGGCAGATCAGCAAAGTGATTCTTTACTGATTTGTCAATCCCCCATACTGTGTCAAAGTGCTCAAGCCAGAGTTTGTAATGTCTGCCATTTCCCACCCCGACATCAAGGACAGAGCTGTAAGGGAGTAGATAGTCTAACATGGGTGGGGAGAAAAGTGTGGACTGATAGAAAGTCAATCTCCTTGCACCTGTTACATCGCCTGTGGGTGTGTAGGAGTAGAGACCTGACATTAGAGATTGTATTTTCCATTAAATAAATCATCAAGTGAAAAATCTTTTATGTCCTTAATCCAAACTGCTATAAGACCATTCTTTTCAGCAAAGGATTTAAGGACTTGAAGTTTAAGTTGGTTTCTCTTAGACTTAGAGACTAATCTTTCAGGTTTAACTTCAACTATGAATTTATCATTTATGATAAAATCAGGCACATATCTATGCACTTTATCTTTATACTTATAAGGAATATAT
>Ga0180301_10005013_pt1 | contig 10191 bp, 8 predicted proteins | sample GuaBasSediGuay16_FD_121797 | JGI IMG/M metagenome (GOLD analysis project Ga0180301, IMG submission 121797) | Subseafloor sediment microbial communities from Guaymas Basin, Gulf of California, Mexico - Guay16, Core 4569-2, 12-15 cm | ecosystem: Environmental > Aquatic > Marine > Hydrothermal... | reverse complement strand
TTGTTTTGTAATATATTTTACCAAATTCTGCAAGTTTGACAAAGCAAACTACAGAGGTAAAATCAAATGAAGCTAAAATTAAAAAGGAGGAAAAAATTATTACAACCGCGATTTTCCCTGGAAGGTATGTTCAGGGTGAAGGCGCCTTGGAAAACTTAGGGGAGGAGATATTAAGATTTGGCAGGAAGGCATTTTTGATCTGCGATCCTTTTGTGATGGATAACATTTACCCCCGGATAGAAGATAAGGTAAGAAAGAGGGTGGAAATCAGGGTTGAAAGGTTTGGTAGTGAATGCAGTGATGAGGAAATAGAAAGACTTTTTGAAATAGGAGAGAAAAATGCCTGTGAGGTTGTGGGTGGTATGGGGGGAGGCAAGACACTTGATACAGCAAAGGCAGTTGCCTACAGATTAAAAGTTCCTGTTTTCATTATTCCAACCATAGCATCAACTGATGCCCCATGCAGTGCGCTTTCTGTAATATACACACCCGAGGGAAAATTTAAGCGTTATCTAAAGCTTCCCAAAAATCCTGATCTTGTCCTTGTTGATACAAAAGTAATTGCAAATGCCCCGGTGAGGTTTCTTGTCTCGGGGATGGGAGATGCACTTGCCACCTGGTTTGAGGCAGAATCCTGCAAAAAAGCATACGCAAAAAACATGGCAGGAGGATATGGCACGCTAAGTGCTTATTCCCTTGCAAGACTTTGTTATGAGACACTTATTGAATATGGACTTTCTGCTAAGATATCCTGTGAGAGAAAGATTGTAACACCTGCTCTTGAGCATATTGTGGAGGCAAACATTTTATTAAGCGGTGTGGGATTTGAAAGTGGAGGACTTGCTGCTGCTCATGCCATTCACGACGGTCTTACTGTGCTTGAGGAAACCCACAAATACTTCCACGGGGAAAAGGTTGCAATTGGCACACTTGCCTCTTTATTTTTAACTGATAAACCCAGAAAAATTATAGATGAGGTTTTCTCTTTCTGTGAGCTTGTGGGACTTCCCACAACACTTGGTGATATAGGTCTTTACAATATCAGAGAGGAAAAGCTCATGAAGGTAGCAGAGGCAGCCTGCAGAGAGGATGAGACTATTCATAATGAACCTTTTCCTGTTACCCCTCAAATGGTTTTTTCCGCTCTCAAGACTGCAGATGGAGAGGGAAAAAGAAGAAAAAAGGTAAAGTGAAAAATAAAAAGAGGTAAAAGATGAAAATAGGTCTTGTTGCTCCTTATCCTGCTCTTGCCATTCTGGCAAAAAAACTACAAACCCAGTTCCCCATTGAAATAGAAGAGGGTGATTTAAAGGAAGGACTTAAAAAAGCTATCAGGCTACAGAAAAAGGGAGTTAAAGCAATAGTTACAAGAGGAGGAACTGCTCTTCTAATAAAATCATCACCTCAGGTGTATCTGCCGGTTATTGAAATAAGAGTGACAGGGTATGACCTTCTTGAGGCTCTAATCAAAGCTAAAAACCTGAAAGGAAAAACTGCTATTATTGGCTTTTCCAACGTAATTTCAGGGGGAAGAAAAATAGCAAAATGTTTAAATTTAAACATAAGCTATTTTGAGATTGAAGATGAAGGTGAAGTTGACAGGTATCTTTTTAAAGTTAAAGAACTTGGAATTAAAAATGTAATTGGTGACCATGTAGTTGTTGAAAAAACAGGGCTTTATGGAATGAATCCGGTATTGATAGAATCCGGGGAAGAGGCAGTAAAAGCGGCTTTAGAGGAGGCAAAAAATACTGTAATAGCAGTTGAGGAGGAAGTAAAAAAAGCCAAAAGGTACAAGACAATTCTTGATTCAATTCATGAGGGAATAATAGTGCTTGATGAGAATAAAAAAATCTCTGTTGTTAACAGACAGGTGGAAAGTCTTCTGGGAATAGAGGAAAACCTTATTTTAAACAAAAAATTAAGTTCTGTTTTAAAGGGACTTGATATAAAAGATGTATGGAGAAAGGGCAAAAGAATCACAGGATGTGTGGTTAAAGCAAAAGGTAGAGAACTTGTGGCAAATGTTTTTCCGGTAAAAATTGAAAAGAAAGTTTCAGGAGTAGTTATCAATCTCACACCCCTGAAGGTTCTGCAGAATACCGAAATTAAAGTTAGAAAGAATCTTTACAGCAGCGGTCTTGTTGCAGGGGCAACTTTTGAGGATATAACTCAGAAAAGCAGAGCAATTAAAGATGTGATAAAAAAAGCCAAAAAATATGCAGCAACAAATCTTACCATTTTAATCACAGGTGAGACTGGAACCGGTAAGGATATTCTTGCCCAGAGTATTCACAACTATAGCCTTTTGAGGGATAATCCTTTTGTTGCAATTAACTGTGCAGCTTTACCCGAATCGCTTCTGGAGATGGAACTTTTCGGGTACGAGGAGGGAGCCTTCACTGACGCGAAAAAAGGAGGGAAACCCGGCCTTTTTGAGCTTGCACACAGGGGCACTATTTTTCTGGACGAGATAGCAGAAATGCCTCTTTCTCTGCAAAATCGTCTTCTGAGGGTCATAGAGGAAAAAAGAGTGAGGAGGATCGGAGGAACAAAATTTATCCCGGTGGATGTTAGAATAATTACCGCTACCAACAAAGACCTGTGGAAAATGGTAGAAGAGGGAAAATTCAGGGAGGATCTTTACTACAGGGTAAATGTCCTTCACATCCACCTTCCTCCTTTAAGGGAAAGAAAAGAAGATATAATTCCCATATTTAAAGAGACAGTTTCAAATCTTTCTGGTAATGGTTTTACCGAGATAAATTTTGAAAAGATATGCGAAGAGTTAAAAGATATCCTGCTTGGCTACAGCTGGCCCGGGAATATAAGAGAACTCATAAATTTCGCTCAGAGGTTATTTTTTCTCTCTGAAGGATTTAAGATAAGAGAGGAAAAATTAAAACACATAGCTATCTCTGAACTTGAGAAAAGAGAGAGGAGTGTGGCAATAAGAAAAAATGATGTATTTGAACTTTTAAAAGGGGGATTTTCATTGAGAGATGTGGAAAACAGAATACTTTTAGAATATGCTCTGGAGAAAAGAAAATCAGGCAAAAGTATCTCGGAAATAGCAAAAGAACTTGGTATAAGCCGCACAACTTTATGGAAGAGATTGAAAAGCTTAACCGGATAACCAAGATGGTTTAAAAAATAAACAAATTGTTCATTTTTTTGACAAAAAATTGGATTTAAAGAACAATCCTTAATTTTAATAATTTTTGAAATAGATTGGATTTTAATTTCTTATTTGAACTTTTTGGCATAAATATTGCATGTATAGGATAACATAAATAGAATAAGGAAATATGTTCCCTTTGCACATATAATTTCCCCTGCAGAGGAGGTGATGCATTTTAAGAAAGGGGGGAGGGGTAATTTTTTAACAAGAGTATATGGTAGAAAGGGAGGATTTTATGTACAGGAAAATATTAAGTTATTTTATAGTGATAGGATTAATGGTGGGATGTATAAGTGGAGTTGCTTTTACTCAACCTACTTTGACCTTCTGGTATTTGAAAAGTTACGTTCCACCTGCGAACGAAGCTCTTGAAAAAAATGTTCAAGAATGGGCGGCAAAAAATGGAGTTAAAGTTAAAATTGATTTTTTTACTTTTGACACTATGTCGGTAAAATACACAAGTGGTATCGAGACAGGTGCTTTACCAGATGTAGGGGAGATGGAATGTTTTGATGCTATACGTTTTGCTGCTATGGGGAAGTTGATGGAAGTTAAGAACCTCTTTAATGAAATAAACTCTCTTAATGAGGGAATCTTACCCAATCTGGAACTCGGAATCACCTACCATGGAAAAATATATGCAGTGCCTCATTATCAATTAGTAAATCTAATGTATCATCGTAAAGACCTTCTGGATAAAGTAGGAGCAGGAGTTGCTCAAACCTGGGAAGAGATTATCGAAATAGCGAAAAAAATTAAAAATGCAGGATATATGTCTTATCCTATCGGTCAAGCCTGGACTTACCAATCCGACGGATACAACTGCTGGCAAGGTGTCTTATATAGCTATGGAGGTTCCTTTGCCGATAAAGAGGGAAATTTTAAACCTTATTTCAACCAACCCAAAGCAAGAGAGGCAATAAAGTGGGCGACAGAGATCTACACAGGAAAACCAAGACTGACCCCTCCCGACTGCCTTGCCTGGAAAGGTTACAGCAACAATGAAGCTTGGTTACGAGGAGAGATTGCATTCACTTGGAATGGTCCCAGTATATGGTATAGATTAGTATCGGAAAACCATCCTCTTAAAGATAAGACTGTTCTTGCATTAACTCCCGCCGGACCTGATGGTTTACGAGTAAGTATTCCAGAGCTAATGGTTCTTGGTATCTTTAAAAATACGAAATATCCGGAGTTAGCCAAGAGTTTAATAAAATACCTTTTATCTAAGGGTCCTCATCAAAAGTTTATCGAGTCTGCTTATGGCCAGGTTTCTCCAGCTTATTACTATTTTACCAAATTAGACTTCTGGAAAGAAAATTCTAATCGATTAACCTGTATGGAAGCTGGTAAGTATACTGGTTTACCCGGTTATCCGGGTCCGGTGACACCTGCAGCAGCTTCTGTTGTTGCCTCCTTTATCGATATGGATATGCTCCAAAGCATTATAACAAAACATGCCAGTATGGATGAGGCTATAAAGACTGCTGACAAGAAGAAAGAAGAGATATACAAGATATTACCTCATTAAGTAAATTTGGAGTCAGGGAGGTGAGGATTTATTTACTGCTCGCCTCCCTGATTGAAAATCAAAAAATGATACAAAAAAAGAAGACTAAGGAGGGCTTCTTCCTTCGAGAAGAAAAAACTGCCTGGATATTTATATTACCTTTAATTCTATATTTTTTTAGTTTGATGATTTATCCCTTTATTAACGGTATTTTCATAAGTCTCACCCGTAAGTTAGTAGGCTTTCCTCCTATTTTTGTAGGTCTTGGCAATTATATTGACCTTTTACACGATTGGGTGTTCCACAGAGTTGTAAGAAATAGTTTTATATATACTTTTGGAGCAGTGAGTATAAAACTTGGTTTAGGTATGATTATGGCTCTTTCACTTTCCCGAGGAGTGAGAGGATTACGATTTTTCAGAGGATTTTTCCTTCTGCCATGGATTACTCCCACTGTGGTTGCTGGACTTATATGGGTATGGATCTTTCAAGGAGAAGTTGGTTTTCTAAATATTACTTTAATGAGCTTAAAAATTATTAAAGAACAAATACCCTGGTTAGCTGTTCCCAACCTGGCGCTGTTTGCGGTTATAGTTGCAAACGTATGGAGAGGTTTTCCCTTTTTTGGGGTCTCATTATTGGCAGGTATGCAAAGTATACCTGATGAATATTATGAAGCAGCAAAAATAGACGGTGCTTCTGCTGCTCAAAGATTTTTTCACATAACCTTACCTCTTATAAGACCTGTTATTATGGTTTGTTCTTTAATCTCTATAGTGAGGACTTTTAATGATTTTAACCTTGTATGGATCATGACAAGAGGAGGTCCTGCTCGCTCTACACACATTTTCGCTACATATACTTATGAAACAGGATTCTTAAGCTTTCAGTGGGGAAGAGCTATGGCTATCTCTATTTATATTACCCCTTTGCTTATTGTAGCCATAATTCTTCTCTCACGGTATCTTTTAAAAGAAAGATAAGATTAACCATGCAAAGATTCTCTTACAATATTAAAAAATGGGAAAAAATTTACAGATACGCTGTTCTTTTCTTAATGCTATTCATAGTTCTTTTCCCTTACTACTGGATAGTAGTAACTTCATTTAAAACCCTGGAGCAAATATCTTCCGCTAAAAACATCTTCATTCCCAATCCTTTCACTTTAAAAAATTACTATCACCTGATAAAAGATACACACTTTCCTATATGGTTCAAAAATAGCCTGAGTGTAGCAGTCACGACGGTAGCAATCACCCTATTGTTATCAAATCTTGCTGCATATAGTATAGGTAGAATAAAATTTAGAGGGAAAAGATTAATAGCTACCCTCATACTCGTTTTTTATCTTTTTCCTCCCACAGTTATATTTATCCCCCTTTATCTTATGCTTAATAAGGTAAATCTTACAAATCACTTAGCAGGGGTAATGCTTATATATCCAACTATTACTCTTGCTTTTTCTACCTGGTTCCTGATAAGCTTCTATCAATCGATACCAACTGAACTGGAAGAATCAGCAATGATAGATGGGGCTACAAGATTTCAAGCTTTTCGTAAAATAATTCTTCCTCTTACCTTGCCCGCTCAAACAGCTGCTGCCATATTTTCTTTCAGCTGGTGCTGGGATGAGTTCCTGTATGCTCTTGTTTTTTTGCAGGATGTAGAAAAACAAACCATGAATATAGGTGTATATGAATTCTCTCTGGCAGATATATATCCGTGGGGATTATTAATGAGTGCAGGTGTTTTAATGAGTGTGCCTGTAATTATCCTCTATGTATTTGTCCAAAAGTATATGATAAGGGGCTTAACAGCAGGAGCAGTTAAAGAATGATAGCAGAAGAGGGCGGTTTCTATAGAACAATTTTATCTTATCTATCTAAAAAAGAGAAAAAAGAGAGAATAATACCTGTTCTTTGGGTAGTAGGGCAAACTTACGCTTCTCTTTCCGGAGTTTCTTACGAGGAATACTACAAAAATCCTGAGCTAATGCTAAGGACCCAAATTAAATTTTTTGAAGAGTTCAAAGATACCTTTACCCTCCCAGGAATCTGGCCTGATTTGGGATTGATACCAGAAGCAGGAGCACTTGGTTGTGAAGTAAAGTTCTTTTCTTATCAAGATCCTCAAATTCTAAGGCCTGCTTTATCTTTGCAAGACGTCAACAAACTTCGCGTTCCCGACCCTTCAGAAGCTGAATATACCCGGATAGTTCTAAAATATTTACGTTATTTTAAATATAATCTTCCATCTTCTGTTCAAGAAAAATTTGAATTTTTAGATGGTCACGTATTCTGTGGTGGGCCAGGTGAGGTTTCAGCTTTAGTGGTAGGTTACGATCAGTTTTTAATAGGAATGTATGACTTTCCTCAAAAAGTGCATATACTCATCAGAAAAGTTACAAATTTTATTAAAGACTATATCGAAGCCCAACTGGAAATAGTGGGTCCCCCAAAAAGAGTGATTATATGGGATCATTCTCCAGGAATGTGTTCTTTTAACCTATACAGAGAATTTATTCATCCCTATCTTAAAGAAATTTTTCTTACATACAATCAAGCCGAAGTTAGAGTTTATCATAATGAGAACAATTACGCCCACCTTTTACCATTAATCAAGGAACTAAAAGCAAATATATACCATATAGGACCAGACCAGGATCTAAACAAAAGTAGTGAAATTCTCAAAGGTTGCATAATGGGTAATATTCATCCTATAAAAGTTTTACTGAGGAGTACTCCTGATCATATTAAAAAAATATGTAGAGAAAAAGTTAGCAATTTTAAAGGTAAATGTCTCCTTCTTTCTACTGGAGGAGGAATGGCTCCCAAAACACCTCTTGAAAATATAAGAGCATTAGTAAACTGGAATAAGTAAAGATTTGCCTTTTTACAAAAAATTAATCCGAGAGAGCTTATTAAAAGCCAAGAGATTAGAAAAATCTATGAAAAAGCGTTTTAAGGTATTCAATGCTTAAAATAAGAGATTACCGTAAAGAACAGGTGGCGGCAATCGCAGATGACCTGACGGGGGCAGGGGAGATTGGTTCAATTCTTGCTGAAAATAATAAAAAATCTCTGGTAATAAACGAGGGATTGGAAAAGGATGATATCGAGAGATTAACTTCAGAATATGAGGGAATTGTTATTAATCTTAATACTCGCAGTTTAAACCCGCAGAATGCCTACAGCAAAACAAAATACTTTCTTGAAACCTTCCCCGGTATAAAAGATAGGCTAATTTACAAAAAGATAGATTCAACCCTCCGAGGGAACCTGGTGGAAGAGATTGAAGCAATTCTTGATTTAAAGTGCTGTGATGCTATTCTTTTTGCTCCCGCCCTGCCAAGACTTGAAAGAATAACAGTAGGAGGGTATCATCTCGTAAACCGGCTACCTGTTGTTAGAAGTTATTACGCAAAAGGAACTTTTAGTAATCTCCAAAGCTCCTACCTTCTCGCTCTTTTTTCTGAAAAAAGTAAATACAGGACTGGAAGAATCCCCATTGCTACAGTGGAAAAAGGACCTGAGAAAATAATAGACAGTATAGAATTTTACCACGAAAAAGGTGTTAAAATTCTCTTAAGTGATGCTTGCACAGATGAAGACCTGTATAATATAAAGGAAGCTATATTAAACGTTAATGTAGGTATTATCCCTGTGGGCTCATCTGGTCTTTTCTACCAGTTTTTCCCGAAGAAAAAGGAGGAAATTCCTCTTTCTCCACCCTGTCTTGTAGTATGCGGTTCTCTTAACAAAATTACCCGCAAACAGGTGGAAAAACTTAGAGAAAAAGAAAGTGTAGAATATATTGAACTTGATTTATCCGGAATATTTACAGAAAATGAAAAAAAAGAAAAATATATCAAACCAGCAAGAGAAATCTTGAGAAAAGGGTGTACTTTAATTCTTGCCACTCCCCCAAAGGAGTGTAAAATATATCAGAACAAACTTTTCAGAAAAAAGATAAGCGAACTTCTTGGCAATCTCACTGCTGAAATAGTAAAAAGTTGCAAATTGTGCGGTCTAATACTTACAGGAGGAAGCACAGCTTTATCGGTAATGAATAAGTTAGAAACAAAAGGTGTGGAGGTAAAAAAGGACATTGATTTTTTGATTCCTGCAGGCATTTTTAAAGGAGGCCCCTTTGAGGGACTGCCTGTTGTAACAAAGGCAGGTGGATTTGGAGGAGAGGATGTTCTTATAAAAGCGGTAAAATATCTAAAAGAGGAGTACTACAAACAAAAAGACAAGGAGGTAAAAGTTGAATAATTTTAAGCCTCTTATTGGCATCACTATGGGAGATCCTGCGGGGATTGGACCTGAAATAGCAGCAAAGGCTCTTGGAAGAGAAGATATATATGATGAATGCAGGCCCCTCATTATAGGAGATGCAAAAGTGATGCAGGAGGCCTGTAAAATAGCAAAGTTAAATTTAAAAATAAATCCTGTTAAGAAGATAAATCAGGGAAAATACACCTTTGGCACAATAGATGTATACGACCTTGAAAATGTAGATATTGAAAAACTTGTCTATAAAAAAGTAAGCAAAATGACAGGCAAAGCCTCCCTTGATTATATCTACAAGGCAATTGATCTTGCCATAGCAAAAAAAATAGATGCAACAGTAACAGGTCCAATACACAAGGAAGCAATAAACCTTGCAGGCTGTCCCTATGCAGGTCACACTGAAATATTCGCAAATCGCACAGGGACAAAAGATTATGCTATGATGCTTGTAGAAGGGGATTTCAAGGTTGTCCATGTTACAACTCACATCGCCTTAAAAGATGTCCCTTCTAAGATAAAAAAAGAGAGAGTTTTAAAAGTCATAAAACTTGCCCACAATGCAATGAAAGACCTTGGCATAGAAAATCCAAAAATTCTTGTTCCAGGACTTAACCCCCACGCAAGTGACGGAGGACTTTTTGGAGATGAAGAGGAAAAAGAGATAATCCCTGCTATTGAAGAGGCAAAAAAGGAGGGTATGGACGTTGAAGGACCCATCCCTCCTGATACAGCTTTTGTTAAATTAAAAAGTGGTCAATATGATGTTGCTCTTGCTATGTACCATGACCAGGGGCACATACCCCTAAAACTTTTGGGTTTTGAATGGGATGCGGAAAAAGGTCAATGGAAATCAATTAGCGGGGTGAATGTAACTTTAGGTCTTCCCATTATAAGAACCTCTGTTGACCATGGAGTAGCTTTTGGAAAAGCAGGGGAAGGGAGGGCAAGTCCTGAAAGTCTTATTCAAGCAATAAAATTTGCTGTGAAGCTTGCTCTCGGTAAGAAAAAATAAACCCGCCATTTGAAAAAAACAAAAAAACACACAATGGCTCAAAAGCTAAAACTTATTCCTCTTCCTCGAAGTTTCTATGCAAAAGATACAGAGCTTGTGGCAAAAAAGCTCCTGGGGAAACTTCTTGTGCGGATTTTACCTGAAGGAAGACTTGTTGGCAGAATAGTTGAGACAGAAGCATATTACGGTGTTGGAG
>Ga0180301_10005011_pt1 | contig 10192 bp, 8 predicted proteins | sample GuaBasSediGuay16_FD_121797 | JGI IMG/M metagenome (GOLD analysis project Ga0180301, IMG submission 121797) | Subseafloor sediment microbial communities from Guaymas Basin, Gulf of California, Mexico - Guay16, Core 4569-2, 12-15 cm | ecosystem: Environmental > Aquatic > Marine > Hydrothermal... | reverse complement strand
TTCGCGGCAGCCAGACGTCCCTTTTGGTGCCTGTGAGGCCCCCGACCTGAAGGGGCGTTGGCTGCTTGTCGGGGTGGAAAGGCTTCGGGTCGGATGGGGGCATCAGCCACCCATGCAAAGGCCCGATTAGAACGTAACCCTCCAGGCAGCTCAGCCCGTATTCTTGTAGCAATGACACAGAAAGGTGACAGATAGCCTCTCGATGCCAATGGCCGGTCTGGTGGGTAGCACGTATTGACAGCCATTGGGCCGCAATCTTAACATTGGCAGCGGCATGTGAATATGGCAAGCTCAAGTGTAACCGTGGGAGTCGCCGGGTCGGGTGGGGATGGGGTGGTGGCGCTGGGCAGTCTGTTGCAGAGGCTTGCTGCCTGGCAAGGTTACTTCAGCCATATGCTGAGGTTCTATGGCCCCCAGATCAGAGGCGGGGCAACGGCAGTCAGATTGAGCCTGGACGCTGAGGGTGTATCTCTGCCGAAGGACAGTCCGGACATTCTGGTGTGCTTTGATTGGGAGAAGTATCTCGAAGTAGATCGGGAAGTGCCTCTGGCACCGGAGACGGTGGTCCTCTACGAGAAGGCTCCACCGTCGGGGCTGCGTCTGCCGAAGAAGTCCTTCGAGGTTGATTTCTCGGAAGCGAGTCGGCAGGCAACCGGGTCGGATCACAACAAGAATGTGGTCGCCCTTGGTCTGGTGAAGAGATTGCTTGGCCTCTGCGGGGACAGGGCGAGCGAAGCTATCCAGACGGATGAAGGGCTTCATCTCCTGAAGCAGAATGTGGCGGTGCTTGAGGCGGGTGAGCTCCTGCTCGCGGGGCACTCTTTCGCGGGATTGGAGCTGTGTCCAGCCCAGGATCGCTCTGTGAAGGTTGTCCTTCACGGCAACGCCGCAGTAGCCCAAGGGGCACTCCGAGCCGGTTGCCGCGCCTTCTTTGGCTATCCCATCACCCCAGCGTCGGAAATCATGCAGGAGATGCAGGACAAGTTGCCGCGTCTGGATGGCGTTTTCGTCCAGGCGGAGGACGAGATTGCCGTGATGGGCCTGGCCCTCGGGGCCTCGATCGCCGGTCTGAAGGCCATGACAGCCACATCTGGTCCGGGACTTGACTTGATGACCGAGATGATGGGCTTGGCGTCGGCCGCCGAGGTGCCAATGGTCATCGTGGACGTCCAGCGGTGCGGGCCGTCGACAGGCATACCGTCGAAAGCGGAGCAGTCCGATTTGAATCACGCTATCTATGGTGGCCACGGTGAAGCGCCGAGGGTGGTGATGGCTCCCTATGACGTGCCAGGCTGCTACCGCCTGCTTGTGGAGGCGATCAACATCGCGCAGCGTTTTCAGACGCTGGTTATCGTGCTTTCGGACCAGTGGCTGGGTCAGGGCTTCGTGGCGGTGAATGATGCTTTTCTGAAGCAAGATTATCCGTTGGAAGAGCTGAAGAGGCCCGGTGGAGAAGAGACAGGGGACTACCGCCGTTACCTGATGACGGATGACTTTATTTCGCCGATGGCCGTGGCAGGCGAAGAAGGACTGACGTATCAGATGACCGGTCTGAACCACAACGAGAAAGGCTGGCCAGCTTTCGACTTTGAGACCAACCAGCAGATGCACCGCAAAAGGTATAGCAAGCTGATGCCACTCTGCGGCAGGGACGGTCTGGTTGACGTTTTTGGTAACGAGAATTGTGGCAGGGGTATACTGACCTGGGGGTCCTCTGCCCAGATTGTGCTGGAGACGGTCAGGTGGCTGGGTCTCCAGGACGAGGTCAAGGTCTGTGTTCCACAACTGATCCATCCGTTGCCCGAGCGAGTGGAGAGGTTTGTCAAATCGACTGATAAGCTGCTGGTGGTGGAAATGAACTACTCTGGGCAGTTCTACCGTTATCTTCGAGCACAGATGGATATGCCGCGGAAAACCGAGTTATATGCTCGAGCAGGGGGGCGGCTGTTCAGCAGGAAAGAACTCAGCGGGCCGGTGACAGAGGTAGCACGATGATGATGAGCAGGGCTGACTACCGGACGGGGGTGAAGCCGGTATGGTGCCGAGGGTGTGGCAACTTTGGCCTCTTGAGCACCCTGACGCGGAAGCTGTTTCCAGGCTTGGGCATTCCGAAACACAAGGCACTTGTCGTCTCCGGGATTGGTTGTTCGTCGAGGATACCGGCCTATATCGATACCTACGGTTTCAATAGCATCCACGGCCGTGCCGTGACCATTGCCCAGGGAGCCAAGCTGGCCAGGCCGGAGCTAACCGTAGTAGTGATAGGCGGCGATGGCGACTTCTTCAGCATCGGGGCTGGGCATCTGCCTCATGCGGTGAGGCGCAATCTCGACATTACCTGTATTATGGTGAACAACTTTGTCTACGCCTTGACCAAGGGCCAGACGAGTCCCACCACCCCGCACTTGAAACGTGGTGAAGGCGCTTTTCTGTCACGACAATTCTATCCGCCCGTGGACCCACTGCTGGACATGCTCAGCTACAGTGTGTCTACGCGGGCCAGTTTCATCGCCCAGGGAATTGCCACGGATACCGCTCAACTTGGGTGGCTGCTAGAAGAGGCAGTCCGGCATAAGGGTTTCTCCTTTGTCTCCGTGCTGACACCGTGTGTTACCTTCGACCCGCCGGAGCTTTTCGACACCATTCGAGAGAAGGCGAGGTATCTCAGGGAGGGAGAGGTCGTTGAACTCCCGGAGTCGTCGCCAGACACTCCCTGGGTGCATGATCCCCAGAATATCGGCCTTGCCCTGAGACTGGCGGAGGTCTCGCTGATGGAGGAGCCGCTGTTGGGGGTGTTCTTCAAGGGGGGTGGCGGTATGACGGATGCAGGTCTATCTGCGGGCTGAGGCTGTGCCGTCGAGGCCCACCGATTGACGGAAACAGCCTACTCCACCGACGCGCCGTGCTCCGTAAGCGTGAGTTGCTCTTGGGGAATCCAGTCGGGCTGACTCGCGGGGAAATCAAGGTGCTCCACGAAGTATTCATTGAAGTCGACGCGCGAGGAGAGCTCAATATGCTCAAGGAAATCGGCCAGGTCGTTGGCCATCTGCCAGTAGTACTTGGACAGCAGTACCATAGAAGCCCCAGTGCTGGCGGCGTTCCCAAGAGAGGTGATGCTCTCCGGGTTAAGACCTGGGAGCAGCCCGATGCGGGCGGCGCTTCGTGGGCTGACATAGTTCCCCAGCGCCCCCGCCAAGTAGACGCGTTGAACATCCTGAGGGCCGATACCCATCTCGTCCATCAGGGTCCTGATACCGGCTGCGATTGCTCCCTTGGCAAGCTGAAGCTCGCGGACATCTTTTTGGGTCAGGTAGATGGGTCTGTGATCGTAGCTTTCTTCAGCAGAAGCGACAAGGAAGTCGTACACGCCCGAACGGTCGATCAGCCTGGCGTTTAGTTCGCCGCTTGCTGTGTCGCTGGGGTGGATAAGACCCTCCGGCGTGACGATGCCCGCTTGCAGAAGGGCGGCGACCAGTTCAACCAGCCCGCTACCACAGATGCCCTTCGGGCTGATATTCCCGATCACCTGGTATTGAAGAGTGCCATTCTCGACCCGGACGGATTCGATGGCCCCAGCTCTGGCTATCATGCCGCGGGAAATCGTGGCGCCTTCAAAGGCCGGTCCGGCAGCGGCTGAGCATGTCATCAGCCTCCTTCTGTTCCCGAGGAACACCTCGCCATTGGTGCCCAGGTCCAGTCCCAGGACGATCTCATCTTCTTGTTCAAAGGCTCCTGAGGCCAGAATAACGCTTATAAGGTCTCCGCCGATGTAACCAGACCTGGTGGGCATAACGTAGAGGACGGCCTCCGGGTGCAATGTGAGGCCCACCTCGGCTGCCTTCACCACAAGTCCATCAGTGAAAACCGGTGTGAACGGGGCCTCAGCGATTGCCGAGGGGTCCAGGTTTAGCAGGAAGTGCTGCATGGTGGTGTTACCGGCAGCGACGGCAACAAAGATGTCGTCGGGCTCCAGATCGGCCGCTTTCAGCAGGCGACCGGTTATACGGTTCAGGTCCCTGACCAGCAGGTTGTGGAGGTAGTCGAGGGTGTGGGCATGTTGTCTCAGGTACTGGAGGCGACTGATGACGTTTGTGCCATATTTGATCTGACTGTTGAGACATGAGACAACGGCCACTTCAACACCATCTATCAGGCTTATGAGTTTGCCAACCAGTGTACTTGTCCCTATATCGAATACCAGGCCATAGTGGCAGTTGACTTCGTCCCAGAATTGCCAGGCCAGCAACTCGCTGTCGTGCAGCACAGCCGCTCCGCTAAACTCCGTCCTTCTCAGCATGTCAGGCAGGTGGCGAAGGCAGTGCAAAGAGGCTTTCATGCTCTGGTATTCGGGCACCATGACCAGCTTGATGCGGTCGAGATCGGAAAGCCCTTCGTGCTGAAGTTCAGGCGGCAGAGTGATGAGCCGCTTGCTTATGAGGGGATTCGGATGCAGCAGGGGGCGATGGCCGGTCTTGAGGATCTGGTAGTAATCTGTGGTAGCGTCAGTCTCACCGATTTGAATGACCAGGTCCTTGGTGACCTTAGTGCGGCAGGCCAGGCGCACTCCCTGTTTCAATTCCTCCTCATCCAGAAGCTCCATCTCCTGCTTCGAGGGCGGGCCCACCGCAGAGAGTATCTTGACCTTGCATTTGCCGCACTTGCCCAGGCCGCCACACTCGTCTTCCAACTCCACGTCCGCTTTTTTCAGCGCATCCCGTATGGTGTCGCCCTGACGGACCTTTAACCACAGGTCATCCGGCAGGACGTTCAGCCAGACGTACCTCGTCTTGTACTTCCTCGATGCAGGAGCAGCTATGGAGCGTTTCTTCTTGACGTGTTGCTGCTCGGATGAGTCTTTCATGCTAGCTACCTGAGAGGAAGACTTTCGGTGGATACCTGCCCCGGTGTGGTACCGTGCGCACGGGCGATCGAGTCTACGAGCCGCGCTTGCAGACACGAGTAGTCGGCCTCTCTGGTCTCCACGGGCAACTCCAGGAACTGTGCCAGCTCGCTAACTCTGGCGAGCAGGTCTGGGTCGGACGGCTGGCGAACATAGACCAACCGCTGGTACCGCTCAAAAAAGACCTTTCGCATTTCCTCGTCCTCGAGATCCAGGGGCTTCAGGCAGTACTTCTCGAAGTTGAGGATGAGGTCTTGTTCCAGGAAGTAGGTCCCTGGTGCCTCATCAATGAGTCGCTCGAACTGTTTGCGGCCTAGCAGCATTTCAGCGCAGTTGATCCCGCTTACTCTGATTACTCCGTGTCTTTCACAGAAGGAGTCTATATCCAGGAAACACTGCCCATAAAGGCATACGGTCGCCTCATTTCTTCGCCGTGCCGAGATGATCTCTTTGAGCACACGCTTCTCCAGTTTCTGGGGAGTGTTGTGTAACTGGGAGGGCAGGTAGGTCACGCGCACACCCGGCTGAATTCTACCCAGTTGAAAGTGTCTGAGAACCGGTTTGAAAACGCTGCACGCGATGACGCGTACGCGCTTCCCTGTGTGATGTGGAACCAGAATGTCAGACATCTTCTATACCTGGAAAAACCCTCTTTATGCGATGGACCAACGCAGCATCCAGGATAGGGTTGCTACTCCCTTCCACGGCCTGCCGTGCGACGTCACTGGCTCGGGTGAACATGTCGGGGCATCCCTGTGCTTCCCATATGTCGAAGTTTGACCGCACGCAAAGGGCGGGGTAAAAGAACTCGTCCAGCATGTGTTTCACCGTGTGATCCTGCACTACATAGTTGCCGCCCGGGCCAGCCTCCTGGATCGCTCCCAGGGCGAGAGTGTCCTGGTCCACCTTGATACCAGAGAGCACCCTTTGCACCATGCCGATTATCTCGTTGTCAATCACATACTGAGCATACGAAATAGTGTTCCCCGAGTCCAGTATCCCCGCCGAGAGGTGAATACAGTCTGCGCCAGCCATAGCTACCAGCAAGTTGGACAGCGTCTTCTCGCAGCCAGCCTGGATGTCGCTCTTCTTGGCCTCGGTAACACCAGCGGAGGCATAGATAGGGAGATTGTACAGCTTGGCCAGTTGCACTGCGGCGGCATTCATCATAGCCGCCTCGACAGAGCCCAGGCAGAACTCCATGTTTCTCAGGTCCATCGTGGCAGGTACGGCTCCGTAAAGCACCTTGGCTCCCGGTGCAAGGGCCTGGGCAATAGCCACTCCGGCCAACGCCTCGGCGTGCATCTGGACAAGTGTCCCGGCCAGCGTAGCTGGCGCTGTAGCACCAGCGATGGGTGCGGGGGCGCATGTTACCGGAATGCCGTGAGTGCAGCAGAAGCGAAGTACGCGCAGCGTCTTGGCTTCGATGGTAAGCGGGCTTACGGGGTTGGTGATGACCGAAACGAAGGGCTTCTCTCTGAGGTTGTCTTCGCTTCCCGCGATGAAGCTGGCCAGCTCCCATACCTGTTTGACACCATCCAGGTCATCGCAACCGCCCATGACATGCTTGGTGGTGTGCTTGAAGGCCTGGTAGAAGTCGTTCAGGTGATATGTCTCGGGTTTGAGGGCATGGGCCTGGCAGGCAACGATGTAGAAATTGATGTGTTGCAGCTGGTTGACCAGGGCAGCGGTCCGGGCCACGTGTCGCAGCATGGTGTAGCGGTAACCGCGCCCTTGGCTGTCCTGGATGCGAAACACGCGGCCGCCATTGGTGAAGTATACCTTGCCGTCGCCGAGGTGGATATCATTCTGTCCGTCTCTGGAATAGAGCACGAACCGGGAAGGTGCTGAGCCTAAGGCTGCATTCAACCAGTCTCCGTCGAAGCGCACGCGCTGGGTCTGGTAGTCGACGCAGGCACCGGCCGCGTCCAGCGTTTCGAGGCAGGAGCTTTCATACACGGTCACCCCCACGCGCTCCAGTACCTGGCGCGACGTATGATCAATCTGCCTCACCTCTTCGGGCGTCAGTGGAGCGTACAAGGGCAAGAAGGCTCCCATGTTCGTGGCTGTCTTCTTTACCGACCCCTGGTGAAGTGCTGGATTTCCTTCAGCACATCGTCGGGTTTGGGCTCGACCTGGTGTTCCGAGAGTATCCTTTTGACCTCCGCGTTGCACCGTTGGTAGAGGCTGGTGCCCCCTGCCTGTTCCCACGAATCATAGCGAGAGCGGTCGAGTAGATGTGGCAGGAACTGTGCCTTCTCGTAGTGGTAGAAAGTGTGGTCGTCCATCAGGAATATCGAGTTGGCGTCACCGCGGGCCACTCTGTCTATGGCGTCGAGCGCCAGCGTTTCGTCATTGACTGGAATGCCGTCGGTGAAGAAACGGCTCATAGCCACCAGCTCATCGGCCATCAGCAGCATCTCGAGGCAGGAGGTGTACCCATACTCCAGGAAGCCGACATCGTGAATCAGGTTGGCACGGGAGAGCATGGCGGTGAGTATGGAGAACATAGCCTCGGCCCCTGCCTGGGCATCCATCACCTTGGAATCGGAAGCTCCAGCGTAGGCCCAGATCGGCAGGCCGTATATCTCGTCGCGCATGTCCGCCAGCGCCGCCTGGGTCAGGCTCCACTCGGGGCAGCCGTAGGAGACAACGGTGGATTTCATGTCCAGGGTGCTTACATTGGGGCCAAACAGAAATGGGGAACCTCTACCGGCCAACTGGTGGACGACCAGGCCTACGAGGTTCTCGGCGATGCCGAGGGCCATCGCCCCAGCCAGCGTGACAGGGGCCCCGCCGCCTGCGTTTGAGCCGGAGGGGAGACACACTGGTATCTTCTTCTCGGCGCAGAAGATGAGCTTCTGCATGACGTTCTGGGGGAAGTGCAATGGGCTGATGGCCTCGGAGTAGTTGAGCAGGAAGGGTCTGTCCTGGAGTTGCTCCTCGCTTCCTGCTACCAGGCAAGCCATCTGGTATATCTTGGCGATGTCCGTCCCGCTATCTGCAATGAAGACGATAGGCTTGTTGGTGTTCCTCACCATCTCGGCAAAGACGTATATGTATATGTCTTCGATGATCGGAACATCGGCCGGGTTGGCCATGGACATATTGAAGGCTATGTTGTCAAGGTGATCAACCACACGGGCGAAATTGGCCACGTCTCTGAGTACGGTACGGCGGCGCTCGCCGGTCTCCACATCCAGGGTGAACGTGGCATCAGAGCCTGTGCCGTAGAAGAGGTTTCCGTTGGCGAGCGGCATGGCCTTGTTACCCTTCTGGTCATACAAGGTGATCTGCCCCGGTGCTGAGGCCAGTGCTTCCTCAACCAGGTAGCAGGGCAGCCTGACGCGGCCGTCGCTGGCGATCTTGCACCCGGCACCGACAAGCATTTCCAAGGCAGTGGGATGTTCCATCTTGAACCCGGTTTTCTCCAGGATTTCGAGGGCTGCGCTGTGGATGGCCAACGCCTGTTCACGGTTCAAAACCTTCAAGCGAGGTTGGAGCACGGGAACGTCCATGGGTCTCACAGTCCACTCCTTTGCCACAAGAATCGATCAGTCTATACCCAGCAGCTTCTTAGCTTCGGTGACGGCCGATCCTGCATCCGGCGCATATGAGTCGGCATTGATTTCCTGAGCGTACTTCATGGTCACCGGTGCTCCGCCGATCATGACCTTGACTCTGTCCCTCAGTCCTGCCCTGGTCAAAGCTTCGATGGTTGCGGGCATGGCAGGCATAGTAGTCGATAGCAGGGCTGACATAGCCACAATGTCTGGTTCAATCTCTTGTGTCTTCTGGACGAACTTGTCGGGATGAACATCCACACCCAGGTCGGTGATGGCGAAGCCGGCACCCTCCAGCATCATCGAAACAAGGTTCTTGCCGATGTCGTGCAGGTCACCCTTGACTGTTCCGATCAAGACCTTCCCCTTGGAGGTCACTTCGCCCTCCTTGATGAGTGGCTGGAGCAGCTTCATGCATTCTTGCATAGTCTTGGCGGCACGGAGCATCTGGGGGACGAACAACAGACCCTTTGAGAACTTTTCTCCTACCTCATCCATAGCGGCGATGAGGCCTCTATCGATGAGCTCCTGGACGTCAGCCCCGGCATCGAGGGCTGCTTGGGTCTGTGCCACTGCCGCCTTGATGTCTCCGTTCATCACGGCTTGGGCCAGTAAGTGGAAATCTCTCATGTTCAACCCCCTTGCACCGTTTTCATTAGCGTGAGAAGGGCAGGCCGTCAGCCCGATATGCGACCGTCCTGGTAAGCATCAATATAGTCCTGGCAGTACTCATCCCGTCCGAGAAGCATCTCGGCGGCCAGGAGTATCGACATCAGTTGCTTGTCCGTAGGGTCCAGAATGACTGCGGACAGGCCAGAGCACATGCACAAGGCCAGGAAGGTACGATTGACCAGGCGGCGTTCCGGCAGGCCGAAGGAAATGTTGGAGAGGCCGCAGATGGTGTTCACACCCTCGAACTTTTCCATGATTGTCTGTATCGCCTTGAGGGCGGCAACCCCCATGCGTGTATCTACCGAGACGGGCTGGATGAGGGGGTCCACGAATATGCTCTCTAGAGGGACTCCTTCGTTCATCAATCTCTCAATCAGTTCGGAACCAGCCTGGACTCTTTCCTCTGTAGTGGTGGGCATGGAGGTCTCTGCCATGCACAGGGCCACGATGCGGCACGGCTGGGCGGTGACTATGGGAAGGAGCGATCGCAGGCGGTCGGGCTCCAGGGAGATGGAGTTGATCATCGGCTCGCCTTTGTGGCGTTTCATGGCTTCGCCCAGGGCAACGGGGTTGGGGCTGTCGATGCACAATGGCACGTCTACCTCTGCCTGGACCGTTTCCACCAGCCAGCAGAGGCATTCGGCTTCGCGTTCAAGGAAGGTTCCAGCGTTAACGTCTATGTAGCTGGCACCCGCCTCAACCTGGCTGCGTGCCACCTCAGCTATGAATCGGTCATCTCGGCGCTCGACAGCTTCCGCTATGCTTCTTCTGCTGGTGTTGATCTTCTCTCCGACGATGATCATGGTTGCTGATGCCAGTCGGTCAGACTGCTCCGACCCCCAACCGCCTGGGGTATGTTAATGCCTGTACTCTGCCTGTGTCAATGACCGCACGTATCGGGCAGGCTTATGCAGGGATAGAGAGGTCGCCACACAGCCTGTGGTCAGCCGCGTGAGCGAGTTGGGGGCTGGGAGCTTGCGGTGGCGGCGCTGGGTAGCTCCCTGCGGTGCCGGTGCTCCGGCAGACAGCGTGGCCGATGGTCAAGGCTAGGTGCTTC
>Ga0180301_10005010_pt1 | contig 10195 bp, 11 predicted proteins | sample GuaBasSediGuay16_FD_121797 | JGI IMG/M metagenome (GOLD analysis project Ga0180301, IMG submission 121797) | Subseafloor sediment microbial communities from Guaymas Basin, Gulf of California, Mexico - Guay16, Core 4569-2, 12-15 cm | ecosystem: Environmental > Aquatic > Marine > Hydrothermal... | reverse complement strand
AGCCTAATTGTTGATTTACGCAAACTTATAGGTGATGCTGTAGAAAACGTTCAGATTTATCCTTTATGTGAAACATGCTTCAGGGGGTATAAGATGATTGGTAAACCCAAAAAGTATGAGGTTGAGGAAGGAAAAAGGCCTAAAGCTGCCTATTTCTGATGTAGCTGAACAATTCATTTCAGTAACTGACATCAAACATTATTTTTATTGCCCACGTATTGTATACTTCGAGCGTGTATTGCATGCCAAGCCTATGCTTGGTAGCCAGCAAGAGGACAGTCAAGAAAAGCATGAAGAGTATGTGAGGAAGGAGTCGAGGCGTAAAGATGCGATTTATTATTCGCCGGATTTTGTAGGCGCTACTAAAATGCTTTTTGTTCCTTTAAGCTCCGCTAGATTGAAGCTGCAGGGAGTATTAGATTTGCTGATTAAGACTAGGCAAGGCGAGTATGTTCCGGTCGACTATAAAATGATGGAGTCGGATGGGGGTAGAGTGTGGATGGATCATAAGTATCAGCTTGTGGCTTACGCTTTGTTGATAGAAGATCAGTTTGGAGGATGTGTTAGGCGTGGCTTTATTAATTATATTCCGGAAAAGCTTGTTATCAAAGTGGATATTGTGCCTTCTATGAAGGTTCATGTTAAGCGGGTTTTGGGGCATATTAAGCGGATAATTAGGGAGGAGGAGCTTCCGCCGGTGAGGGTTGCAAAGCATAAATGCACAGGAGGATGCGGATATAAAGAGATATGTCAGCGGTTATAGGCTAGCGTATACTGTGCAGTTTTTGTCTTTCTTTATTACTTTTATGGGAAAAATATAGGGTTTTGAAATTATATCTTCGTCTTTTCTTAATTTTTTCTTTGTATATGGGTTTGCTGCATCGAATGTAGCCTTGTTGGTGAAATCTGTAAGCAGGAAGATTATTCCGTTTGTTTTCTCCTGTTCTGTGGTTGAGTGTGGCTTTGCGCATTTGGCGGGTGGTTGAGCTACTTTGGCTGTGTGGGTGCATGTGCAGATTGAGTCTGATGTGCCTAGGAATTGGATGTTTCTGAGAGCTTCTATAATTGCTTCTGAGGAGCTCTCGGGGACGTTCAGATATATTTTTAGTGGTCCGTTATAGATTACGTATTCTCTTATTCCAAATGTGCTTTCGAAAGCTTGTTCTTGTCTTTTCTTTTTCAATCTTTTTAGGAAAACTTTGAAAATTGATATTTTTTCTGGTAATTCCATTAACACTTCTGATGTGCGGATTTTTTCGAATAGGGTTTTTCCGGCGTTTATGTTTCCTGTTCTATTTATTGCGGAGGCAACTATTGCAAGTTTTATTGTTGAGGGGCTTGGAGCTGGGGCGGAGAGGGCGTAGCTTGAGGAAAAGTATGGGATTCTATATGAGAATGTGCTTGCGAAGTTGTAGGTTCCGCATATCCAGACCATGTGGTTATTGTGCTCCTAGCTTGTATGGTTGATAAGTCTTTAACTTGTCTAGTTTTTCTAAGGCGTTAGGTAATGAATCAAATTTTTGAATGTTTTCTGGTTTGATTATTTTTTCGAGTTGTTCTTTATAGTCATCTTTAAGGGGGCTTATTAGCGGGACTGGCATGGCATTTGTTGTCTTTATTATTAAGCCATCTATTTCGCTTGTATGTGGTAGTCTTGTTGTTGTCATAGCTCCTTCAAGGCGACTTAGCATCGCTTTATAAGCGTCTATTACTAAGTCGTATCGCCTTTTGCGCTCTTCATTGTCTAATACATAGCTGTAATTTATCTCGTTAAGTCCTATTCTCCACGGTTGAAAAATTGATACGAAAGCATATATTCCTGAGCGAGTAGGTCTGTTGTATATCATTTGTTCGGTTTTGGCTTCTTTTTCTCTTTCTTTTTCTCCAGGCGCTACTCGCGCGTGAACATGGATATCCCTGTAAAATTGTTCGGGTACAGCAATTGCCCACCCAAACTCCACTGTAGATTTTCGGCTTAGGGTTGGTTTTTCTACTAAGAATCCATGGATGTCGCATATTGCACATTTTAATGCTTCGTTTAATGCTTCCTTTACCTCGTTAATTTTTGTCACATTGGGATTTTTGTTTGCTTTTTCCGGTCTTAGTGTTTGGCATGCTTGACATAAGGTTATATTTCGTTCTTTTGCTAATTGCCAGAAAGCCTCTGTGTGTATATGCTTTAGCATTTCCCCACTAATTCCATCTGTTTTTCTTCCATCGGCCAAAACTATTGTTCGTGGTTCAGTTACGTTGCCTACTGTTCCCTCGTTGTTTAGGGAATGGGCATCTATTCTTATTCTTCCAACTATACCTATCTCATATATTCCCTCACTCAAATTTACTCCTCCTTATAGGGACGAACTAAAGCATGAGATATAATAGCGGCGCAAACATTTTTAACTCCATGTTCATTAGCAAGTTTTACCAATTCATCGAGGTCTTTTTCGTTTGGTCTGAATACTGTTTTTCCTGGGTTCTCTCGTTCATATCTTCTTGCGTAGGCATCATATCGTCGTAAAAACTTTTTCAAAGTGTCTATAAATTGGGCCATAGTTTCCGCATATTCAAATTCAATTAGCGATGCATAATCTTCTCCACCGCTATATTCTCTTTTTCCTATGGCAAATCTTAATGCGGTTCCGAAGCTTTCTACTGCTGGATTGGAGAAGAGTTCATGTAGCTTCGACATTCTTTATGATTTCCTCCAACAGAGATTTATCCCATAAAGGCAACTTTTCGTTTATATAGCCACGAATATATAAGCTCTCCCATCTTCTGAAATTCTCAAAGCTCGGCCTAATCAAAAACTCCGCAGTCGCCAAAGCAACATCTTGTCGTATTCCTTTCACTTGCCTTGAAAGAGGAAACAGCCGATTTAATTTCTCTAGGGCTTCCAATCCTTGATGACTCTCTGCAAGTTTTTCAAGAAAATCTAAACTGTATTTTCCTCCTCCACCTGGTTTCGGTTGTTGTCCGGTTTTCTGCATCACGTTAAATATTACTGAATCATACTTCACTAAAGGCGCTTTTCCTCTCTTCGCTATTTGTATGGCCAGTTTAACCGAATAATGTGCCAATGTAGTAGTAGTGGATATTCTGCATACTCCTTCTTTTTCTAGTTCATTGTAAATTTCCCTATGCTCTAAAAGGTATACGTCAAGTGGATTAGGAATTAAGATTGTCATAAAATCTGCACTTTCTCTCCATGAAACAAACTGTATAGCACCTAAAACAGCAATAGCCCAAGAGTATTTATCAACTTGTAGTTGACTTCCTTCATGGTACGTCGTACCTCTTTTTTCTTCACGGAAACCTTTAGCCGCAGACACATCAAGTGTCTGATATAGAGTTCTTCCTTCTTTTACTCTTTTGCCAATTTCTGGAATAAAATCTGCCCGTTTATGTACTTCTAAGATTTTTTCGAAATCTTGAGAAATTATCTCTTCTAAATCGTCTCTAGGATGCTTCTTTTTAGCATCTTTTCTTACTTTAAATGTTCTGAAAATTCGTCTCCATTTAATTTCGTCTTCTGCAAATAATTCTTCATCAGGTTCTTTGGGAGGTTCCCCTTCAATCTCTAACACATATGTATATCCAACATCTTTTATTGTGACGTCTGGTTCTTCGTAACGGATCCCACTTATCATAATTCCTAATCCGTAGGCTCTGATTACATCAAAAAGTTCTAATCCGGTTTTATTTATGTAGAATCGCTCTTTGCCATTAAAATCTGATATACTCTTCATCATTAATTCTCCTCAAGAGATGCCCTGTCGCTTAAACGAATGAATCTGGAAACAATAGTATAAACTGCATAAGATTTAGTTCTTTCGATACCTATCATTCTAGCAGGAAGTTGCGTTTTACTCTCATTTTTTTCTTTAATCTCGTTTAGTTCTATTGAAATTCCGTATTTTTCCTCTAAACGCCTCAAGATAACTTTAACATCCTCCATGTATCGTAGCCGATATTTTATCACATCGATTGCCCTCGTATGGTGATGATGTGCAATAGCTAAAGCCATACTACAGCCTAACCTTTTGCTCCGTACAAGTTCAATTAGCACATCTAAAAGGGCGAATCCAGAAATTGTAGCATGTGGGGGTAAGAGTCTTCCGTGTAGCATTGGAGCGTGCGCCAGTGGGGTATCGGTTGCACCTATTATCCTCTGCCACTCTTCATTAAGCTTTCCTAAATCATGTAAAGCAACACAAAGAGCAATTAATCCCTGCGCGATTTTCGAAGAGTTAAGTGGTATTATGCGGGTGAAAAGAGCAAACGCACTTTTTTCTCTTTCAACTAATTCCTCAAATTTAGTTAAACATTTTTTAGCATGTTCTAGCCAAGATTCTTTCGAGTACTTTTTTTCCTGAACTTTACGTTTATCAATGCACAAAGATGGTTTGAGTGATTCCCCTTTCTTTCCAAAAATTAGTCCAACGTTAGGAGAATAACTGACGAACTCTGGGCTAATAACATAATATTCATGCGGCCAAACTGTGCCATTTTGTTCAGCTTTAAATGTGAAGTCTCCTCTTTCATCATCAAAAAATTTTATTTGCCAGTATTTGGCGTTGAGCTTGGAAAATTGACTTTTTAAGACGTTAACGTTAACGCTTATCCATGGCATTCTTAAAATTTCATTAACATTTAATGACTCTGGATTTTCGTGAATTGTTACATTTACATTTAGAACTTGCCGTATATTTTCCTCTATTTGCCGTTTATCTCCCTTAAACGCGGCATCTCCAAGATTCTTGAGAATTGCCAATCTACGCCTTTCATCCATCATTATCTTTCTGAATCTATCATCTAGCAGCGCATTCACAAACTCTAATTCTTCTTCCCATCCCAAAATTTTACCATCAAGATGCTCCGCGACGTATCGCTTAGTTTCTTCAACTAATCCTTTTTCATAGGGTGCTGGGAACTCAACGTCATATACATAAACTTGGCCTTCTCCGCCTCTCCGCGCGCACCGTCCAATTCTCTGAACCAACGAATCTGAAGGCGCAACATCTGTAAGCATAACATCACAAGAAACATCAAGACCAACTTCACAAACTTGAGTTGTTATTAAACAGCCACATCTCCCATTCTTAAAGATAGCCTTCATTTCTTCTTCTATTCTGCGTCTATCCTTTGGAAGAAAACGGGAATGAAGAATGAAAACAGGAATCCCTCTTTCACCTAATTTACCAACAACTTTCCGATAAATTTCCTGAGCCTTGAAAACAGTATTACAAACAACCATAACCTTAACACCATCCTTAGCCACATTCAGAACATCCTCTTCGCTTAGAAATCTGGGAACCCAATGAACCCACACCTTACGATTCTTCCTAGAAGGAACATACTCATCCTTACCCTCAACAACCTCAACATCCCTATCCTTGAACCACTCAATAAACGAGTTAGGTAAAGTCGCAGACATCACCACAAAAGGAAGCCTAAGCCTATCGTGGCTTTGTTCTATCAAAGCAAGCATACTCTGCAAACCCAACCAGTGATCGTAAGTATGCACTTCATCAAAACAGAGAAAAGCAGTAGTAACCGCTCCAGCAGGGATATTACCCAAATAGGCTGGCAAACTAAGTGGAGTGCAACAATACGCACCTATAGTCTGATCAATAGTAGCCACAATAATATCTTCCTTGAAAAATGGGTCTTCAGGATTTGCGCCATGCTGACACGAAACAGAAAGAAAAGCTCCCAACTTACCCATTTTCTCCTTAAGTCTTTCAGTAATATCTTCAACCAAGGCGCGAGTAGGCAAAGAATAAACAAGTCTATTTGGAAACTCTCTTTTCTCAGCTAACAAAAATGGAACAAAGCATGCCTCTGTCTTCCCTGAGCCACAAGGCGCCCTAATAACAACAGATTTCCCTTCTAAAATTTTTTCCGCAGCAGCTAACTGATGCTTATAGGGGTCGTCACCGCATACATGAATAAAAACCTCGTCTAATATAAACTCATCAAGAATATCTTTCATTTCTTTTCACTTTCTGGTTTTGTTTTGTGTTTTGTTACTCCGAATCCTCCCGTCCGGTTCCCGCCAACATTCGAGTACTCAGCAAACCTAGCCAAAACCTGCGTAACCTTATTCCACTCACTATCCAAATAACCAAACTCATAGGTTGCCCAACCAACAAATCCACTAGCCTTCTTCTTACCCATAAAAACCAAACAAGTCCACAGCCTATGCTGAGAAACTCCAACCCGCTTCAAAAGCCAATTCTTATACTCCAAAAACTCTTCCTTGCTAAAACACCTAAAATCGGAAAACAAATTCCACAAACGCATCAAACCCGAAAAAATCCTAACATGATCAGGAAACAAATAATGATAATTAGTTCCCAAAGTCGACAAATAGGTAGGTGTCCTAAAATAAAGCCTAAGAGCTTCAGTCGGCTCCTTGATGCTTTTCCACAAATCTTCATAACTTTCATTCTTCACAGATAAAGAAATCACCCTGAAAACAGCGTCGTAAATCAAAACGCTTTCATGGCTATAGAAATATTTCAAAAACTTATTGGCTAAATCTTCCCGCAAAAACCTAAACCAAACCCTAACAGGAAAACTAGCATCAACCACATAACCACGCTCAGTTTTCTTTGCACTTTTGAATCGTAAAGGCGTAACAGAGTAAGGCTTCGGTACATCAGCCCTATGCAAATCATCCGCCAAACCAGGATTAACCCCACGCAAAATATGAAGAAGCAAACCACGCGAAACATAACCAGAAAAAGAAGGCAAAACCATACTTTTCTCCGCATGCATTTCCAAGCAAACTTCAACAGGCATACAAACCTCCACCAACACATTTTATCTCTAAAAACGAGACATATTTGAATTTAATCCTAAACGCTAAAGCCACAACTTTAATGAACTACAACATACGTTTCGTTTAAACACCACTAACAGAATAAGACGACAAAATTATGATGTTCTGAAGAGTAGAATTATTATATTTAATAGAAATTAAGCTTTCATTTTGAGGAGTTAATTGTCAAAGTTAAGGGAAAAGGTAAGGCTTGTTTTGGAATAGCCTTTATCTTCCTAACTTTCCCGTTTAACCTAGTCCGCCTATATTAACAATAAAATAAAGGTGTGCCAAACTGATGTTCTAGGCATTGGCACGAATAGTTACTCAAGCAGTTTTTTCTTTGCTTTTTCATACTCCTCTTTTGTTATCGCGCCCGTGTCGAGAAGTTTTTTGAGTTTTTCCAGCTTATCGGCGACTGTTTCGATAGTGAGTTGCTTGGATGGAAGTGTGGTTCTTTCTGCCATCTTTTCCACGGAAGTTGCAATTTTTTGTTGCTGGAAAACTTCCCGCCACTCTGTCAGCTTGCTCATTAAAACCTCTCTTGCTTTTCCTGGTTCCAGTATATCCCAGAACATATTTCCCCTTCCCTTGACTACTGTCGGGGAGACACCTCCACCTCCTATTATTACGCCCCTGCCAGCGGCTGCTCCTCCTCCAACATACCCAACTTCAAGCCCGGTGGAGGTTACAAACACCAGCGAGCCACAATTAAAAATTCTCGCAAGAATCCCCTGCATTATGTGAACATCTCTAATTTGGTCAAAGGTTATTTCTCTAACATAATTGCCAAAAATCCACGACTTTTGAACGCGAACAGACTTATCGGTTATAAAGTAGGTGAAAGCCCTCTTGTTAAAATAGTAGAATATAAAGAAGATGAAAGAGAAGGCAAGCCACAATGGAATAAGAAGCGGGAAGAATACGAAAATAAAGCTCAGCAATATCGTGGCCACTACAAATACACAAACAAATTTTACAACAGTCTTCTTCAGGAATGGCTTACCACTCCACAGGACAGACAAACAGCCACCAAACAAGATTATAAAACAAAATATTTAAAGATGTCGAGTATCCTAAACGTGTATTCCGTTAGTTTTCTACATTAAAACAAATTGTTCAGATAATTTCTCTTAACAGAAAGTAGATTTAGATTAGGCAATATTAACAATATGACGAATTATCTATTTGTTCAAGCCATGAAATATGTATTTACAATTTTGCCTTAGTAGAGTGCCATTCTTTCATAAACTGGATTTGCTTAGGGTTTACAGCTTTTTTGCGAGGTTGATAGATATTTCTGCTATATCTGCGCCGTACTCCGCTGATCTTCGGATACTTTCTAATATTAGCCTTAAACCGATCGTCGTTGTAGCATGTAGTTTGGCTTCTAAAATTAGTTTAATTGTTCGGCCTTCCAATTCGGTTATTTGAGCAATCTTCGCTATGGACTGGTTCGCTCTTTTGGTGTCGAGTTGGTATAGGGCTTTCATAGCTTCTTGGCATATTTCCCTTGAAAGCGTACTCATGTTTGTGATTAGGGCTACAATTTTGCTTGGAATGCTTTGGTATTTCATGGTCGGTATTGTTTGTGCCATTCTTGCAGCGTGATCCGCTATTCTTTCGATGCTTTTGGCGACCAGCCTGTAGCCCATACAGTCTCTTGGACTTGTAAGGCCAATTTCATTTATCATAAGTCTGTTTTCAATAGCCAATTTCAACTGTCTTACAGCAAAAAAGTAAAGGCGGTCCACTTCATCGTCTCTCTGCGTAACATCATGGGCTAAGGGTAAATCTCTCTCTTTCAGTGCTGCTACTGCATCCTTGTGCATTGACAAGGCCATTACGTGCATTCTGCTGAGGGCGTCTTTAACTGGAAACTCGATATGCCCGAGTAGACAGTGAGCGGTAAGATGGTGGGCTGATTCATCAATAATTTCGACTCCGACTAGCTTTCTTTTTATAACATCTTTAATGTAAGCCCGGTGTTCAGAAGATTTGCGTCCAAATCTTAAATGTATAATGTCATAGCCAACCAGATAGCAGGCGATTAGTTCTCTTGCGATATTTTCGGGATCAGGGGTTTGAAAAGCATCTATAAGAAATTCAGACCGTCTTTCCTCCCTTTTTTCCTTTCCAGGAACCAGAAGTAAGGAGTTGTCTGGTTGAGGTATCAGCCTTACGTAATCTCCAGGCTTTAGGCCTGAATCTTCTGCCCAGTTTTTCGGAAGAGATACTATGTAGGTTGAACCTCCTGTTAATTGGACCCTTCTCAATTGAGCCGTAGTTTTCATATATTTTCACCAATGGAGAGCTTACATAGACTATGTAGTTTCCATACTTATATATAGATTATGCCCAGAAAATATATAGAATTCTTTCACAATCAAAGTTCTTGGTGAAAGCAATGGGAAAAGCAGGAATTTTAACTGTTGCCATCGTGACATTTATCATAGGACTCTTTTCCGGATCATTTGCCTTAGCACCCCTGCTTTCGGCAAATCGGGGATCAACTTATGCTTATTCTGAAGATAGTTTATGGAGAACCGATAGCATAAGAGTGGTAGGCTCAACAACTGTTCTTCCAATAGCCAACGCATGCGCACTAAGATTCACTGAACTCTACAATACAACCAACATAATAGTTGAGGGCGGCGGGAGTGGACGAGGATACAGCGAACTCATCGGTGGCCTATGCGATATTGCAGATGCTTCAAGAGAACCTAAACAAAGCGAGCTGGAAAATGCGAAACAAAATGGAGTAACGTTAATTCTTCATGAAATAGCCATTGACGGAATAGCCATAATAGTTCATCCAAGTGTAACCCAAAACTTGAATGGGCCTCTAAATCTGACTCTAGAGGAAATTGGGAAAATTTTCGCCGGAGTCTACTCAAAATGGAGTGAAGTTAGGGAAGGGCTTCCAGACAAGGAAATTGTAGTATTTGTGCGTGAACATGGCTCAGGAACTAGAGCGACATTTGAAGAGTTCTGCATGGAGCCCTTCGGTCTTAAAGTCAAAACTGGAGCTTCAGAAGTTCCAAGCAACCCCGCAATGAGGCAAAGTGTGGAGCAAACACCCTATTCGATAGGATATGTCGGCTTAGGCTTCTTATCAGGTAATGTTGAGGCTGTCTATGTAGCCGAACAAAGCAGCGGGCCCTTCTATGCTCCAACATATGAAAACGTAAAAGATGGAGTTTACCCACTCTCAAGATACCTATACATGGTAACCAATGGAATTCCTGAAAGCGGCTCTCTAACCGACCGTTTCATAGATTTTGTAAAGAGTCCTGAAGGCCAGAGGATAGTTGAGCAGTGTGGCTACATAGCCATATATCCAAAAGAGTAAAAGAGGTGAGACTAATGCGT